>Ga0210021_1003054_pt1 | contig 13910 bp, 10 predicted proteins | sample CryGeymeta201517_FD_183981 | JGI IMG/M metagenome (GOLD analysis project Ga0210021, IMG submission 183981) | Groundwater microbial communities from Crystal Geyser aquifers in Utah, USA - Crystal Geyser metaG 2015-17 (SPAdes) (version 2) | ecosystem: Environmental > Aquatic > Deep subsurface >... | reverse complement strand
AGAAAAGGATTTCAGAAGTTGGTTTCAGAAAGTTTCCATACTACATAGTACGATTTAAACTCATCATACTCATACTCTTTTTCTGTATCTATAGAAAGTTTCCATACTACATAGTACGATTTAAACAAATATCGCCAACAATTGTTTGTTTCGTATGTCCATGTTTCCATACTACATAGTACAATTTAAACCAAAATATTGTCATCTTCAAATTTTTGAGGCGTTGTCGTTTCCATACTACATAGTACGATTTAAACCTCATAGTACCGAAATACGGCGTATCGATGTGTGGTGGTTTCCATACTACATAGTACGATTTAAACAAGGAAAAGTGGAAAACACTATGCAGGCGTATTAATGTTTCCATACTACATAGTACGATTTAAACACTGTGAAAGGGAAAAAATGACGGATAATATTACAATGTTTCCATACTACATAGTACGATTTAAACATCAGCGGACGCGCCTGGAGGGATTACGCACCCTGGAGTTTCCATACTACATAGTACGATTTAAACCAACCGTGAACAGGCAGTTCGAAAAAATGGAATATTGTTTCCATACTACATAGTACGATTTAAACTTTTGTGGAGTTATTCAATATGTGTGGAATAGAACAGTTTCCATACTACATAGTACGATTTAAACAATATAATTTTTTTCTTTTTGCTAATCGCCATACTGGTTTCCATACTACATAGTACGATTTAAACGGAAAATAAAACAACTATATTGTTATATCGGAAAACTAGTTTCCATACTACATAGTACGATTTAAACCTTTTTTTTATACCGCGAAACTTTCTTCATCACAGAGTTTCCATACTACATAGTACGATTTAAACTAAATTTTTCCATTGTTATTTTTTTCATCTGTATCGAGTTTCCATACTACATAGTACGATTTAAACCCAAAAAAATAGACCGAGGAATATACCCAGAGGCATAGTTTCCATACTACATAGTACGATTTAAACAAGAAAATCCTGCGCAAAGCCTGCGGTTTTTCGATCAGGTTTCCATACTACATAGTACGATTTAAACCTTATTTTTTTGATATTATATATTATATATTATATTAGTTTCCATACTACATAGTACGATTTAAACGATACATGAAAATATGTTTTTCTTGTGTGGAAAGATGTTTCCATACTACATAGTACGATTTAAACCTCTTCCCCTTCGGCTTCAAACTTTTTTGCCACTCCTGCGTTTCCATACTACATAGTACGATTTAAACAGAAAGAAGTTTCATTTTTTCTTCTGCTGATATAAACGTTTCCATACTACATAGTACGATTTAAACTTTGCCACAATATTTTTCTGTATAGGACTTCGGACTGTTTCCATACTACATAGTACGATTTAAACTGCTTTAATAATCCCTCGTTTTTGAAGTTCTACATTGTTTCCATACTACATAGTACGATTTAAACCAAAATCAGGTGATTGGAGTTTTACAGACTTTGTTTTTTGTTTCCATACTACATAGTACGATTTAAACCTATAAAAAAAATTGTATATATGAAAAACAGAATTTGTTTCCATACTACATAGTACGATTTAAACCTACTCGTCAATTTTTCCCAGATGTTATAAATATAATAGTTTCCATACTACATAGTACGATTTAAACTTTTCCCCGTTGCTGCATTTTTTATGCCGCCCGCTGCGTTTCCATACTACATAGTACGATTTAAACATTTCTTCTTGCGGCGCGCTCGTCCGAAGTTCTAGTTGTTTCCATACTACATAGTACGATTTAAACCAGCAATGCAGGTGCAGCACATACTTTTGGCGTGAACGTTTCCATACTACATAGTACTATTTAAACCTTCGCCTTTCGAGTTTTCAAGCCACGCGCCTATTGCGTTTCCATACTACATAGTACGATTTAAACTGGCTACAATATTTCTGATTATGACCCAGCGTCTCTGTTTCCATACTACATAGTACGATTTAAACCTTCAAAATACCGAAATACCGCATATCTATCAGTTGTAGTTTCCATACTACATAGTACGATTTAAACCCTTTTTTTTTCTTTATCAGTTATTATATATATTTTAGTTTCCATACTACATAGTACGATTTAAACTTAGTTTATTTATTTCTTTATTTATTTCGTCTTCTGTGTTTCCATACTACATAGTACGATTTAAACCAAAACATTGTTTCACACTTTCACATTCTTGATTTGAGTTTCCATACTACATAGTACGATTTAAACCAATTTTTTCGTTCTCCTGCATATGTTTTGCAATGGTGTTTCCATACTACATAGTACGATTTAAACAAAACACAGAAACGATCGCTAGTGCTATCCCTATATCGTTTCCATACTACATAGTACGATTTAAACAAGAACATCAACGAGGAAAAGAACAAAGAATATGAAGGTTTCCATACTACATAGTACGATTTAAACATTCGGAATAGAACATAATTCTTCCACCTCTTCTGTCTGGTTTCCATACTACATAGTACGATTTAAACAACTATTATTTTTTTTGTATCGGTGTCAAGAAATCGGGTTTCCATACTACATAGTACGATTTAAACAATGCTTTCAGGGGTGGAGCGAACAGGACGAAGACGGTTTCCATACTACATAGTACGATTTAAACTAATAAAAATAGAGCACATGCAAACAAGTCTTTCGCGTTTCCATACTACATAGTACGATTTAAACATTTCGGAAGAGGAAAAAACGAAACTTCTCTTGGAAGGTTTCCATACTACATAGTACGATTTAAACACAATATTGAAATACTATGTAGTGGGAGATTGTGGTTTCCATACTACATAGTACGATTTAAACGCTTCCCCCCCTATTACCTACGAACATAGTTATAATACGTTTCCATACTACATAGTACGATTTAAACACTGTTTGCGGGCCCTGTGTTTTTCCAACCATACCGGTTTCCATACTACATAGTACGATTTAAACGTCTTATGCACGGTTTTTTTCTGCTGTGAGAAGAGATAGTTTCCATACTACATAGTACGATTTAAACGGTGCGAGCGACGCAGATGAAAAAGAAGCATACCTGGTGTTTCCATACTACATAGTACGATTTAAACAATTCTTGGAGGTCTGATGATACTTGGGCACATTTCCAGTTTCCATACTACATAGTACGATTTAAACTCCCCCCAAGAAAAGGAAAAACTTCTCACATTTGAACACGTTTCCATACTACATAGTACGATTTAAACCGGACAACCCCCGATAGATGTTTCAAGCATTCAGAGGTTTCCATACTACATAGTACGATTTAAACTATCATCGACATCATCAGATACTGGTGGGTCAACGATGTTTCCATACTACATAGTACGATTTAAACATTCTATAGGTTTCTCGACACCGATACGAAAAAAATCAGTTTCCATACTACATAGTACGATTTAAACTGGGAAGGCGAAAAACCAATAGGGCATGGGGTCAAAGTTTCCATACTACATAGTACGATTTAAACTGACCAAAAAAACTGTTTTCTTCCGACATTGCGTTAGTTTCCATACTACATAGTACGATTTAAACCGGTCCGCAAACAATTTTTGAGCAGCACCGAACAAGTTTCCATACTACATAGTACGATTTAAACTCAATACCAAAGGTTGTTAGACCGTCATAAAATTGAAGGTTTCCATACTACATAGTACGATTTAAACTTTACTCTCTGTCATATGCATAATAATCATAAAATATTGTTTCCATACTACATAGTACGATTTAAACGGAGTAATAAAAAATGTCATAAATGGGCAACCCCCGAGTTTCCATACTACATAGTACGATTTAAACAAAAAGAAAATTTTACCGATTTATTGACACTGATACAAGTTTCCATACTACATAGTACGATTTAAACACTATATGCGGAGGGAGTTGCTATGTTCTCCCCCCCCCAAGTTTCCATACTACATAGTACGATTTAAACTGCATATGACAGAGAGTAAAAAAATCGCACAGGCAAGGTGTTTCCATACTACATAGTACGATTTAAACTAGGGAAAAAGGTAGCACAAAAGATATCGCAAATAAGTTTCCATACTACATAGTACGATTTAAACTAGGTTCAGCACTGTACAGGTTGGTAGTAAAAAATCCGTTTCCATACTACATAGTACGATTTAAACAAACCGGTAGGAATAGGCACAGCGCTTGCACGCTTTGTAGGTTTCCATACTACATAGTACGATTTAAACTGTGTTAGGTAGGTAGAATATCAGCATTTCGGCATAAGTTTCCATACTACATAGTACGATTTAAACATTGTTTGTGGACCGTATGTTTTCCCAACCATACCGGTTTCCATACTACATAGTACGATTTAAACTTTTATATATTTTAGTAATATTCTTTAAATATTCTTGTTTCCATACTACATAGTACGATTTAAACGCTTCTTGGGCGGATATTCGTCGAGATATACAGAAGTTTCCATACTACATAGTACGATTTAAACAAAAATATCAAGTATACGGTATCTGGGAAAAATGACGTTTCCATACTACATAGTACGATTTAAACTTGCTCGGTGCTGCTCAAAAATTGTTTGTGGACCGTGTTTCCATACTACATAGTACGATTTAAACCGCGCCACTACTGTTTGTTACTCGGAGTTTAATCGGTTTCCATACTACATAGTACGATTTAAACCTTTTTCGGGGCCGATGAAATATTTTGAGGCCGAAGGGGGTTTCCATACTACATAGTACGATTTAAACCGGGAACACCGTTGAGGTATAAAAAAAGCAATAAAAGTTTCCATACTACATAGTACGATTTAAACTGTATTTGCTTGCTTACTTTTTTTACTCTGCGTCCGTTTCCATACTACATAGTACGATTTAAACTCTGGGCTGTGTTTTGCAAAAGACTTATTTGCCTGTGGTTTCCATACTACATAGTACGATTTAAACTGAGCATTCAAAAAATCATAGCCGAAAACCCAAAAAGTTTCCATACTACATAGTACGATTTAAACTTATGGTTTGAACCATGGTTTTTACGCCCCTAATTTGTTTCCATACTACATAGTACGATTTAAACGAAAAGAACATATACAAGGACGGGGGGCATGGCAAAAGTTTCCATACTACATAGTACGATTTAAACCTCCTAATTATCTATTATTTTTTGAAAAGATGAAAAGTTTCCATACTACATAGTACGATTTAAACCGATAAAAGAATATAACGCACGAGGAGAAAGAATGTAGTTTCCATACTACATAGTACGATTTAAACCCTTAAAATATCGAAAAAATGCACATCGCCCAATGGTGTTTCCATACTACATAGTACGATTTAAACCAGCGCAACATCAGGCGGAAGCCACGCTGAAAAAACAGTTTCCATACTACATAGTACGATTTAAACCTTTTTGCATTTGAACGCAAAAAAAAAAGAAAAATAGTTTCCATACTACATAGTACGATTTAAACAACCCCTTTATTTGCGAATGTTTTTGCTTGCTATGTTGTTTCCATACTACATAGTACGATTTAAACCACATCATGAATGGTAGCAGGTGTGATAGTGTGTGGGTTTCCATACTACATAGTACGATTTAAACTACTTCATATGTAGATACATAGTCTATTTTTTTTTTGTTTCCATACTACATAGTACGATTTAAACTCAGGAAGAAAACATTTGAGAAACTATTTGAAAAAAGTTTCCATACTACATAGTACGATTTAAACAACACCAAAAACGCATGGATTTGATTGAAAGAATTTTGTTTCCATACTACATAGTACGATTTAAACCTATGACTTGTTCAAAAATGTATTTTCTCCCAACAAGTTTCCATACTACATAGTACGATTTAAACTCAATACGAAGGACACCGTCGAGAGGCAGTTCAAAAGTTTCCATACTACATAGTACGATTTAAACTTGCCGTTTTGTTATTTTTCTTACATTTCATTATATCGTTTCCATACTACATAGTACGATTTAAACGTATTTCATCGGTGAAAATATTGTGTGATTATATATGTTTCCATACTACATAGTACGATTTAAACTTTTTTTTCTTTATTCTTTTCCACCAAAAAATAGGCGTTTCCATACTACATAGTACGATTTAAACGAGAAACCCATTGGGCGCGGTATCAAATATAGTTCGGGTTTCCATACTACATAGTACGATTTAAACAACAAGTCTTTTGCGAAGCACAATCCCGCAATGAAAGTTTCCATACTACATAGTACGATTTAAACTGAGATATCGGGTGTATTCATTTTTTCCAGTACCGAGTTTCCATACTACATAGTACGATTTAAACTCTGAAATAAGTCGAGAGAGGCGCTGGGACATAGTAGTTTCCATACTACATAGTACGATTTAAACCGACTATCGGTCTACGCAAATAAGACATACCTATAAGTTTCCATACTACATAGTACGATTTAAACCAAAGAAAAAAGAAGATGATGTAGACTTGCAGAAAAGTTTCCATACTACATAGTACGATTTAAACACGGAATAGAACATAATTCTTCCACCTCTTCTGCCTTGTTTCCATACTACATAGTACGATTTAAACCCTCCCCCCCTCACATATATATTAGAAATATTATACGAGTTTCCATACTACATAGTACGATTTAAACTTTGGGTGAACGATCAAAAAACCGAGCACTTTATTGTGTTTCCATACTACATAGTACGATTTAAACATGTTCTCCCCCCTTAAAACATACGCAAACATAGCAAGGTTTCCATACTACATAGTACGATTTAAACGATTTCAAATGCTTTTAACATCGTAGCAGTTGACGCCCGTTTCCATACTACATAGTACGATTTAAACGCATTGGAGCAATGTATATGGCAGTATGGCGATTAGGTTTCCATACTACATAGTACGATTTAAACTCTCTCTTTTTTCCTCTTTTGTTATTCCGCTCTCTAGTTTCCATACTACATAGTACGATTTAAACCTTGCGTTATATTCTTTTTGCATTTTCATTGTGTTTGTTTCCATACTACATAGTACGATTTAAACTTACAAACGATGACCCGTCATTGTCCGCAAACCTGGGTTTCCATACTACATAGTACGATTTAAACTTATTATATTATTTTATATTTTTTTTATATTAGGCAGGTTTCCATACTACATAGTACGATTTAAACAGGAAAGCCAAGTCGGACATACAGGCCCTTGATCTGGTTTCCATACTACATAGTACGATTTAAACGGGACAGCATGTTAGGACAGCTTTCTGGGAGCGAAAGTTTCCATACTACATAGTACGATTTAAACCGAGAAGACCTACTCAAAAACATATTTCTTCCAAATACGTTTCCATACTACATAGTACGATTTAAACTTGTTTCAAGGTGTCGGCTATGTTCGGAGAAGTAGGGTGTTTCCATACTACATAGTACGATTTAAACTTCAAATGTCGGAGAAAATGAAGAAAGCACTGAATATGTTTCCATACTACATAGTACGATTTAAACTTCGTGTTGTAGTCTGTTATTTTTTGAGGCATACAGGTTTCCATACTACATAGTACGATTTAAACTTTTTGTGTCATTTTACTTATGTTTGTTTTTTTATACAGTTTCCATACTACATAGTACGATTTAAACTATCAAGGTTTTTCGCTCTCACTTGAAGGGCAAAAGGGTTTCCATACTACATAGTACGATTTAAACCTTTGTTTTTGGTTACCTTGTTATTTCTACATAGAAAGTTTCCATACTACATAGTACGATTTAAACTCAGCATAGCATATTTTGTTTTAGGGCTGTGCTTTGCGTTTCCATACTACATAGTACGATTTAAACTTTTTAAGGAAGGCTCTTCGTTCAGGTTGAAATTAGGGTTTCCATACTACATAGTACGATTTAAACTTTGATGTTGTTGTTTCGTATTGCTCGCAAATTATATGTTTCCATACTACATAGTACGATTTAAACCTTCGAAGGAGTCAATATATTTGTATTTTTTTTCAGGTTTCCATACTACATAGTACGATTTAAACAATAGACAACAAAACGCAAATAAATATTTCGTAACGGTTTCCATACTACATAGTACGATTTAAACTTGTTTATATATTATTATTATTTTTATATTTATATAGTTTCCATACTACATAGTACGATTTAAACTTTCGTGCATAATAGGTATGTCGTCTGCGAATTGAAGTTTCCATACTACATAGTACGATTTAAACCTGCCATATTCCTCACGGAACGAAGTGAAGTGACGAAGTTTCCATACTACATAGTACGATTTAAACCATATACACCGAGCTGTCCATATATTTTGCCTTCTTTGTTTCCATACTACATAGTACGATTTAAACTCTTTTTCATCCGCTGTGTTATTTCGTTTTAGAAAACGTTTCCATACTACATAGTACGATTTAAACATATTGTGCTATATTCAGATTTATATTTTGTTTTTGCGTTTCCATACTACATAGTACGATTTAAACCGTCCCTCCATCACTTTCATAGTATCGAAACACAGCAGTTTCCATACTACATAGTACGATTTAAACGGTCATTCATCCAAATATTCGCATAAGTCGTATCTGTGTTTCCATACTACATAGTACGATTTAAACTCATTCATCCAAATATTCGCATAAGTCGTATCTGTGTTTCCATACTACATAGTACGATTTAAACCATCTACTTCCATCACCTTCGCACGCCTCATTTTTTCGTTTCCATACTACATAGTACGATTTAAACATAACCTACACTTTCTTCGTTTTCTCCGACATTCGAGTTTCCATACTACATAGTACGATTTAAACTTTCGTTCACGAGATCAATTTTTTCTTTTTCAGTGGGTTTCCATACTACATAGTACGATTTAAACGCCGGGACAGCATGTTAGGGCGGCTTTCTGAGGAGGAAAGTTTCCATACTACATAGTACGATTTAAACCCTTCGCAACGGCACGCCGAAACTTCCACCCGCTCGTGGGTTTCCATACTACATAGTACGATTTAAACCTGGAACAAACCATCTGCGACGAGAAAAGTGTTGGAGTGGTTTCCATACTACATAGTACGATTTAAACGGCGTATCGAAAGAAAATAGCAGCTGAAAAAAAAGTAGTTTCCATACTACATAGTACGATTTAAACCGGTTTCTCATACAGAAAATACAGACTATATCGAGGTTTCCATACTACATAGTACGATTTAAACATTTGATGACCCACTGTTCATTTCTTTTTATATGGTGTTTCCATACTACATAGTACGATTTAAACTTAATATATCCATACTAATTATTAATACCAATATTGTTTCCATACTACATAGTACGATTTAAACCGCTTCTTTCTGCTTTTTTTCCGTAGCTTCCGCCTGGTTTCCATACTACATAGTACGATTTAAACTTATCGGATTTTTATACACTCTTTCTCCTCGTGCATGTTTCCATACTACATAGTACGATTTAAACCTGAAGAGCCCCATACTAGCAGCTTGAATGGCCTCTTCGGTTTCCATACTACATAGTACGATTTAAACAAAAGCGGGTGTGGGAGTATCTCCTACACCTGAAAACGTTTCCATACTACATAGTACGATTTAAACCTCAAAAAATTTTTAGGAAAAATATCGGAAATTTTTCAGTTTCCATACTACATAGTACGATTTAAACTCATTTTTCTGATTTTTTTGTAGTAACCCCCTTTATCGTTTCCATACTACATAGTACGATTTAAACCCTGGTGATGAGAGTGTGGCCGACTGGAAATACCTGTGGTTTCCATACTACATAGTACGATTTAAACAGAACATCAATGAAGAAAGGAACAAAGAATACGAAGGTTTCCATACTACATAGTACGATTTAAACCCTCGATTGTGAAGAAGTTGAAGCTCGGAGAAAAAGGTTTCCATACTACATAGTACGATTTAAACGATATCCGAAATGTTGTGTCCTCTTTGAGGTAGAATGGTTTCCATACTACATAGTACGATTTAAACTACACTTTCACATTCTTGATTTGTCTGCTTGTGAAGGTTTCCATACTACATAGTACGATTTAAACCATTTCCATCAAATCCGATGATTTCTGTTGCCTCGTCGTTTCCATACTACATAGTACGATTTAAACTGTCGAACGGCAATTCAAAACGATTGAGCTTTATTTGTTTCCATACTACATAGTACGATTTAAACATTTATTCAATTTATGAAAAAAGAGGGAGAACATAGGTTTCCATACTACATAGTACGATTTAAACCCCTGCTCGTCTCATAGAAGTCAATTCCATCGTCCCAAGTTTCCATACTACATAGTACGATTTAAACTTTTTTATATTTTTCTTTTTTTCCAGCCTCAAATTTGTTTCCATACTACATAGTACGATTTAAACTTTTTTGTATTTTTCTTTTTTTCCAGCCTCAAATTTGGTTTCCATACTACATAGTACGATTTAAACCGGGACAGCAATATTATATGGTGCTCTTTCTCGGATAGTTTCCATACTACATAGTACGATTTAAACCGTGCGTCGGCCATCGCTTCGACTTTATACCTGTCAAGTTTCCATACTACATAGTACGATTTAAACATTATACTGCATTTTTATTCTTTTTTTCAATTTTTTGTTTCCATACTACATAGTACGATTTAAACTTGCAAATATGGGCCGAATAATCCCGATTGTGGCAGGGTTTCCATACTACATAGTACGATTTAAACCCCGTTTCTACCTTTTCAAACAGCCCGACTCTTTTAGTTTCCATACTACATAGTACGATTTAAACTGTTATTTTTACTGTCTGTTCTCTGTATCGTATTAAGTTTCCATACTACATAGTACGATTTAAACCGTCGGCTAACGCTTCACCTTTATATTTATCGAGGTTTCCATACTACATAGTACGATTTAAACGAAGTACTGCATTTGCCCCGACGACATCATTTGCGGTGGTTTCCATACTACATAGTACGATTTAAACGCCTATTTTTTATTAGAACAGAATAAAGATAAAGAGTTTCCATACTACATAGTACGATTTAAACTAATTTAGTAGGGGGGGCAAGCCCCCCAAAAGCAACTGTTTCCATACTACATAGTACGATTTAAACCATAATATCAAACATCATTCCTTATTTACTTGTAGGTTTCCATACTACATAGTACGATTTAAACGAAACGGAAGAAAAAGCAAAAAAAAGATTTGTATATGTTTCCATACTACATAGTACGATTTAAACAACTCTCCGAAAATGAAGAATGATGAAAAAGCAATGGTTTCCATACTACATAGTACGATTTAAACCTGGCAATGTGTATGTTACGGAGCCTGACGGAAGAGCGTTTCCATACTACATAGTACGATTTAAACGAGGTTGCCCATTTATTGTGTTTTTTATCGTCGCTGGTTTCCATACTACATAGTACGATTTAAACCCGTGCGTCGGCCATCGCTTCGACTTTATGCCTATCAAGTTTCCATACTACATAGTACGATTTAAACTAGCGTATATGGAGACAGATGTATCAATCCTCAAATCGGTTTCCATACTACATAGTACGATTTAAACGGACTTTACGCCGCCAGACCGCTTGATTTTTTTTGAGTTTCCATACTACATAGTACGATTTAAACGAAATCTTGTTCATACAGGCGCAGCAAAAAAAAAAGTTTCCATACTACATAGTACGATTTAAACGCCTATTTTTTATTAGAACAGAATAAAGATAAAGAGTTTCCATACTACATAGTACGATTTAAACAAGATAATTGGCGCCACACTCTCTCTTCAAGCGATATCGTTTCCATACTACATAGTACGATTTAAACAACCAAAAATAGCGGCAACGAAATGGAAACCAAAGTAGTTTCCATACTACATAGTACGATTTAAACACACTCAGATTATATCGAAAAACACAGGTTGCTCAAAAGGTTTCCATACTACATAGTACGATTTAAACATATCTTCGTCTTCGTAGACCCTCTGTAGCACTCTAGTTTCCATACTACATAGTACGATTTAAACGAAGGTATGCGACAGGCGGAAGCCAGGCAGAAAGCAGTTTCCATACTACATAGTACGATTTAAACCGCTTCCCTTGTGGGTGCAGCAGATCAGATGGAATACTAGTTTCCATACTACATAGTACGATTTAAACATATTCCCTTGCGAGATATCTGGGCCGGCAAACTCGTTTCCATACTACATAGTACGATTTAAACACATATGGATGAACGACCAAAAAACGGAGCATATCAGTTTCCATACTACATAGTACGATTTAAACTTATATCGGAACACCGTAAATCGGCTTTACAAAAAGTTTCCATACTACATAGTACGATTTAAACACTTCTATCAATCGGAGAAACTTCTATCCCGTCATCCTGTTTCCATACTACATAGTACGATTTAAACACAATATCATTCTCCTGTATCATTCACGGCGTGAAAAGTTTCCATACTACATAGTACGATTTAAACGATAGCATGTTAGGACGGCTTTCTACGAGTGAACTCGTTTCCATACTACATAGTACGATTTAAACCTATCAGTCCGAAGCTCAAAAAGCTCTTCAAAGTTCGGGTTTCCATACTACATAGTACGATTTAAACAGGTATAAAAAAAATGGAAACAAACAAGATAGAAAAAGGTTTCCATACTACATAGTACGATTTAAACCTATATATCCGACTGAATTTTATGAATAGTAATAGGTTTCCATACTACATAGTACGATTTAAACCGTTAGGGTCGTTGGGGCCTCAAAAAGAGTGTGTACAGGTTTCCATACTACATAGTACGATTTAAACTTTCAAAAAGTGCGTAGTTATCCTTATTCGGAATAGTTTCCATACTACATAGTACGATTTAAACGCCTGTGCGATATTTTTATTAGTAGTCATTTGCATAGGTTTCCATACTACATAGTACGATTTAAACTTGTTTTTTCGCATTTTCTCTTTTTATCGGGTTTTTGGTTTCCATACTACATAGTACGATTTAAACTTTTTTTTATATTACTTTTTTTTTCAAAAAAAAGTAATGTTTCCATACTACATAGTACGATTTAAACACGGTCCTTCTTTTTTCGGTGAAGGGAAAGGCGTATAGTTTCCATACTACATAGTACGATTTAAACAGGAAAAATGGGATACTCTTTGTGAGCGTATTGACGTTTCCATACTACATAGTACGATTTAAACTACAATATGTTACTCCTGCATCGTTTCACATAGTTTCCATACTACATAGTACGATTTAAACTTTTAAAAAGATGAAAATATCCACCCGCAATCATTCAGGTTTCCATACTACATAGTACGATTTAAACGTCGAAGCGATGACAGACGCACGGGCGAAGAAAAAAGTTTCCATACTACATAGTACGATTTAAACCACATACACCTCATCATCATCGGGGTCGGATACCTTTGTTTCCATACTACATAGTACGATTTAAACTTGTGAGATTATATTTGTCTGGGGAAGTGTGTTTTCAGTTTCCATACTACATAGTACGATTTAAACATACTATCCCTGCAGGAAATGGTTCGGAAGAAAAAGCGTTTCCATACTACATAGTACGATTTAAACTCATAGGAGTTGGGTTTCTTCGGAAAAAAACGATTGGTTTCCATACTACATAGTACGATTTAAACAATCACGGCCAACCCGAATATGAGCATTCAAGATATCAGTTTCCATACTACATAGTACGATTTAAACAGTACTAAATTTGCACCTACCACATCACTAGCAGTAGTTTCCATACTACATAGTACGATTTAAACACGCCCATGCGGAGAAAGCGAATGCGGTTGAAAAAGTTTCCATACTACATAGTACGATTTAAACAGGCGGAAGCCACGCAGAAAAAACAGGAAGAAAAACGTTTCCATACTA
>Ga0210021_1003026_pt1 | contig 13988 bp, 4 predicted proteins | sample CryGeymeta201517_FD_183981 | JGI IMG/M metagenome (GOLD analysis project Ga0210021, IMG submission 183981) | Groundwater microbial communities from Crystal Geyser aquifers in Utah, USA - Crystal Geyser metaG 2015-17 (SPAdes) (version 2) | ecosystem: Environmental > Aquatic > Deep subsurface >... | reverse complement strand
GTATAACTGTTTCCGTTTATCACTACACTATCGCCTTGGCAAATAACTGGGTTTTGAGTAAATGTAGCTGTTGGATTTACGGTTAAATTAGTAGTAACGATGCTATCACAACCGTTGGCTGCTCCTCCAACAATAGTATCGTTGTAGTTTCCTGTAGCGGTATAACTGTTTCCGTTTATCACAACGCTATCGCCTTGGCAAATAGAAATATTTTGAGTAATCATTGATACAGATAAACTAGTATTAACTTGCACGCTATCTATAATTGAATCGCATCCTGAGTAAGCAGTTATCGTATATAAACCTGGAGGAAGATTGTTAATTATACTAAAAGTATCAGTAGAAGCTAAAGTCTGACTACCATTACTCCATATATAGTCTATAGGTGGACATAAACCACTTACTGAGAAAGTTGCAGTTCCATCATTTGTACCGCATGAAGTTTCATTGGTAGCCACAAGGGTATGAGAAGGAGAATTAGTTTCAAACTTCATCATAAACGCATCATCACCACCTCCATTAAAAGTGCCATCATAATAAGCCCCTCCGCCTGGATTGGTAAGGGGATAGGTGGCGTTATTAGTTACCTGTGTCCATTCCCCTGAAAGAAATACATTATTATTGACATCTATGGCTAAAGGGCTTCTGAAATCCGATCCATCTCCCCCAATAAAAGTGCCCCATAACAAAACGCCTGTGTTGTTGAAAGAAAGCAGAATAATATCTTTAACTCCATTATATGTATTATCAAAATATCCTCCTGCATCGCAGGGCGACTGGAGGGTAAGCCCAGAAGCACTGCTTATAACAAAACTTATATATATGTTCCCGCAATTATCCGTCTCCAAATTATCGTATGAACTAAAGAAATCAGTTCCGATTCCCCCATAATAGGTTGCCCATAAACGCACTCCAGTGTTGGTGAATTTCAGGATAAAAGCATCACTACCTCCACCAAAAGCCCCTTGAAAATAAGCCCCTCCCCCAGGATTCAGGGTGGATAAATTGTTTGAATAGGTACGACCCGTCACAAACACATTCCCGCTGCCATCGGCAGTAATGGAATAGCCTAAATCATCCCCACTTCCCCCATAATAGGTTGCCCATAAACGCACTCCAGTATTGGAAAATTTCAGAATAAAGGCATCATTACCTCCCCCCCCATAAGTCCCTTGAAAATAAGCCCCGCCCCCAGGATTCAGGGTGGGAAAATCGCTTGAAGTGGTACGGCCTGTCACAAACACATTCCCGCTGCCATCGGCAGTAATGGAAAAGCCCTGCTCACCTCCGTTTCCCCCATAATAGGTCGCCCATAAAAGCGTTCCAATATTGGTAAATTTAAGAATAAAGGCATCACCAAAATTAACTCCTCCCCCCCCAAAAGCCCCTTGAAAATAAGCCCCACCACTAGGGTTCATGGTGGGAAAATTGATTGAACTAGTAGAACCAGTTACAAACACGTTACCGCTGCCATCAGCAGTAATGGAATTGCCCGCATCATTTCCGCTTCCTCCATAATAGGTCGCCCATAAAGGCACTCCAGTATTGGTAAATTTTAGGATAAAGGCATCACCAAAATTAGATCCTCCTCCAAAAGTTCCTTGAAAATAAGCCCCACCCAAAGGATTCAGGGTGGGGAAATCGCTTGAAGTGGTATAGCCCGTTACAAACACGTTCCCGTTGCCATCGGTAGTAATGGAATTGCTCCATTCCTCTCCGCTTCCCCCGTAATAGGTCGCCCATAAAAGCGTTCCAGTATTGGTAAATTTCAGGATAAAGGCATCATTAGGAGAAAATACACCCCCATTGGTCCCTTGAAAATAAGCCCCGCCCCCAGGATTCAGGGTGGGAAAATCGCTTGAAGAGGTATAGCCAGTTACAAACACGTTCCCGCTCCCATCGCAATCTATGCTCATAGGTCCATCAGCACCATTCCCACCATAAAAGGTAGCCCAAGTGAGTTGGGGGTCGATAACAAGAAGCTCACTCCCAACCCCTCTCGAAGGGAGGGGAGATGTAGCTAAGTGAAAAGAAATACTGGTTTCATAGCCATTATCTCCGTTTATTGTGGTAGGTTTTTGGTAGTTTTGGCTAAAGCGAGTGTTTATTTCTTGGGTTTCATAAAAACTTACTGGTTTGTTTTCTTTTACATTGCCGTAAATGGTCAGCATCTCTAACTCGCCTTGTTCATTAATGTTAATGGGGGTTTTGCTTTTGTAAATAAGTTCTATTTGTTGGTAATCGGCTTCAGGGTGTACTACAAAATCATATTTAAAGCCTTTATCCTTATTTCTATACAACACCCAGTCAATACCTGAATAAACATTTTTAATCGTTATCTTTTCATACGCTCCTACTCCATAAATACCATCAGGGCAAGTGGGGTAGAAGTAATTTTCATGTCCTTGCAAAGGGTTCTCTTTGAGGATATTTTCCTTATTGATGGTTGCTCCTTTGAGTTCAATGTCCACTCTTTCCCAGTCAAAATATTTTTTGGTTTTTGCTTTACCAGTGCGTTTTACTTCTTCTTTTTCCCACTCGCTAAGTTCGTTTTCAGGAATGGGTTCTTTTCGTAAACGTAAGGTTTGTATGATTAGTCCACTTTTGGTTACCCAAATATTTAAATCAGGGGCTTCGGTTTTAAAAAGAACTTGTGGCACAGGTTTACCTTCGTTGTCCATCATCTGCCCTTTGTTCTCTAAAAAACCTTTTTCATTTGCAGTACTCAGCCATTTCTCGGCTTGGGCAAGGGTAGGTTCTTGAGCTACACAACTCAAAGTTAGCACAGTTAAAAGTAAAAAGTTTGTAAAGTGCTTAAAATTAAAAGTTTGTGAAGTTTTCATATTTTTAGTTTAAAGTTTATAAAGTTTTCTATTCACCACTTAATATTTAAAATTCAACATTTCTTAAATCGTCATTCGTCAATTGTAAATCACCCATCACCTCACCAAACTCACATTGCCACTTTCAGTAACTGTTTTTCCATTTTCAAAGTTTGCTTCTAATACATATACAAAAACGGCTGTATTTTGGTCTGCACCATTGTGTTTTCCATCCCATCCTTGATTGATATCACTACTTTCAAACACTTTATTACCCCAACGGTTGTAAATTTTTACCGATAAGCCTGTTATTCCTTTTCCATTTACAAAAAACACATCGTTACTGCCATCTCCATTTGGGGTAAATACATTGGGGACATACACAAAGAAATCACATTCTATTTGCGTTTCTAATACGGTTATGGTATCGGCATTTGAACAACCTGAAGCATCACTAATTATTATGTTATAAGTTCCTGCTGGTAAATTACTAATAATAGAATCGTTGCTGCCAATGTTCCAGTTGTAGGTAATGGGTGGATTGTTAGAAGTAGCCATGGCAGTTACTTCTCCAATGTTTTCTCCACAATTGTCATCAGCTTTGATGAGGGTAAGCGTAGGTGCAGGGTTAATGGTTAAATTGGTAATTACGGTATCGCAACCGTTGAGTATATCCACAAAAACGCCTGTGGTGGTATATACATTTGTTCCTACGGTTACAGAAAACCCTTGACATTCATTAAATGCTTGGTTAGTTACTATTGGTGTGGTTATAGTTAGGTTGGTGGTAACTATGCTATCGCAACCTGATGTGGCTGTGAGTGTGTCTATAAAATTTCCTGTGGTGGTGTAATTGTTTGTTCCAACCGTTACCGAAAACCCTTGACACTCGTTAAAATTCTGTACAAAAGAAACCGCAGGGTTCACGGTGAGATTAGTGATAACTATGCTATCGCAACCGTTGGCTGCTGCATTTTGCAATGTATCTATAAAAACTCCTGTGGTGGTTACTATTATTCCACTTGGTAAAGTAAAGGGTTGCCCCTGGCAAATTATTGGGTTTTGATTTGATGATGCACTTGGATTTATGGTTAGTGTGGTGGTTATGATGCTGTCACAACCGTTGGCACCACCGCCAACAATAGTATCATTGTAATTGCCTGCAGTGGTTTGAAATGCTCCGCCTAAGAAGATGCTATTGCCTTGGCAGATGGTGGCGTTGGTGTTGCTGGTAGCTGTTGGATTTACGGTTAAATTGGTAGTAACGATGCTATCGCACCCGTTGGCTGCTCCGCCCAAAAGCGTATCATTGTAATTGCCTGTGGTGGTATAACTGTTTCCGTTTATCACTACACTATCGCCTTGGCAAATAACTGGGTTTTGAGTAAATGTAGCTGTTGGATTTACGGTTAAATTAGTAGTAACGATGCTATCACAACCACTTGCTGATACAAGTGTATCAACAAAGTTTCCAGTAGTGTTGTACATATTACTTCCTACGATTACTGAAAATCCTTGACACTCGTTAAAGTTTTGTGTAAAAGTACTAGAAGAATTAATGGTTAAATTGGTAGTAACCACACTATCGCAACCACTTGCTGATACAAGTGTATCAACAAAGTTTCCAGTAGTGTTGTACATATTACTTCCTACGATTACTGAAAATCCTTGACATTCATTAAAATTCTGCACAAAAGATATAGCAGGGTTCACGGTGAGATTAGTGGTAACTATGCTGTCGCAACCGTTGGATGCTCCGCCAACAATAGTATCATTGTAATTGCCTGCGGTGGTTTGAAAGGCTCCGCCTAACAACATACTATCACCTTGGCAGATGATAGCGTTGGCATTGCCTGATACAAAAGTATTGATGGTTAAATTTAAAGTTACCACACTATCGCAACCTGATACTGCTCCGCCAACAAGAGTAAAAGTTGGTGTGTTGGTACTGGTAGTGTAGGTAATACCATCTATCCATGTGAATGAATTACAAACGGTTTGTACATCTGTACCTGTGGCGGTAGTGTTGATGGTTAAGTTTAAAGTTACCACACTATCGCAACCATTCGCTGCTCCACCCACTATGGTAAAAGTTGGGGTAGATGTACTTGCGGAGTAGTTAATTCCATCTATCCAAGTTAAGCTATCACAAGTAACAAGAGAGTCTATATCATTTTGTGAATTACAACTTATACACTCTACAGAAACATCATCAATATAGTAATAAGCAGAAGGTGGAGCACCTATATAAGGGTCGTTAATAACAGCCTGTGTTGATGCCATATTCTTAAAATTTCCAATTATAATGAATTGGTAGGGTTGTGTTGCAACGAAACTTTGGTTTATTTGAGTCCAACCAATTGTATCTGTTAAAATGTTTCCCATGGGGTTATTAACTTGAGGAGTAGGAAAAGATATAACATTAAAATCAGGTGGTGAAGGAAGAGCTGTCGTAAATAAAGCACCTATTCCATCTGCTGCAAAACGTGACTTATCGCTTAGACTTACCCAAAAAGATACTTGATAAGTCTCTCCTGGAATCATAGGTGTACTGAGCATTTGTTGCATATATTCTCTATAGTCTGGATCAGGTGGAAGAGTGCCAAAGGCACTTAGCCCCATATAAGTTATTACTCCTGCATACCCACTTCCTGAATAAGCAAATTGGTATCCCATATTATTAGTTGGCACACTTACCAAAGATCCTGCACACATATTAAAATAATCAGGTGTGGCAGTCAATCCAGCTAAAGGTATTATTCTATCCCAAGGTACAGCCAATGTAATTTGAGTCATGTTGCTAGGACAACTTGACATGGATTCAAAGTTACCATTTTGAACTAAGTTAGTACATTGAGAAAATACCCCATGAGTTGTAATTAAACTTAAAATTAAAGATATGATTTTTTTCATATGTGTTTTTTATTTTGTTAAATCGGTCATCCTGAGTACTCGGGATAGAATATTCATCGTTGTTGGTGAACATTTTGCTCATGGCTTATTTCATATTATAACCTTTTTTCACTTATCTAAGTAATGTTAGTGTACCATTTTCAACTTGTCTTTTATCATTATTTTTATAGTTCAAGATATAAAAATAAGTACCATCAGATACTTCACTTCCTGAATTTGTTCGTCCATCCCATCCTTGACTTATGTCAGATGTTTCAAAAAGTTTTAATCCCCATCGGTTGTAAATTTCTAAATTGATAATTTTTAATCCTTTTAAATGGATTAAAAATTCGTCATTCTGTCCATCTCCATTTGGGGTAAATACATTAGGTATGAAAATAAAAAAATCACACTCTATTTCTAAATCCAATACATTTATGGTATCTGAATTTACACAACCTGATGCGTCATTGATTGTTAAATTATAAGTTCCTACTGGTAAATTACTAATTACGGAATCGTTATCTCCAGTATTCCAATTATAAGTTACTGGAGGATTGGTTGTCGTTACCAAGGCTGTGATACTTCCAGTATTTCCCCCACAATTGTCATCGACTTTAATGAGGGTAAGTGTGGGTGGTGGATTTATGGTTAAGTCAGTGATTACTGTATCACAACCATTCATCACATCTGTATAAATACCTGAGGTAGTGTAGGTATTTGTTCCTACGGTTACAGAAAACCCTTGACATTCATTAAATGCTTGGTTAGTTACTATTGGTGTGGTTATAGTTAGGTTGGTGGTAACTATGCTATCGCAACCTGATGTGGCTGTGAGTGTATCTATAAAGTTTCCAGTGGTGTTGTAAATATTACTTCCTACGATTACTGAAAATCCTTGACATTCATTGAAATTCTGCACAATAGATATAGCAGGGTTCACGGTGAGATTAGTGGTAACTATGCTGTCGCAACCGTTGGCTGTGGTGAGTGTGTCTATAAAGTTTCCTATAGTGGTGTAAACATTTCCGTTTATAATTATGCTGTCTCCTTGGCAAATAACTGGGTTTTGAGTAAAAGTGGCTGTTGGTAGTATTGTTATTTGTTTAGTAATCGTATCATTTTGACACCTAAATACTATCATTTGAATGGTATAAGTTCCAGGAGAGGTAAAAATATGTGTAGGATTATTAGTATTAGCAAAATTGTTGCTTCCGGACGCTGGGTTTCCAAAATTCCAAATAATGGAATCAGAAGGGAATTGTACATCAAAATTAGCATTAAAGGATGTTGGACTAGAAAAACACGTGTCCGTATAAGTAAAATCACTAGCAAGAGGTATTGAGGAAAAACCTGAAAAATAACCAGCATATCCAGCAGGAGAAGCATTACCTAAAACTGAAACGGTAACCCCTGAAGTTGAAGTAATTTTTACATTACCTGTAAATGTAGTCGTTTTATAAGTTTGCATATTTGTACCTAACACTGGCTCAGGGTTTGATTGCGGAACTCCATTTACTTGAACAGTAGCACCCAGTTCTGTAATTATTAATAATATTGTAGAATAAGCTGTATTTCCAATCGAATCAATAAAAGGAATTTCATCAATGCTATCAGGTAAAAAACAATTAAAAGGAGGAATTAACACCAGTCCACCATCATTGTTACTAGGTCCATTAGTAGCCGCCAATGCTTGATACATATAAACAGGCTGAGATGTTCTTACAAACATATTGTGATGATTAATTCCTTGATAATTAATGTTAGGTATTAAAAAATAATCTCCTGCATTAATTATAGAGATAGGCGTGGATGAGCCATTTACAAATATTTTGGTGCTGTCTTTGTGTGCTATAATAATAGGTCTCTCCACAACGGTGTTCCCATTGCCTTCTACCAAAATATACTCTTTACCTAACCTTTCGACAGGTATTGATAAATCTATACCAATGTCTTGGTTGTTAGTATTTGTGGGATGAATAGTACCATTCATATTTCCATTATTCAATGCAATAGGCTTATTAGCTTGAATTAAACCACCTATAAATCCATCTAAATTTGCAGTAGGACTTCCGACCATTGTCCTTCCAGATATAATATAGGTGTTCCCTTTGTTAAGTTGAATGGTTATGGGAAAAACAGGACTTATATTAGGAACACCTGAAAATAAAACACCTGGATTAATATCGCTTATTGTAATTGTTGTTGAGTCTTCTGTTGCCATTATCCCAGCAACAAAATTTCTAGGATTTCCTGCATTTGAGCCGAGTACAAATTGAGGAAATCCTCCGAGTCTAAATTCTAATCCTAACGCATTAAATCCTTTTGCTGTTGCCCAATCAGCTTGAAAAACACCTCCTCCTTTTACTCTTAGATTAGCAAAAAATGGTTGAGAAGCCCTTAGTTTAATTCCTTTATTTTTTAATACTAAGTTTAGCGAGTCTCTCCTAACAAATAAAGGAGAACCTGATGTTTGACCATTCCCAACAAAATATACAAATGGGTTATTTTTACTAATTGAAGGGGTAGCTAATATTGCCCCACTTCCATCTTTAATAGTAACGATAAAAGGAGTGGTAATAGGGGTTGATAAATAAATATAATGGTCATCAATTGGGGGACTACCAAAAGTAACAGGCTCTTCAGCGTGTAGTGGAGGAATTAAATGAATGGTATCCAATTGAGCAGCACAGTTAAAAGTTAAAAGTAGAAAGTAGAAAGTTAATATAACAGTTGAAAGTAGAAAGTTTATCAAGTTAAAAGTTTTCATTTTTTTAGTTTTTAATTATTTTTTTTACAACAGTTGTTTGATTGGTTTGTATGTTTAAAAAATAAATTCCTTTTGGCAACTCATTGTTCATTTTCAGTTGTATTCGATTTTCTTGTGTGATGAATGTTGTGTATATTTCTTTTCCTAAATTATCGGTAAGTTGTATAACTATTTCATTGGTTAGTTTGTCGTTCCAACTAATAAAAAATTCTCCTGTTGTAGGGTTGGGATATACTTCCAAGTAATCTAAAGACGTATTTTTTTCAATATAAACTGCTTTCACATCAAAATATTCGTAATTTCCATTAAAATCAGTTTGTTTAAGGCGGTAGTATAACACAGTAGAAAGTGAAAAGTTAAAAGTAGAAAGTTGGTCAAGGAATTCGTAATTTAACATTGCATTGCTGTTTCCTGCTCCTTTTTTTGTTCCTATGGGATCGAAATGAATGGCATCAGTACTCCTTTCTATGGTAAAATAATCGTTATTAATTTCTGTTGTTGTAACCCATTCGGTTTGTACAGCTTCATTGTGCAAATAAGCATTAAAACTCAATAAGGTAATTGGCAACGGAATACACGAAATGGTATTAACGGTTATTGAATCTCGTGGTCCAGCTTGGCACGTACTGTCTTGAACATAAAAAGTAGTGGTATCGGTTAAAACAGGGGTAATAAGTGAATTGCCAGTCCCTAAAAATGTACCCCCAGTTACTTCAGAATACCATGAAAGTGAGCTACCCAAAACAGTAGATGCGGATATAGTATCAGTACTATTTAAGCATGCTGACAATGGAGAAATTACTGATGGAGCCCAAGGAAAAGGAAGTAGCTTCGTAACAAAAGTAGCATTCCCTTCTACGGGGGCAGTTAAATTAAAAACAGCATTAGGATTAAGGTCAAAATCTTGAGTGTTCGAAAATGTTCCAATACCGTACATATTCCCAAAAGCATCTATATCTAAAGGACTTTTAAAAGTTACATTAGGCTTAATGGCATAAATAAAGTTTCCATTAGGATCTAACTGTAATATATAAGGAGTGAAAATACCAGGGGGTAGATTAAACACTCCAATACTAGGGTCAAAATCAGCTGTTCCAACAAAAATGCCTGTTACTAATACACCACAATCACTAACCGAACTGACTCCATCATATACACCATCAATAAGACCAGGAATGACGTGAACCGCTTTTGCCCATAATAATATCCCTATTGGACTTAGCTTAACTACATATAAACTCAGTGTACTTCCACTTGGTGAAGTTAAATTAAAAATTCCTGCATTAGGATCAAAATCTGCTGTTCCAGTAAAAATCCCAGTAAGGTACATATTGTTAAAAACATCAAAATTGAATGACTTTGCAAATACACGATCAGTGGGTCCAGATCCTCCAAATTCTCTTGCTGCTATAAAATTACCACCATTGTTCAACACCCATAAAAAAGCACGAAGACTTCCCGCCACCCCCATACTAAAAACACCCACACCTGGGTCAAAATCCAGCATTTCACTGAAGTTTCCAACAATAAAAATATTTCCTAATGCATCTAACTGAATATCATTTCCTACACAATTCAATCCAATGGAAGCTGTTAATTGTTTTGCCCACACAAAATTACCATTGGCATCCCATTTTGCAGTATAAATGTTATAAGCTGCGGTAATAGGAAGTGTCAGTAAAAATGTACCTATATTAGGATCGAAATCAAAACTTTGACCACCACCATTTATCGCCCCAGTAAAATAAATATTTCCAACAGCATCAACCGTTAATGAGTTGATAATGTTATCGCTTGTGCCATAAGAACCACCTATACTTTTTGCCCAAAGAAAATTTCCAGCAAGGTCTAGTTTAACAATAAAATAATCCAAAGAACCAGAAGATGTAATATTAAATACTCCAACTCCTGGATTAAAATCAGGAGTACTGTCAAATGTTCCAGCGATATAAATGTTTCCTGCCACATCTAATGCAATGTGTTCGCCCACTTGGGTACCTGTTCCTCCAATTCGTAGTGCCCACACAAAATTTCCGTTGGCATCCAATTTGGAAATAAACACATCTGTTCCTCCTCCTGAAGTTAAATTAAAGACACCGACCCCTGGATCAAAATCAATTCCACCTGCTCCACTTGTAAAAGAACCAGTAGTGTAAACATTTCCTGAAGCATCTCTTGCTAATGCTTTTTTAATAGCGTTATTTATTAATGGAGAATCTCCCCTTCCAAAACTTTTCGCCCAAGACAAAGATTGTGCTTCAAGTGAAAAGCAAAACAACAATAGTAAAAAGAATATAAAAAGTCGCATACGTATTTTTTTAACTATGAAACAAAGTTATAACACCAGTCTGTTTTTACCTAAATTTTAAGATAGACTTTAGATAGACATATTTATTTTTTTATTTTTTTAAGGTGTTGTTTAATAGCTATTTATTAATTTTACATTATTCCTTATTAATCGACATGTCTAAAATTTATCATTATTTAACCTTATCGTTATTTTTTTTGTTAAGTAATTCATTTAGTGTTGCCAGCACAATTAATTTTAATTTTATTAAGGAAGACACCATCACTTCGGCTACTCCACATAATATGGACGTTCTTAAAACGGACTTAGTGAAGGTAATGCATATAAAAGACTCTGAAGCAGAGGCAACCATTAGAAGAAAAATAGGAAAGGCTTTTTTTGAGATGGGAAACATAAGAGAGGCATTAGATTATTTCATTACCTCAAAAATAATTTGTGAGCAACACCATTTTAACTATGAAAAAGCCTTGGTGTATGAAGAACTTGCTAATGTGTATATGTTTATTGCTGAACACCAAAAACAATACGATTTAATCTTAAAGGCAATAAAAATTTATGAACAATTCAATGACAGCATTGCTTTAGCAAGAAGTTACACGAATTTAGCATCGGGCGAAAAATTTAGAAACGCCAAAAATACCCTAGTCTACCTTAATCAAGCAAAAAGTTACAATCAAAATTTTCAAAACAAACAAATAGATGCTTATACCAACATCAATTTTGGAGAGTATTATTTACGACTTAACCAGCCCGACTCGGCATATTATTATTTAAAATTGGCATTGCCTATTACTCAACAATACCATTTAACCGCCAGAGAATGTGAAACATTTGTTAAGTTAGCGAGAGCTATGGAGACCTTGAATAAAGACTCTTCCATTTTTCTTTTTAATGAAGCTTATCGAAAAAGCATATTGTATAAAAATTATTTATGGGCAGGGAGGAGTTTAATTTTTTTAGCCAAAATTGATTTTGAAAATGATAGGAAAATAGATGCTTTCCAAAAAATTCATCAATCCATCGATTATACCAAAGCGTCTAATGATATTATCATGAACCGTTCAGCATATGATTTAATTTCTTATTTTCATTTACAAGAAGGAAACATAGATTCTGCTTTTTATTATGACCAATTGGCAGATAATTTAAAAGATACTATAAAGGTTAAGCAAAACATCGCAGCAATTAAAAACATAGAATGGGGTTATAAATTGAAAGACAAAGAAAATCAAATAAGGCATTTACAAGAAAATAAAGAAACCTTAGAATTGAAACAAAAATCCGAAAACAAAGCCAAAATATGGACATGGATTGCCCTTTTTATTTTGTTAGGATTGGTAATTGTTCTTTTTTTATTTTTTAAAAATAGAATTTCATTGCTTATGAAAGAAAAACAAATTATTAAGTTAAAACAAGAAAAATACAAAGCAGAAATTGAAACAAAAAACAAAGAATTGGTTACACATACGATGCAAATTTATAGCAAATCAAAAACCATTTCGGATTTAAAAAATGGCATAGAAAACTTAAAAAATGAACACATTAAAAATAGCAATCCTAAATTTATAAAAGATATTCAACAACTCAATTTTATGTTGGATAGCAATATTCGGTTAGATGATGAATGGGAAAAACTAAAAATTCGTTTTCAAGAAGTACATCAGGGGTTTTACGATAAGTTAAAAAAGCAATATCCCGATTTAACCCAATACGATCTTAAAATTTGCACCTTTATTTACTTAGGTTTTGATACTAAACAAATCGCTCAAATTTTAAATATTGATTTTCAATCCTTACGTACCCAGCGATACAGGATGAGAAAAAAAATGCAATTAGCAACCCAAGATGATTTATCTGAATATATCATTAAGATAGTTTCAGTATAATTTTATTTACTTCATTGATTATTCCTAATTTCGCTTTTCAAAATTACGATAAAAATACGATGGAATTTAAAAAAACGAGCAAATTAGACCCTAAAGAAAACCTTATTTTTCTTATTACTGAAGAAAAAGAACTTCAAGCGTCCTCTTTTTCAAAAGAAGAGCTTTCTTTTATCAAAAAAGAATTGAAAAACGAGCAAAAACAAGTTGAAATTAATAGACTAAATAGTTATGTTTTTATTCTTTTATGCGATAAAGACAATGATTATAAAGCTGCAGAAAAAATTAGAATTGCAGCCAATAATTTGTTGACTACATTAAACAATAAGAAAATTCCATCTGCTACTGTAGTTGGAGAAACGAACAAAATTACTTCATTTGTTGAGGGTATTGGTTTAAGCAACTATCAATTTTTAAAATATTATTCTGATAAAAAAGAAAATTCATTTAAACAATTAAACTACTTAACAACAAGTAAAACTGATAATATAAAAGAGACTGAAGCCATAGTTGAAGCTACCAATTTTGCGAAAGACTTAGTGAACGAACCTTTGTCTTTTTTAACGGCTACTCAACTTTCTAAAGAAATAAAAAATTTAGGCAAAACCTATGGGTTTAAAGTGGAAGTATTGAATAAAGCCAAAATTGAAGCCTTAAAAATGGGCGGTTTATTGGCTGTTAATAAAGGAAGTATTGATCCACCAACTTTTTCTATTTTGGAATGGAAGCCAACAAAAGCCAACAATAAAAAGCCTATTGTTTTAGTAGGAAAAGGGGTGGTTTACGATACGGGCGGATTAAGTTTAAAACCAACACCCAACTCTATGGATATGATGAAGTGTGATATGGGTGGAGCTGCTGCTGTTATTGGAGCTATGGTTGCCATTGCTAAAAATAAATTGCCTTACCATGTAATTGTGTTAGTTCCCGCTACGGATAACAGACCTGGTGGAAATGCTTATGTTCCGGGTGATGTAATTAAAATGTACAACGGAAAAACGGTAGAAGTATTAAATACAGATGCTGAAGGAAGAATGATTTTAGCAGATGCTTTGAGTTATGCTGATAAATACCAACCAGAATTGGTGATTGATGTTGCTACACTTACAGGTGCTGCTGCTGGAGCTATTGGACATTATGGTGTGGTTGCCATGGGAAATTCGCCCGAAAAAATCATGAACAAATTGAAAGAAAGCGGTAACAATACGTATGAACGTATCGTTGAATTTCCATTTTGGGATGAATATAACGAACAATTAAAATCTTCTATAGCTGACCTTACGAATTTAGGAAATGGAGCAGGAGGAGCAATT
>Ga0210021_1003003_pt1 | contig 14066 bp, 12 predicted proteins | sample CryGeymeta201517_FD_183981 | JGI IMG/M metagenome (GOLD analysis project Ga0210021, IMG submission 183981) | Groundwater microbial communities from Crystal Geyser aquifers in Utah, USA - Crystal Geyser metaG 2015-17 (SPAdes) (version 2) | ecosystem: Environmental > Aquatic > Deep subsurface >... | reverse complement strand
TTGCAGGCGAGGCGACCACATTCGGTTGTGTTTCGTTCGTGATATGGGGTTGTGTTTCGTTTATATCAGACATGGCGGCGATTATACCCCAAGTTTACAGGGTCGCCAGGAACCCGTTTTCTCTGAAGAAAACGGGTTCCTTATCCCTGCTTTTACAGGCGGAAAAGCATCCTCACCTCGCGCCAGATGAGCGGGAGAGACGCCAACCCACCCACCGCCAGCGCCAGCAGGGTGGACAAGAGCGACGGCAGTGGCAGGAAGCGCATTGTAGCGTAAGCCACCAGCCCGGCTAGCAAAGCCGCCGGGACAGCCCGCAGCGCGGTGCTGCCCACGTTCAGCAGGCCGGGGAAGCGGCGGTTGAGCAGCGAAAGCAGCACCACCGCCTGCGTGGTGAACGTCAGGGCGGCGGCCAGCGGGATGCCGGCCAGACCGATGACAGGCCGCAGGAGCAGCGCCAGCAGGACGAATGCCACCGCCTGTGCAAATGCCGCCACCAGCGGCGTGCGCGTGTTCTGGTTGGCATAGAAAGAACGCACCGCCACCTCCAGCCAGGTATCCCCCACCAGACCAATCAGAAAAGCCCACGTGCAGGCAGTCAACAGGTCCAGGCGGGCGGCGTCGTAGCCGAAGAAACTGGCCGCCAGCGGGCGGACGGTCAGCGCCAGCAGGGCCGCCGCGGGTAGACTGAGCGCCAGCATGACCCGCAGGGCGTGGTTGACCGTCTTCATAAAATCCGCCGTCTGGCCGCGGTTGATGAATTCAGCCAGCGAAGGCAGCAGCGCCACGGCAATGGCCGTGCCGATGATCGTCTCCGGCACCTGCTGGATGGTCCAGCCCAGGTTCAATGCGCCAACGCCGGTCGTGCCAAAATGGGAGGCCAGGTTGTCGCGGGCGACAAAGTACGCCTGGATGCAGGCCATGGTCAGGACGCGCGGCCAGAGCAGGATCAACACCCGCTGCACCCCGGCGCTTTTCAGACCCAGCACCGGCCTCCAGCGGAACTGGTAGCGCAGCAGACCCGGCACCTGGATCAGCAAATGCAGCGCTGCCCCCAGGATGACGCCGTACACCATCCCATACAGTCCCAGCCCGAAGGCGGGCAATTGGATCGAACCTAAGCGGAAGCCCTCGGCGGGCGTGAGAACTGTCACGCCGAAGATCTGTCCCAGGTTGTACAGGATGGGAGCCAAGGCGGGCAGCAGGAAGTGCTGGTTGGCCTGCAGGCCGGACATCACCAGCCCGCTGATGGAGAAGAGCAGGATGGCAAGCAGGTCGAGGCGCATGAGTGAAGCGGTCAGCGCCTGCTGCTCAGGGGTAAAATGTGGGACGATAACGGTGCGCACCAGCGGCCCGGCCAGGGCAATGATGACGACCGCAACCGCGCCAGTAACGAGGAACGCCAGGTTGAGGACACGCGAGAACAGGTCCCAGGCTTCGCCGCGTCCCTGGCGGTCAAGGTACTCGGTCAACACGGGGATGAAGGCCATCCCCAGCGCGCCGCCGGAGAGCAGCGCGGAAAGGTAATCAGGGATGTTGTTGGCCGCGCCGAAGATGCCCATGCCTTCCAGCCCGACGATCTTGTTGAAGAGCATGGCTTTGACGAAGGCCAGGACTTTATCCAGCGCGAAGAAAACGGCGAGCAGGATCGAGGTGCGGGTGAGAAACGAGAGTTTGGACATGATCGAAATCCGTAGGGCGGGTTTTCGCGATAGCACCCCCGAAGGGGGCTTACCCGCCAATTTCATCCGGCGGGATTGGAATCCCGCCCTACGTTGTTACCCGATAAACAGGCCGATGGCGACCAGCACCGGTGTCAACAAATTGATGAGCACGTTCTGGCCCAGCGCAGGGATGAGGTGCGGAATGTCGTCGGCGTAGCGCAGAACACTGCGAATGACCGGCACGGCCAGCACCAACGTCAGCAAGCCGAGCAGGGCGAACTTCGGCAGGAGGCCAAAGGCCACGCCGAGCAGGATCGCCAGGTAAGCCCCCAGCAAGAAGGCAATGTAAATGAAACCGCTGACCTTGCGACCGGCGATGATGGGGTAATGCCGCCGCCCGACGCTCTTATCCGCTTCCACATCCGGGAACTGGTTGAGCAGCAGCAGGTCGCTGACCAGGAAGAACGGCACCAGCGAGGCGACGAAGGCAATCCACGAGTACTCGCCGGTCAGGGCAAAGTGCGTACCGACCACCATCAGCGTGCCGAAACCCAGGCCGGGTGCAATGAGGCACAAAACAGGATTGTACGCCAACCAGACGGTGTAACCAACCAACAGGAACAGGCCAGCGACGCCCAGCGGGATCAATGCCCAGCCCCAGACCCAAACGAAGTACAGCCCGATCAGACCGGTGATCGCAAACGCCACGGCTGCGGTGGTGAAAGCCGTGCGCGCCATTTCGGGTTTGGCCTGCAAGGCGCCGCTGCCGCCGCTGAAGGGTGTGCGCTGCGTACGGGAATCCAGGCCGGTCTTGAAATCATAATACTCATTGAAAGCGTTGACGCTAATGTGCGCCGCCAGCGCGCCGACGAATACGAGCAGCACGTGCAGCCAATTGACGCTGCCCTTCGTCAACAACGCGGTGCCAAGTCCAACCAGCGCGCAGGCCGGGGCCAAAACGAGGAACGGCGGGCGCATCGGCCCAAGAATGTCTTTCAGATTTTTCATTGATGGTCTCCTATTGGAATTTGGAATTTGGAATTTGGAATTTGGAATTTGGAATTTGGAATTTGGAATTTGGAATTTGGAATTTGGAATTTGAATTATGATTCACTCCAGCTTCCCGATTTCCTTCTCCACCTCTTCCAGGATTTCGCCCAATTTTACCAGCATCTTCATCGTATTATGGTCAGGATACAGCGGCCGGTCCACGTCGAGGTGCGCCACGTGCTTGCGGATGACTTCCCGCGCTTTCTGCGTACCCTTGCCAGGCGTGAACTGGCGGAAATCCAGCGCCTGCGCGGCTGCCATGAATTCGATACCGAGAACACCGTAAGCGTTATCTAGGATTTGCCCATTCTTGATGGCCGTGTTCATACCCATCGAGACGAAATCCTCCTGATCGGCGGCGGCGGGAATGGACTGGATGCTGGCCGGAGCCGAAAGGATGCGGTTCTCGACGATCATCATGTCGGCGGTGTACTGGCTGAGCATCATGCCCGAATAGAAGCCGGGGTTGGGCGTGAGGAAATCGGGCAGGCCCACGCTCAAGGCCGGGTTGGTCAGGCGGTTGAGGCGCCGCTCGGAGAGCACGCAGACCATCGTCATGGCCACGCCGGCCATGTCCATTGGCAGCGAGACCGGCGAGCCCTGGAAATTGGCGCCGGTCAGGGTCAGTTTTAGCTCCGGGACATAGATGGGGTTATCGCCCACGCCGTTCAGCTCGATCTCGACCTGCGCGCGGGCGTAGGCAATCGCATCGCGTGCCGCGCCGATGACCTGCGGCGTGGAGCGCATCGAGTAGGCGTCCTGCACCTTGGTCTTCATCTTGCCGGTGGTCAGGTCGGAACCGGCAACGACCTTCATGATGTTCTTGGCCGAGGCGACCGCGCCCTTGAAGCCGCGCAGCTCGTGCAGCTTGGCCGTGTACGGCTTGAGGTTACCAAGCAGGGCTTCGATGGACATCGCCGCGGCGATCTCGGCCTGTTTCAGGAAGCGCTCCATCTCGTAGATGTGGATGGCGGACATGGCCGTCAGCAGGTTCGAGCCGTTGATGGCCGCCAGCCCATCGCGTGCCTGCAGACCTGGAACCGGGATCCCGGCCCGCCGCATCGCTTCGTGACCTGGCAGCCGCTCGCCTCCATAAAAAGCCTCCCCCTCCCCCATCAGCAGCAGGGCCATCTGCGACATGGGCGCCAGATCGCCGCACGCGCCCACCGATCCCTTCTGGCAGACGACCGGCGTCACGCCTTTGTTGAGCATCTCGATGAAGGTCTGCGTGATCTCAGGCCGGTTGCCGGAGTTGCCGTGCGCATGGACGTTGATGCGTCCCGCCAGCGCGCCGCGCACGTATTCGATTGGCGCCGGGTCGCCGATGCCGGCGGCGTGGTTGTAGATGAGATACTTCTGGAATTCCTTCACCTGCTCGTCGGAGAGGATCTTCTCCGAGAACTCGCCGATGCCGGTGTTGGTGCCGTACATGGTCTCGTGGGCGGCCAGTTTCTCCTCCAGCATGGCGCGGCAGATTTTGATGCGCTCCAGCGCAGCGGGGGCAAGCTCAACTCTTTCGCCATTTCGGGCGATGGCAACGAGTTTTTCGATGGTGAGGGATGAACCGTCGAGGGTGATGGTCATGGGAATCTCCTTGGGGGGGGGATGGGGATTTTTTGAAAATTTCATCTTGAAAATCCTAAATTTTGCAGGTTATAATATAGTTAATCCGTTTAGCGGAGGTGGATCGCCCGTACGAAACCCTAAAGGTCTCTTCGCAAGACAAGACTCGCTTTCAACCCTCACGTCTTGCCAGACTCTCACGCAATTAGAGGCGCGAGACCTTTAGGGTTTTGTCTTTTCTTTCAATCAAAATCATCTCCAGAGAATTTTCGGCTTTGTTCTTCTGCCACCCATTCGGCGTGCAGGTCAGTATATTGTTTTTTGTCTCCGAACCAGTCTAGGACGGAATCCCGTTTCAGGCGGGTGGGCTTTTCGGACAGGATGACGCCATAGGATGAGTATTTCCATTCGCGGAAATCATCCACAAATTTGTGCTTTTGCGGGTTCTGGTGAATGTAGGCTACGACGCGAAAGAATTGGATATCGTTCGTGACCATCACCCGCCCAAAAGGGTGCTGGAACAAACTGCCGGTGCGCCCGTAGGCGGCATTGATGGCTTTGGCATAGGCGTTGAAAAAGTCGGAAAACTTTTTAGATGGATACTGAATTCGCTCGTTTTCAGACCCTAAAGGTTTCTGTGCCTGATTCAAGTCTCTTGTGGCGGGACTCCTTTGCCTGCGGCGGCGAATGTCATCGGTGAAAACCTTTAGGGTCTCCTCCTCCGATTTGGTTCTCACCAGCACATGAAAATGATTTCTCAACAGGCAGTAGGCAAAGGTATCGGCAATCGGTTCGATGTATTTGCTGTACAGGTTGAGAAAATGGGCGTAGTTGCGTTCCTGGACGAAAATATTTTCGCGGTTGATACCGCGATTGTAGATGTGATAGTAAGTGTCGTAGAGCAGGGGTGAAGGACTGGTCATGGTTAAGACCCTAAAGGTTTCTCTGCTTGAAAGTCGCCAAAGTGGGCCGGACTATTTTGCCAGATAAGATACTGGTCTACGAGGGAAACCTTTAGGGTCTCTCTCCCAGCAAAGGGCATTTGGAAGAAGATCGCCTGCCGATTGTTGCCGCGATTGTAAATATGATAATAGTGATCGGAGATAAAAGGCGTTTCTCTGCGAGGCATGGATGACTCCAATCCAAACCGAGTTCTTGGAGAACTCAGAGGTCTACATGGGTATATTTTACTCCGAATGCAAGACTTCAAGACTTCGGAAGTCTTGCTTTCGAGTACAATCACCCCATGAGCGAAAAAGAATTCATCCCCAAAAATGCGATGTCCATCCACGCCCACCCTGACGACCAGGAATTCACCGTCGCCGGGACGCTGGCGAAGTGGGCCCAGAACGGCTGCCGGGTGACTTCGGTCATCGTGACCAGCGGCGAGGCAGGTGACAACAACCGGGCGCACGACGCCGCCTACAAACCGGCGCTGGCAAAGCTGCGTGAAGACGAGCAGCGCGCCGCCAACGAGCTGCTGGGCATCCAGGAAACCATCTTCCTGCATTACCCCGACGGCGAACTCGAACCGACCCTCGACCTGCGCCGCGAGTTGACGCGTCTCATCCGCCGCTGCAAGCCCGAGGCGGTCGTCATCGGCGACCCGCAGGGCGTGTTCTACGGCAACGGCTACATCAACCACCCCGACCACCGCGCCGCCGCCCAGGCCGCGCTGTACGCGGTTTTCCCGTCAGCCGGGACGCGGCTCATCTTCACCGACCTGCTCGAAGCGGGGCACGAGCCGCACAACGTCAGCCGGCTGTACGTCCACGGCGCGGAAAAGTCCGATACCTGGGTGGACATCGGCGAGACGATTGGCGTCAAAATCGAGGCGTTGAAGAAACACGTCAGTCAGCTCGGCGATTGGGACCCGGAGAAGATGATCCGCGAGTGGGCTGCGGATGAAGGGAAAGAGCACGGCATGGAATACGCCGAGGCCTACAAGGTGATGGTTTTATCCGCAGAGGATCGTGAATAGCAACGGAGGCAGGAATGGTAGTTTTGTTTACCGGGATGCGGGGGCGCGTGAATTTCACTTGCAGCAGCTCTACTTCCTGAAATTCAAAGAGGCCGTCATCGGCCAGGAAATGTTCGCCCGGAAAGGCACGGGAGATGAGTTCGATCTGCTTTTCCCGGATCAGGACGCGGCTTAGGGCCTATCCGAACCCCCCCTGGAACGCGGACTTTAGTCCGCAATGCAGGACAGACTGAAGTCTGCATTCCGTTATAGGTTCTTAGGCCGCCTGCCGTCTCAGCACCTGAATGAAGACCGGGACAAGCTCAGGGTCGAAATGCTTGCCAGCGTAATACTGCAAGAATGAGATGACCTCTTCTTTCGGGCGCGCCGGGTGATAAGGGCGCTTTGTGGTCAGCGCATCGTACACGTCGGCCAGGGTCAGCAAGCGGCCCTCGATCGGGATGTTCTTGCCAGATAGCCGCTGAGGATAACCACTCCCATCCCAATGCTCGTGGTGGGAGTAAATATAGGGAAGAGCATCTCTCAGGTGGCTGATCTCTTGCAGGATCTTGGCGCCGGCCGCGGGGTGCTGCTTCATTAAAATCCATTCTTCATCTGACAAGGGGCCAGGCTTGTTCAGGATCTGATCTGGCACGACGATCTTCCCGATGTCGTGCAGAAGAGCGCCAACTTCCAAGATGCGCAGGTGCTCTTCTTTCCAACCAATGGCTACGGCCAGCGCACGGGCATAAGATACTACTCGCGAGACGTGCCCGTGCGTGTAAGGGTCACGGCCTTCGATCGTGTTTGCCAGCACCGTGACCGTCTCCAAATATGCCTTGCCGATGTGGGCAACTTCGACGTTTTCGGTGCGAGCCAGGCGCGCGGCGACGATCTTCAGCAGATTATCGTAATCAATCGGCTTGATCAGATAATCCTCGACACCCAGTTCTCGTCCGTCTTGGATATCTTCGGGGGCGTCGTTGGCTGTCAGGAAGATAAAGGGAATTGGAGTCCAGCTCGGATGCTTGCGCAGCTCTTTATAGAACTCGATGCCGTTCATGAGCGGCATGTTGATGTCGGAAAGGATGAGATCCGCCGTCATCGCCTCCAGCTTCTTCAATGCGGCGCGGCCATGCTCGGCCTGCTGGACGGAATAATGCTCCATTTCCAGCACCTGGACGATGGCGCGGCGGACTTCCGTCGAGTCTTCGACGACGAGGATCTGTCTGGATGGGCGCGGGGTTTCCATAGTCAGGGCCAATTATAACTGATTCAGAAATTCCATCCCTTCTTCGGGGGTCAACTGCGGCTCGCTGATGAGGAAGCAAAAGCCCTTCCCGCCCAATTCTTGCATAATGGTGCGCGCGCCCTCGGGTGAGACCGTCACCTGGCAGAGTTTGCCGCTATCGCGGATTCGCTTCAGCAGCGGAAGCCAGTGCTGCGGGGGCGGGTTGCCATCGCCGGGCACCCATTGGATGCCGCGCAGGTGCGGCAGGGAAAGCAGCATGTCCAAATGGCGGATCTGTCCCTTCCCATCCAAATGATAGAAAGCGTAATCCAGCTTCTCGCAGCAGGCCGCCAAATCAGGCAGGACGAAGCGCTCGAACATCTTCGGGGAGATCATGTACGAAACGTCACTTTGCAGCATATAGCCGCTGCCCGGCGACCAGCACGGCCCCCAGCAGGTGACGCCGCGTCCGGCCGGAGCGATCAAAGAATCTAGCTTGTCATAGCAGGCCAGCCAGGCTTGCGTTGTCTCGCCCACCAGCCGGTCAATCTGTTCGGGGGCATCGCAAAGATCGAGCAGCAATTGCTGCGACCCGCGCAGGTGAGCGAGGATGTCGAGGTTGCCGCCCAAATCGGTGAAACCGACGGCCAACTGGCTGCCCCAACGGACGACAACCGCCTGCGTGATTTCGTAGACACGCCGCCACCAGGGATTCTGCCAATCGCAGGTTACGCTCAAGTCTGAAACCGAACCGGTTTTTCCCGGCGTGAACCAAGTCGTATCCCAGGCCGGATGCACCTGCGCCCCGGCGAAGGCAGCCACGACGCCCGGCCCAAAGTTCGGCCAGAAGCGCGGGAAGGAGTCGCCCAGGTAATGGGTGTTCTCCAGGCGCGGCGCAAATTCATCCAGGATGTCCTCGGCGGGTATGTCGAGCGGGTAGTTGCCGAGAAAGACGCCGGCGTAGTGGGGATCGTAACGATCCAAAACCTCGACGCACTCCAGCACCACCAGCGGGCGTTCCAACTCCCCCGCCCACCAGGCAGCCCAGTCGCGCTCGATGCGTTCCCAGTCCGATTCGGAGAAGCGCAGGTTGAGAGACATATCGTGGCTTCCTGCCCCAATGAGAGATAACCGCGAAGCAACGACCCTCAAAGAACGGGGGCAGGCGAGCGCGAAGGGGGATTAACTTCGCGAAGGCTAATAAAACTTCGCGGCCTTCGCATCTTCGCGGTTCAGAAAGATCAGAGATTTTTATCGAAAAACCCGATCACGCGGCGGCGAAACTCTTCAGGATAGGTTTCGCTGGCCTTGGTGTGACCGACGCCAGGCAAGCGCCATACTTCTTTCGGCTCATTCGCGGCGATATACAGATCGTCGAAATCGGGGCAATATTGATCCAGGTCGCCGTGGATGAAGAAGATGGGGCGCGGGGCGATTTTCCCCACCCACCGGACAGGTTCGTATTGAAATAGATTTGTCCCGAAACGCAGCGAGGTCATGCTGATGGTCAGCCAAGCAACAAAAGGCGAGAGCCAACGCGGGAGGCCTATCTCGACGCAATAAGCAGCAATGGCTGTTCTTATCCGTGCCGGTACGCCATCCGTGATGATTGCGGCAATATCCGGGCAGATGGGTGCGCTGAGCGTGGCCGCGATCCCGCCATACGAGAATCCCAACAATCCGATCCGTCGTGCAGCGCGGCTTTTGAGAAATTGTACCGCCCCGAGCACATCCCGCCTTTCCAGATAGCCGAAGGTGGCTTTCCTGCCTTCGCTGCGTCCGTGGGCGCGGAAATCGAATAGCATTACATTGAAGCCGGCCGCGTGCAGATAACGGGCGCGGAAAACATCATAGTCCATGCTGCCGCCGTGACCATGCAAAATAAGTATGGCACGGTCGGAATCAGGAGCGGGGATAAACCAGCCGCGCAGCATCAAGCCATCCGCGGCCTGGAAGGCGATATCCTCGAAGTCGAGGCCGTATTCTGCCGGGCTGTGGATCTCGGTCAAATGGTGACGGCGGGTCATGTAGAATGACAGCCCCAGCCCCACTGCCAGCAGCAGCCCCGCAGGGGCAAGCAGCCAGAGGGCGAGGATCATCTCGTCGCTTTTCGCACCCAGCGCAGGCTGACCGCGCTCAGGATAAAGAGCACCGCGTAACTGGCAAAGATGGCAAAATAGCCCAGCCCTGGCAGATAGCCGTTCAGATAGTCCGCAATCGGGCCGCCGATGCCTTTGCCGATCATCCCCGCGCCCGCCCCGGCCAGGTTGGAGATGCCCAGGTAACGCCCGGCTTCGTCAGCCGGGACGAGGTCCGTGCCGAGCGCCCAGTTGCCGGTCATGAATATTCCCACCCCCAGCCCGATGACGCCGCCGGCGGCATAGATGATCGCCATATGGGCACCCAGATCGCCCCCAGCACCATGCACGCGCCGACGGCGGACACCAGCCCGCTCAGGGCCACCACGCGCCGTTTGCCAAAGCGGTCGGAGACCCAGCCTCCGGCGAATGCGGACAGCATGATGAACAGGCCAATGACCGTCATCAGCGTGCCGTTCATGGAGGCGGCTTTTTCGGCGTCCACTTTGAAGGCGTACATCAGGAAGAAGGGCAGGAAACCCTGGAAGGAGGTGGCCGCCGCCAGGAACAGCAGCCGGTTGACTATCCACCAGGTGAATGGTGCTAGTTCTCGAACATTCTCTCTATCTAGAGCGGCTGCCCTACCGACCTTAATCCCCACTACAACTGCGATGAATATTTCAATCACCACAACCAGTAACGCAATCGGTATGATCCAATAAACTGATACTCCCGTAATTTGTATGATCCATTGTATGATCCAATAGATTAACCCACCAGTCAATAATCCGACTATGGCTCCTACTACGATGCCCGAGAAAATGCCAAGTGTTCGTAATAACAATGGAACATGGCGTGTGGTGTTTTTCCGTCCCAGTGTTATCGCTACGCCAGCCCACACGCCAACCACCACCGCCACGGCCATCGCCACCACCCCGCCCAAACCGACGGCCACCGCCAGCGCGGTTGCTTTTCCAGCAAAGGGCCAGGCAATCAAGCCAGCCAGGCCGCCAACCGCGCCGCCTCCTACCAGACCGGCCACGGCACCCAAAGCAATCCCGGCCAGCATCCCCAGCACGCGCAGCATGGGAATCTTGAACGAAGTGGCTGGCTTTTCCTTCAGCGGCTCTTCCTTGACCAGCACCATTGTCAACAACATCGTCAACAGCAGCGCCGCCCCGGTCACGAAGACCGCCCAGCCGAGATGTCCCTTGCCGACCAGTTGGGCAATCGTGAAACCGACCAGAACTATAGGTATCAGTTCCAGCACCGCCTTGACGGCGGAGGAACGCCCGCGCTGCTCCTCCGGCACCAGGTCCGGGATGAGTCCCTGCAAAGCGCCATGAGAAACGTTGGCGGAAAATTGGATGAAGAGGGTGGCGATCAAGAGCATCATGTAGTTTCCCGAAAGCGCGATGGCCGCCAGGAAAACCAGATCGAACAATGAGCCAATGAAGATGTACGGCCTGCGCCTGCCGAAGCGGGAAGTGGAGCGGTCGCTGAGTAGACCGGCAGCCGGCTGCACCAGCATGGCGATGATGAGTCCCGCCGTGCTGATGACGCCCAGGGCGGTGTTCTGCCGGCCAACCGGCACGAACAGGGCCACCAGGTAGGGTGTAAAAACCGAGCCGACCGCCGTGTTGCGGATGTTCAGTCCGAGCCAGAACAGGTTGATGGTGATGTAATCGTACCAGCGTAAGCGTTTCATGGGATTCCTCCTACTTGATATTTGCGTCTTTCATTGGAGATAAACCAGAACAAGAGGCTCATTACCAATAATGGAATTGCTGCATTCCAAATTTCCTTCTGGATTTTTACAGTAATACCTAGCAAAACAAATGCAAAAATATCAATCAACAAAAAGACCAAAGCAGTTGGTAAAAATCGATCGCCTGCATGACCCCGTCCGATGATCAAGGCGACGATAGGCACAATCAATAAGATCTGATCATATGTCCAAGTATAGGGCGTAAGCGACAAAGTAACACATATTGCCAATCCAGCCGCCATCGCAGGAGAAAGAATTTTATGGTTTCTGACCAACCAATACAGGTAACCAAGCAGTAAAAGCAGGCCAAAGAACCCGCCAAATCTGAGTGTACAGTTCAACTGATAATTACAGAAGAAAGCGGACATTCCCCAGATTGTAGGCGAGAAACCGAACGTTTGTGAAAGTTTTGTGTTTCCGGCCGCCCAGAATTCACTGATCCAGTGAGGGTTTTGAACCAAACCAATCAAAACCAGTGCAAATCCAGCAGCAAATTCCGCGACAATTGGGGTGATTTTCTTTTTAAGGAGAAGGTAAACCGATACCAGAGCGGCAATCGGAATACCCAAATTGGGCTTGAGAACCAATATCGACAAGAGAAGAGCGCCTTGCCAGTATTTTTCCCTTTCCCAGAGGTAGACAACCCCCGCGATCACAAACAATAAGAATCCGCTCAATTGACCAAAAGCTATTGTGAGGATTGTGGGGCGAAAAAGAACCATCCCAGCGATCAAGGGCAGGAGATAACGTTTAATGAGCGAGGTTGGATATTTTTTCAGCAATAGTACAAGGGCCGCGAGGATCATTAACTGGGAAAGCCATACCCAGATTACAAAAGCCTGGTAAAGAGGAAGAGCGCCCAAGGGAGCAAATAACAACGACAGAGGTAAAGGGTAGATGAACATTACATTCGGAATCCAAATCGCTCCAAACTGGTGATGCCCTGAAATCCACAGATCCGAAGAATATGGATTTTGACCGGCTACCGCCATATGACCGGCCAACCAAAAAGTGAAAAAGTCGCTATTGGGATATTCGACTGGATCTATAGTTCTGAGAGCAATCAAGAATAATACAGTACCTAAAATAGGCACCAAAATAATATACCGGTATCGGTAAAAAAACTCTTTGAGAGCAATCATTTTCATCAAACGAACTCCAGCATTTACACCTACTCCCCGATGATTTTGACCAGAACCCGCTTTCGCCTTCGCCCGTCGAACTCCCCGTAGAAGATCTGCTCCCACGGACCAAAATCCAGGCGACCTTCAGTAATCGCCACGACAACTTCGCGTCCCATCACCTGGCGTTTTATGTGCGCGTCGGCATTGTCTTCACCTGTGCGATTGTGCCAATATTGACTGACCGGCTCGTGCGGGGCGAGTCCTTCCAGCCACTCCTCGTAATCGTGGTGCAAGCCTGATTCGTCATCGTTGATGAAGACCGAGGCGGTGATGTGCATGGCGTTTACCAGGCACAGCCCCTCGCGGATGGCGCTCTCGCGCAGGCAACCCTCGACCTGAGGCGTGATGTTGACAAACCCGCGCCTGGAAGGGATGTTGAACCAAAGTTCTTTACGATAAGCATTCATGCCATTCTCCTACTCGTGAACAGCAATTTTCCGGGAAACCATAATCCCACGACAAGGAAGGCCATGACAAGGTAGGGGATGACAAATCTGGCGGGAGAGATGTCACCCAGCAGCAAAAGGAGGGAAAATGCGACCGGCAGGTACATGCTTCTCTCTGGGCGCAAGACGCCCGCTTCCACCAGTATAATGGCAAACCCAAGAATGGGCAAAAGCAGCAAGGCTAAATCGTGGTAATGGAGGTGCGGCGCGACGAAAAGGCTGGTCAGCACCGCAAGGCCGATGTAGCGGATCTGGATCAGCGGTGCGACCTTCCACAAGACGGACAGCCCAATGACCGCTGCCGCAAACAGCCCCCACGTCAGCCAATGGATCAGGCCGGGGTCAACATGCGGGAACAGCCTCAAAGCCAGGCCGGTGAAGTTGAACATGGCGCTCTGGCTCAAGCCATATCCCTGGCCTCCCGCGCTGACCGCCAGGATGCGCAGGTAATCCCGCGCGCCGGTCAACCCGACCATCGCCAAGCTCAACAATCCCAGCGCAGCTCCTCCCGCGCAGAACCATCCGAATACCTTGCGGCGATTGAAGAGGAACGGGATTGCCAATACCACGGCAATCTGCGGGCGGATCAACGTGAGCGAGAGGCCAAGCCCGGCCATCCGGTCGTCATCACGCAGCAGGCCGCACAACCATAAGATTCCGCCGAACAAGCAGAAGGCCGTGTCCTGTCCCTTCAGGATGCTGATGAACAACGGTTGAAAAAGCAGCACGCCAACTAGGAGAATCCATATCTGAGGCTTCGGCCAGTTTTTCGCCCACAGCATACGAAAAAGGAATGGCAATCCCGCCGCAACCAATAGGAACTGCACCAGACAATAACCGACATACGCGGCTGGATAATCCAGGCGCGCCAGCAGCCAAAGCACCGGCAGCAGGAATGGTGGGTGAATGTATATGAGTAATTCTTCAGCGGTTAATGGCCGGCCAGCAACTTCTGCCTGGAGGCGGCGTTCAACTACCAGATCGTAGACCCGTCCAAAGCCTTCCTGGCGAGCAATCCGGCCAGCGGTGTAGAAAGCGCGAAAATCGGCTCCGAGCAGCACTTGCGGGTCGCGGATAGAGGAGACCCACAGCAAGCCGTACCAGGTTGTCTGAAAAATCAGAGCG
>Ga0210021_1002993_pt1 | contig 14112 bp, 14 predicted proteins | sample CryGeymeta201517_FD_183981 | JGI IMG/M metagenome (GOLD analysis project Ga0210021, IMG submission 183981) | Groundwater microbial communities from Crystal Geyser aquifers in Utah, USA - Crystal Geyser metaG 2015-17 (SPAdes) (version 2) | ecosystem: Environmental > Aquatic > Deep subsurface >... | reverse complement strand
AATATACGGAGGAAGCTCAATCACAAACGATTCGTCAGGGCTGATACGGCCCTTGGAACGGTCAAACTTGTGATAGGTGATGCCCCCGCGAAAAAACTCGTTGAAGTTTTTCTGCGTCAGCGGACGGTACATATGGTCGAAGGGCGAAGCATACTGCGCCGATTCGATGATGTATTCGGTGTTAGGAGTGACAAAAGCGCCACCATGATTCGAGCGGAAAATGGGATTTGTGACGATTTGTTTGGTTTCAAAATCCTTCAAGTCCATCACAAAAATACGAGGATTTGCTTTGTCATTTATGAATGCAAATTCGCCGTCGTACTTTCCGTCCGTTTCAGAGTACGCAGGGTGGTGGGTGTCACCCCAATTGATTTTTCGGTCGTCGATATAACCCTGAGTGGCCAGGAGCTTGCTTTCTTCGTCGTATTGAAATCCCGCGGCCGAGTCAGGCGCAGCTGTTGGGATGTACTTAAGGATCCGCATCGACGGAACGCCGTACGCAATCACCGAGCCGGCTTGTCCGCCGGAATTCAGACAAACAAATTCATCTTTGATATTAGGTGCGCCGTACGTCGAGACGGCTGAGACCATGTCGTCAGCGCTAAGTTTGCGGTCCTTGGCAATTTCCAAGAGTTCGGATTTTTGATCCGAGGCCCCCGCAACCGTGTCGGTTTTGGTCGAATCTTCGGATGCAGGTTTGCAGCCAAAGCCCGTGAGGGCGACCGCCGCAACGAGAAACCAAATGGATTTCGTGGTTTGAATCCTCATTTTGCACCTCCTTCTACCATCACATTCTTCGCGCGGACGCCGGCATCGGCGGCCTTAACTTGATATTGAAAATATTGTTCAGCCCACAACTTAGCTTTTGGCCAATCACCGGCGGCAATTGCGGCATCGATCTGGGGTTGAATGGCCGCGGCGGCGTTCAGCTGCGCGACGGCATCCGTCACCAATTCCACGGCGCGGACGTCCTTCTTGTACTCATGTTCATTTAACCAAGCGACCACTGAGTCAATCACAGCTTGAGTCTCTTTGATGGTTTGAGCCTTCGCTTCGTAGTCAAGCTTCGCTTGCGCAATCTCCTCGGGCGTTGCGACTTCCTCGACCTCGGCCGTCTCAACGTAATTCTTAGGTTTAACCATCAGATATCCCATCATTTCGAGGTGCAGCGCCGAACAGAATTCCGTGCAGTAGTAGGGGTAAACACCGGCCTTATCGGCGGTAAAGGTGACCGAGGCGACCTTGCCTGGTTCCCAACTGCTGTGGACGTTGTACGTGCTGACCGTGAAGCCATGGGTCTGGTCTTGGGCCTGCTCAAGGTTTGTGAGGTGGAACGTTACGACGTCGCCCTCTGTGACTTCCACGATTTCAGGTGTGATATGCGATCGAATCAACGTTCCAAAAACATGGACACGATTTCCTTTGCGCTCGACGCGCTCTTCTCCTGCTGCAGTGCGGAAATCCGAGAGCTCGCCGGTTCGTGTATTTGTGCCTGGTGGGTAACGAACGACCGTGCCGCCGTCGATGAGGTCGGCCTTGATGGCCACGGCATCGATACGCGTGGCTTGAGGCACCGCCATGTCGGAAAGCGAACGCATCGACTCGCCGGAAATGTCGATAAGGTGCGGGTTCATCGCCAGAACGGGGCCGACCGACGTAAGTCGATTCCGAGGCTGCGTGTTCATCACCACCGCATATTCAGCGGTTGGACTCGCTGTGTCGGCTTGAGGAATCATGAGTTTTCCGCCTGGGAAATCCAGCGCGAGTTCACCCGCGATCGTTTTCTTCGCAAGGTCGATCCGAACGAGCTTTCCGGGGGTGATCACGCTGATATAAACGTTTCCTTTTGCGCCAAAAGCGACGTCTGCCGTAGGACCGCCGACTTTGATTTGAGTCAATCCAGCAGCCGCTGCGCTAAGGGTTGGGACACCAAAAGCGTCAGGTTTTGCAGCGCTCCAATCCCCTTTGAGTCGGTTCAGGTCCAATACCGAAACACTGTCCCCAAAATCATGGGTGATGATTGCCGTCGCGCCATCCGCGGAGACCGCGATCGTGGTTGGCCCTGCGGGCAATTCCACCTGACGAAGCGCACCGTCTGCAGCGGCGTCGGCGAGTTTTACACGCGGGTGTTTGCCGTGCAGGGTGGTGGAAGATTTGGCGAGCGTCTGGGCCTTCGCGATGTCCACAATATGCAAGACCGCTGGGGTTTTTTCGTCGCCACAGGTCGTGTCGACCCCAGGCACGACACCCGTGCCGCTGCAAAATCCTAACGTGAAAATTAAACCAGCGCTGGCGCCTTTGCCGGCATCTGATTCGCCCTGAACGTATGGGGGCAATTCGACGGTAAATGCACCAGACTCATTGATACGGTTTTCGGTGTGATGACCGCGATCAAAGGGCCAAAATGTGACCCCGCCGCGAAGTTTGGACGCCAATTTCGGGTCATCAAGTTCAGCCCATTCGCCGATCGGAAGATCTGGCGATGACGTGTTTTGCACCACAAATTCAGTATTGGGCGTGACTGTGATTCCACCGTAGCCGCTGCGGAACACTGGGTTGGTCACAATCTGTTTGGTTTCGTAATCGTCAAGGTGCAGTACCGCGACGCGACCGTTGGCGCCGTCCGCCAAAAATGCTGCCACGCCGTCGTAGTTACCGTCTTTCTCGGATAACGCCGGAGCGGCGCTGTCGCCAAACGAATACTCGATGTCTTCGCGAGCGCTTGCCCGCAACATGTTGCGAGATTCATCATCGTAGGCAAAACCCTGCCAGGGCTCGGGGGTAAACACGCCGGCGTACTTTAAGATGCGCATGGAAGGCATGCCAAAAATAACCAGCCGTCCGGAGGTTCCCGCGCCCATGAGCCCGACGTACGTGTCTCGGGCTCCGGTTGGCACATAGGTCTGCATGGCGGCCCGAATTTGGTCATCGTTGAGGCCTCGTTCGCCAGCGACTTTGAAAAGCTCACCGGAGACTTCTGTGGCAGCCTCTTTTTCTTTTGCCTTAGGCTTCGTTGTTTCGCTGAAGCACCCAGCGATGAGCAGGCCTGAGATCGCCAGGATCCAAGGACTGCGGGAATTCGGTTTTAGCATCGTGTCGCTCCAGTGGGCTGTTTTTAAAAAGTTTCGTACGTTAAAAATTCTTTGCGCGGCCCACTGCTTAGCAAGTTGTATTCCAGTGGGTGAGTAGGGCTAAGTGGTTGAAAATGCGCCAATTCTGGTTTGAAAATTGCGAAATGAATGCGCGTACAGTCTTGATGCGCAACAATTGCGCGTCTCGATTGCTTCAACTTCGAACTCTTGTTGTCTAAGGTGTCGAAAATATACTAGGTTTTTTTGTCTGACAACCGACTTTAATCTGGGGCCAAACCCGTTGGGGATTCGATGCGAAGAGAACTCATTTTATCGGTACTTTTGCTGGTGGGCGTAAGTTGTGCTGGCACACAAACGAGCCAGACAAAAACGCCCACGAGCACCGCGCTTACCGAAAAGACAGACTCACAACTGTTGCGCGCGTGTTGACTCCGAAATGGACCGACGGCGATATCTTTGTGGTCGAACGGACTTTTGCAAAACATGACGCTATCAGCGGTCGGCAGGGGACCTCTATTTGTAAATATAATTTAGATCTCGAAAAAAACTCGGACGGTTATCGAATTCGTGAGACTGGCCTTTTGCCTGGTCCGCTCCCCGAACGGAGTTCAGAGGCCTTTTTTAATCATCTCGACAAGTTGGTCCAACGCAGCGTCCCAGCCGTGTTCGAATCTCATTGCTTTGTGTTTGGCGCAGCCGACTTCATCGGCATGAATCACCGTGGCGGTGTAGCGAGTGCCCTCGCCGTCGTCCTCGAGTTCAATCATCGCCGTGAAAGAGAATTATTCATCGGCGTCTTCCAGGGCAGGGGGCAAAACCACGGCATCAGCAGCTCGGGTTCCGTCCATGCTCGCCAGACCAACTCCTGCGGGACGTCGACGGTTCGTGTGAAACTGAGATCGAATTTTGAATTGGGCTGATAGGTCTTTTTCATTCTTTTTCGCCGATATTTGTTTTCGTTTTAAGAATCAGTAGGTATGCGTCCACGGCTGGTTGCCACGGCGTCGCGAACGGCCGAGAAGAGCGCGTCTTGGTTTGGGAGATATCGTTCTCAAAACGAAGTATCCCCGGCATCGTGTCGCACCAAAGTCTGGATCATGACGTCCTTGAACTCCGAGAATGGCTTTTCATTATGGGCCAGCCACGCCTCCCACGGGCTTATCCGGTCGGGCTTAGGACCGAGTGCTTGATGTCCCAAAGCGCTCACGTGAAGCATGCAGAAACGAAGGTGCCAAAGGTCGTGTTCGCCGAGGTCCAAATCCGGTGTCAGGTGCTGATTCAGAATGGCTTCGATATGAGGGCTGTATGGGAGTTCTCCAGTCTCCATACGATGCTGCATACTCAAAATGAAGGGCTGCCACATCTGGACCCATAGGGTCCGCGCTTCCAAATTCCAATCTTGGAACCCATGCATTTTACTAAACATCCGGCCTCCTAAATATTTCCAAGCTGTCGAATTGCCGAAGCCAGCGGTTCGATATGCAACATCACCGTCGACAGTGGGACTGAAGCTGGATTTTTTTCACCAAGCTCGGTGATATCGTAGCCCATGGCTTTGATGGCTTCGGTGTAGTCCTCGATCGCTTGGGTTTTGCGTGGCAAAAACTTCAGTAATTTCTCGCGAGACGGAAACATGACGCGGTCTCGTCCGCCGCTGATGGAGGCGGTTGCTAGTGACGAATGGGCGCTGGACGCCGAAGCATAGACGCGGAGGGACATCCCTTTGTCCATCAAGGTATTCATTCGGAACTCGCCAGGTGCCATCGGCCCGGAAATATCAAAGGTCACGGGTAAGTGCTCACAAAGCGCGATCACAAAACGGTGTTCGCGCATTTCGTCGGAGACCTCTGCCGTCGTGTAGGAGCGTGACGAACGTCCCAGAACATACTCGCAATACATCGCCTCATACGCATTGCAGTATTTTGCCTCCTGCCGTCCCGCGGTCGCACGAACCTTGGTCACCGCTTCAAGAATCTCCTCCAGACTCAGGTCGCCTCCCCATTCTCGACGGCCCACAATCGACACGACTCGACCGGCGTTCGCGGCGGCCATCGTGCGATACCTGGATAGTTGTTCGCCATTCTCTCCACCCAGTTCAACCTCGACGTAGGCAAGGAATCGGTCATCGCCATCCAGAATTTCATAATCTGGCCGTCCCACGGCGTCGTCCGCTGCGGTGTTTTTTGTGGGAAAAAGCACGGCGTCGGCGGGGACACGAATGCGCTCGAAAAACCACGAGCGAAATTCTCGAATATTCAGTAAGCCAAACAGATTTAGGTTCACGCGATTTTCGGGCGACGACACGACCTCATTGATGAAAATCGATTGGTCGTATTCGATCACTAGAGACGCTTGGCCTGGCTCTTCGTTGCTCGTTTGCGATTGATAATAGGGGTTAATGATGTCGTTTTGCCCCTCAAAAACGATTCCAGGTCGGACGGCGCCCCCAAGGTGCGCAATGCCCCTGCGGTACTGCGATTCCTTCGCATTCGGGTTGCAGAAGGCGCGGTCGACGTCCAAAAACCACTGTCCCGATTTTAGCTCTTGTACCCTGTTTTCTCTCATCAGACGTAGAAGTGGTTTTACGGAGATGCCGTTTAGCAGTTTTCGTGAGTGGTTCAGGATCTGGAGTCGGATGAGCTCGTTTTCCTCAAAAGAGGTCAGAAACTCTGAAGGCTGCATTGTTGGACGAAAGTCTCTCATGTCGATCTCCTGTGCTCGTTGGATTGTTACCATCCCAGAACTATGCGACAGAATACGTCGCATGACTGGTAGGGGCGCAGATGGGACGACCAAAAAAAGACTATTCGCAGGCCGAACGTCTCTTGTTTATTTACCGCAAGTTATGGCGAGGTGCTCCGATTCGGGCTGTTGAACTCGTCGAAGATTTCGGGCTAAGTCGACGAACGTGCGAGCGTGACTTGGCCGCGCTCAAATCGGTGTTGGGGCCCGATTTGGTTGAGGAGTCATATCTCGACCATAAGGTATTCAAAATTCGGCGCGGCCTGAAACTCGCCGACGTGTCCCATGCACAGGTGTTGGCTTTTTTATGCGGAACAAAAGTCATCGACTTTCTTTCCGGGCCAAGTTTTCGTCTGGATGCCAGGGGGCTGGGGGAGCTGCTTCGGACCAGCCTGGCGAAAAACGGAGAGCGGATTACGTCGGCGAGGTTGCCGAACAAACTCCATGTCACATCGGTCGGGAACAAAATGTACTCGGGGCAGGAGGATAAGCAGGAAACGCTCGACCAGATGACCCAGGCACTGCTTTACGAAAAGCCGATTCAGGTGTCGTACCTGTCGGCGTCACGGGCCGCGGATGAGGTCGAGCCGTTGACACACTTGCTCCACCCGCTGGCCATGGTGATTCATCGCGGCGGCGTTTATTACGTGGTGGATATCGTCAGCGAGGATTCAAGTCATTGCAGAAGGCTGATGGCTTTGGACCGGATGGAGGTCATTTTTTACGACCCCACCGGGCCGATGTTTTTGTACCCAGAAGAGTTCGATGTTGAACACTATTTTGAAGATTCTTTCGGTATTTTTACGGGCGGAACTTCGGAGCTCGTTCGACTTCGTTTTGCCGCTCATTACGCCCAATATGTTGAAGAGCGCACCTGGCATCACAAACAACAAATGGAGCGGGACGCTGACGGTCGGTTGATTTTAACGTTTCCGGTTTCGAGTCCTATTGAAATTTCGGATTGGATTTTGGGTATGGGAAATAATGTAGAAGTTTTGGGACCACCAAAATTACGTGATTTTGTGGTCGACCGATTGCGCTCGGCACTGGCAAACTACTCAGACGCCAGTTGAAATAGGTTATAAAACACGCCGACACCGAGGGGCAAAATGTCGATCTCAACTTTTATGTCTGAACTCAAAAAAATATCTACGTCGAGTTCAAGACTCACGCCTGAATATAGACAGAATTTGGAAAAGTTGCGGGGTCGCTTCCCAGAGGCCGCGGATTTTCTTGATAAACTGGCTTCGGACAACGACTTGTGGTTGAGCACAGACCAGAACGCCCATCTTTATTGTGGTGATAAATTCCTTGGCTACATCAAGTTTGACTATCAAGATGGCCATCATGGCATCATGTCTTCTCCGAGATTTCATGCCAAAATTGCGGCCAAAACAAGTGATAAATCAGAACTTATTTTTAGAAAGCCGATATCTGACCTGGTGCAGCGTTACGAATGGAAATCCTGGGCGGCCATGCTGATGGATGCGGACGCGCACGCTTTCTTCTTTTTTGCCGGCTCTTCACGAGATGGAATTGTTGAATTCTTTGATGCGCTCATTTTGCTCATCAAGGAGAAGGCGCTCGAGGACAAAGCATGATTTCACGACTCATCATTTTGACGGCCGCTCTGGCACCCGCGCTCGCCGATGCCGCGCCGCCCTTGAGCACACCCTGGCCGTGTGAAGTCAGCTACCGAATCACTCAGGGGCATAATACCGGAAGCCACACCGATAAAGGGGCGTGGGCCTGGGATATTGGGGTTCCACAGAACGCCGATGTGGTGGCGCCCGCGGATGGCGTTGTGCGGGCCATTCGTATCGACTCGAATAGCGGCGGGTGTGACAGCGCGTATGCAAATGATGCCAATTACGTGGTCATCGATTTTGGTGATGGAACCGAAGCTTTGTTGCTTCATCTGGCGCAAAACAGTTCGCCATTGAAGGTTGGTGAGCAGGTCAAACGCGGACAAATAGTCGCTCGAGTGGGCTTAACAGGTTGGGTTTGTGGAGCGCATCTGCATTTCCAGATTCAGAACACCTGCAATTCCTGGTGGTGTCAGAGCATCCCCGCGGACTTTGAAACGTATGGCAATCCGACCAGCGGATCGTACGTGTCCGATAATTGCCCATCTTGTGAAGCTGTGGCCACGCGGAACGAAACCACCTTGGTCGATGAAAAAGATCCTGGCTGTTTCAAACGGCGTTCAACGTTTTGGTGGTCGGTCGCCGAGGGGCAAGCAGACCACCATTATTACACCTTCGCCGCGGATGCGCCCGAACCCGAAGCGCTGGGTGAATGGTTCTTTGATGTTGCCGAGGCTGGGGATTACGACATCGAGGTCCATATTCCGCAGACTGAGGCGGATTCAATCGGCGCGAATTACACCGTTTTTGACGGCTCAAATCACACGACCACTCGTGTGGACCAAACGCAGAATAAGGGCTGGGTTGGCTTGGGGACTTATGCGATGTCCATAGGTGAAAAACGGTCGGTCAGCCTGGGGGATAATACCGGGGAGTCGAGCGATCTGCGACGGAAGGTGGCGTACGATGCGATTCGCGTGGTGCCGAATATGCCCGCACCGGTTGAAGAACCTCTTCCCGCGGAAGCATCAACGGACCTCCCAATACCGCCTGATCCGACGACCTCGGCCGACGAGTTGCCGGCCGTTACGAACGATGGCGAAGCCCAAACGACCCAAGTCAGGGTGGATTCTGGCTGCAATGGGATGGGCGCGGGCGCATCGTGGTTTTTCTTAATTGCCGTCCTTTTTCGGCGTCGCTCCTAGCCGGATCCGTAGGCTTGAACTGAATAATTTATGAACACCCACGTCTTTGATTTGCCTGACTGCCTGGGTGTTTGTATGCGAATTCTGTTTTTATTGTTGTTGGCCGTTATTGGCGGTTGTGCTCATGCGCCTGTGGCCGATGTCGGTGCAAGTGGCGCAATCATTGACGAATATGAACAGAAGCTCGCAGTTTCAGAGTTTGGGTTTTGCCAGATTCGCGAAGACGGCACGATTCGCTGTCGTGAGACGCACCGTGAACAACCGTCGGTGTATGAGGCCCCGCCCGAAGGGGAGTTTGTGCGCATTGTGTCGCATGAGCGGGGCTACTGCGCCCTGAACGCCGAAGGCCAAATCACCTGTTGGCGAAATATCGACTCGACCTTTCAAGACAGTGTGGCCTTTCCTGGCCGCTATACCGCCATCGGTAGCGATAAACGCCTGGTCTGCGCCATCGACACACAGGGCGCCCTCTGGTGCGCCAGACCCGACTCGCACAAGATTACCGAGCAACGAGTCGAAACACCTGCGATTCAGCTCGCGGCCGGTCCGTACCAGAACCTCTTTGATGGCATAAGCATCTGCGCGCAGGCTGAGGGGCATGTCGATTGTCTCTGGCGCACGCTTCCGCTCACGGAGTCTAGTTATCGTTCTGGATTAAATGAGCCCCCTTCGCTCAATCACATTGAACGCCTTGAGGGGCAGTTCACGAAGGCGTTGCGCACATGGGAGTCGACATGTGGCCTGCGGGTCGATGGACAGGTCGTCTGCAAACACGCAGCGCGATATCCGAAAGCTCCTAAGTCGTCGATTTTTGACGGCGAATTCACCGATTTGACCGCGCAGCGCGGCATCTGCGCCAAACGCCCCGATTCGACTTGGCTATGCGAAGAACGCGTCATCGGTCCCAGTGAAAAAATGGGCGAAATCGTCGTGATCCCAAACGGCAACCACGAAGGCTACTCGGGATTAACGCTCGATGGGGTCGCGGTGGGGAGGCTGATTCCCCCAAAAATCCGACAAGGCTTCGTGAAAGTTTACGGGAGCGGGAGCATGTGTGCCGTACGTGCGGATAAGTCCGTGTTCTGCGAATGGCCACGTTACGACGACGACATGCTGCACGATGTCTCCGAGATTTCGGCCTCCGAGAGCAGCATTTTCACGGATCGTGGCCAATTTTCGACATGGTTGGACCCTGCAGCGGTGACCCAAGTCTACGGGAGCGCTGACCCGCGTAACGCCGAGGTAACGGGGTTTGCGCAGGTTCAGCACGGCCGGGATTTCGGTTGTGGCCTGCGTGAAAACGGCGACATCAAATGTTGGTTGACCACAAAATGGAATAAGAACCGCGCCAGACCCCCGGTCAAAAAGTTCAAATCCTTCGCGCTTGGGCAAGTATTTGGATGCGGCATCACACCGGACGATGAGATCAGGTGTTGGGGGAACGACTATTTTTCCATCGTCACCAATCAGCCCCCTGGGAAATTTGAAGAGGTGCGTTCCACACGTTTAAACGCGTGCGCGACTCGCGATGACGGGCAGGTTTTGTGCTGGGGACAGGCCTTCCCCAAACTCTTTAAATTCCCGTTTAAAACCGAGAAATGGGTCGTGCTTGGTGAGGGCGTCTGCGGCGTCGACGCGGCGCGTGATGTTCAGTGTTATGGGCTCGGCTTTGCGTGGAGTCGGCCGGATTACCCATTTTATTTACAAAGAGAAAAAAAGAATTCGCCCAATTAGGCGAATAGCAGCGTGTATACGCCTCCCACAAATAGCGCGGCAAAACCACCAAGCTCAGCGATCACCAAGAGCACCATGAATCCATGTACAATTGAACCGGGAAGGCTTGTGGATCCCAAGCGATAGGGCGGGTGAAGTTGGTTTTCGGTGTCCTTCAGGTAGCCGTGAATCAGATAGGTGCCAATGGCTGCAGCAAAAAAGACCTGTGGCGCCAATGCAAACCCGAGCGTGAGCGCATCAGGGTAGGGCGACAGTTCGACAAATTTCAGGATCACCAGACTCGCGAAGGAATACATCAGCGAGGCGCGATGGGCGATATCCACATAAATCGGTGCCACGGAGTTCTTGGATCGCGCGATCGCCGCGTACTTCCAAACGCCTGTGAGCAGGCCAACCAGAAAAAAAAGGCCCGAGAAAATAATCGTGGTTTTTAATGCGAGGTCCATCTTCATTTTATATCGCAAAGCTGCGCTCGGCGCGATCGTCTAAGTTTTCGCAAGTTCTGCGCGTGTCGTGTCGAGTTCATGGGCAAATACAATCAACTGTGGCGTGACGACGTTTTTTCCCCTACACTAAATGTAACCACTTGATTACGGAGCGCGAATGTCCCGCATGCTCATCCTACTCGCCCTGTTCATGACCGCATGCAGCGATGGTATCGTGACCATCGAGTCCGGCCCGGAGTCTTCGTCTTCGACGAACGGTAAGACGTTTACAGTCGAAGAGTGTGTGGGAGTGGGCGCGTGGTGTGCTGATTCGTGTGTGAGTCTAGACAGCGACGAAATGCATTGCGGGGCTTGTGGCGTGGTTTGTGACGGCGCGTGCGTTGCTGGGGCGTGTCAGCCCGTCATCGACGATTCAAATCCCGACCCTGATTTAAATCCAGGCACCGAGCCTGAACCCGAGCCGGAGTCGGTGTGCGAGGTCGGCGAAATGTGTGGTGGCGTATGTGTCGACACGTCAAATAGCGGCGCAAATTGTGGGGTCTGCGGCAACGCCTGTGCAGGCGGTCAGGCCTGCGTCGCTGGTTCGTGCATGGTGGTCACCGAAGTGCAGGGTGTTTTGGTCGAGACCAACGCGGCTCGCGCTGCTGGCCAGGATTGCGGAGTTTACGGGCAATTTGCCGCGGCGGCTCCTTTGGTCTTAGACGATAATTTGAACCTCGCGGCGCAGGCCCATGCGGCGGACATGTCGACGAATAATTTCTTTTCCCATACAGGCTCGGACGGCTCTAATTTTGTGCAACGGATTGGCCGCACAGCCTTCGCCGGCACGCCGATCGGCGAGAACATCGCGGCAGGTCAGCGCTCCGCAGCCGATGTGGTTGCAGGTTGGGTGGAATCTGACGGTCACTGCAGAAACCTGATGAACCCGCAGGCGACCAAAATCGGCATTGGATACACCACGGGCGGGCCTTACGGTACCTTGTGGGTTCAGGTCTTCGGTCGGTAGGTCTCAGGGCTCAGGTTTCGTAAATCGCAAGTCACAGTGCGGGCAGGATGAGGCTGTCGCATAAGGGGGCTGATAGTGTGATTGGTCCGCGAGCCCATAGGGCCTGCGTACCAAGCGCAGAATCGCAGAAGTGGTAAATAGGCCGGAAACGGTTGTCAGAATTTCTGGTGTTAAGTCAAAGGGACGGCCTCAGGATGCCTGCTGACCGGTGCTCGACCGAAACCCCATTTTTTTTCATGATTTCGGCGGATGCGTTCATGAGCAATCGGGTGTGGCTGCTTGTCAGCAGTCCGTTTGAGGGAGGTGTTAATGAAAAGTGCATTAAGATTGTTGAAGTCAGTCATGGCGTTCCGTTGTTTGAGTCTGTTTCAAGTCTTAGCATGATTTGAATCATTTAGTGGTGCGGACTGCCGTGGGAGGATTGAGTTAAGCTTCCTTTTTTGAAGGCATTACATGCCGATGCATGCCTTCAATCATCTCCATCTGTACATATTGAATTTCGAGCATTCGTTGCCATTGATTATGCATCAGGTGCTCGATTTTTTCGTCGATCATTCGGATTTCGAGCTCGGCCTTCAGATTGACTTGATAGTCGTTTTCGGCCCGCAGGCGGTCGCGTTCCTCCTGTCTGTTTTGACTCATCATGATGACGGGGGCCTGAATGGCAGCGAGCATCGACAGGAATAGGTTGAGCAGGATGAAAGGGTAGGGGTCGAAGGCTTTGCCGGTGACCAAGATGAATGTGTTGATGCTGATCCAAACGACCATGAACGCGCCGAACAGAGAGATGAATCGCCAGCTGCCGCCGAAAGCTGCGACCTTGTCGGCGACCTTTTGTCCAGGCGTGAGGTGGTCGTCGAACTCTCGGTTCAGGTTACCTGACAGCAACTCGTGGTCTTTCATGCTTTGGACGACCTTCTGTTCCACAGCGTCAAGGTCTCCGAGGTCCTTAACCATCAAACCACGCACGTACGCATTTCGCACATCGTTCAAACAGCTCAAACACACCGCGCCGTCTTCCGACCAAGACTTCGACGTCGCTTTGGCGTGGGCGAGTAACTCCGGTCGAAGCAGTGCGATTGGAAGCAACTCCGCGCTGGTCTTTTTGTTCGCACACACAAGACATCTTTCTCTTTTGTCGTTCATGTTGTTCTCCCCGTCGGTTGCATTTTAAGTATCACAAACCACGAAAGCAGTTGTCTAATCGCGCCGCCCGCGAGCTTGCTGGGAGGATGACTTGTTGTGAGGAGGGATTTGTCCAATGGCGGACCCGGCTGCAAGTCGCAATGCCAGGCTGGAGCCTGGCGGACCCGGCTGCAAGTCGCAATGCCAGGCTGACTGCTGACCGCTCGCTGTTAAGGCAGCGCGACCGCGCGAGGAGTGAGGAAGCGCATGGAGCCATCTCCCATTTGCCCCTGACCGTTGTCACCCCAGCAGAGTATCTGGCCGCCCGAACGCCGTCCGCAGGTGAAAACGTCGCCGACCGATACCTCGACCCAGTCGGTGAAAGCCGTGGTCACGGCAACCGGTACCGTCGAGTCATTGACCGTTCCGTTGCCCAGCCCACCATATGGGTTTGCGCCCCAGCAATAGGGGATGCCGCCTGCGATTCCGCATGTCATGTCGCGCCCGACGGCGACCTGGCTCCACGGCGCCTGTGCCGCGCCGACACCAATGAAGTTTGTGCTCAAGTTCAACGTTCCGTCGCCGAGCTCGCCGAAGGTGTTATCGCCGGTGCACAGCAGGTTGCCGAGGGTGTCAATGGCGCAGGTGTGCTCCCGTCCGGCGGCGACGCTGACGAAGCTTGTGCCCATAACTGTGGGCATCGCTGGGACCGACAACGAAGGCACGGTTGACCCGTCGCCGAGTTGTCCATGAGCGTTATCACCCCAGCAGTAGAGGTCGCCCGCCTGGATGCCGCACACGTGTGTGTGTCCCGCAGAAACCGCGCTCCACATCGTCCCAGTCAACTCCCCGGTGTTGACCGGCGAGCTGTACGAAATCGGCTCGCCCTGGCCGAGCTGGCCTTCATCACCGCGGCCCCAGCACCAAAGAGCGCCGGACTTGATACCGCAGCTGAAGCCACTGCCCGCGCTGACGCTCGTCCAGTCGGTGTCTGTATCAGTCGTCATAGGGATAACAGGGCTTGGCGATGGAGTGAGCGAGTCATTTCCGAGGCCTCCGTCGGCGTTATCACCCCAGCAGCGCGGAGCGCCGTTTTGAAGTCCACAGCTATGAGTTGAGCTGCTCGACACCCGCGTCCAGTCGGTGTTTCCGACCGTGCCTGGAACCGCCGAGGTC
>Ga0210021_1002977_pt1 | contig 14172 bp, 15 predicted proteins | sample CryGeymeta201517_FD_183981 | JGI IMG/M metagenome (GOLD analysis project Ga0210021, IMG submission 183981) | Groundwater microbial communities from Crystal Geyser aquifers in Utah, USA - Crystal Geyser metaG 2015-17 (SPAdes) (version 2) | ecosystem: Environmental > Aquatic > Deep subsurface >... | reverse complement strand
AAATATGGTTCACTCCGTCATTGATATTCTCACCCACCACAACGACGGACCCGTGCTGTTCTTCCCCTTTGACTGGCACACGCGCTTCTACAGTCCCGTCAGTTATTGGGATAAGGCGTATTACGCAAGTCAGTTTATCTGGGTGGAGTTGGGGATTAATCTGGTTCTACTGGCGTATCTGTTTTTGCCAGCATGGCGGCGAGGCTGGAAAAGGGAATAATAGAAAACGGGCTTTCACAGCCCGTTTTTTTATTCCGCCGACTCACCTAGCCGAATCGGCTCTTGCGGCGCGGGACGTTCGAGCAAAGCCAGAGTCGCCCGCAGGACACGGAGTTGCTGGTCGGCATTCCCAGGTGCGCCCAGGGTCGCGCCGCGATTCAGACGGGTATAGACCGCGCGCGGCGGTAGGACACGGTGGGTAATCCCCATGCTCCACGAAGTTAACGCGGCGGGAATGCCGTTCAATTCCAGCGCGCGAGCAGTCAGTCCAACGGACTGACAGCAAATCGGTCAGGCGGGAACGAGCAGCGCGCCCTGTGCTTTTTCGGCGCGGGCGAGTTCCAAAATCGCGGGGACGGTTTCGTTCAGTAAACGCGAAACGTCGGGCTGGTAGCCCATGAAACTGGCAACCGCCGTCAGCCCGCCAAGTTCGCCTTGCGCCGCCATCTGACGCAAATGTCCCAGCGGAAGTAAAACCTGCGGGTCAGAATCGACTGCGGCGTGATCGTAATGCTCGTGGGCGTATGCAATGTACGCGAAGGGCGTATCCGCTGCGATGACACGCAACGAATAATCGCCCAGCGGATTGGCGGCATCAAATGGCTTTTGTTCACCCCGCAAATATCCACCCGCCGATGAAACCAACATCAACCGCGTGGATTTCAGTTCTATCGCAGGTCCCGTAATGGTGGTCTTATTTTTCGGACGCACATAGGCGTCCCAGTAAAACTGTCCCGTCTCGCGGAAACGCGCCAGCCAGCCTTTTTGGAAATTCTCATCCCAAGAGTCGTGGTCATCAAGAATGCTCATAGTTGCTCCATTTTTTCACTCCGCGCAGCACGATAACTTCGCGGGGTCTTTGAAATACGAAATCGCGGCGATCTTCAACGCCTCTGCCATGGTGGGATAGACGTGGATCAGGTCAATGAAATCCTCCAGTTTGGCATGGAAGCGCATCGCCATTGCCGCTTCGTGAATCACCTCGCCCGCATTCGGCATGACCAGCGAAACACCTTTGACTTCCTGCGTGTCGCGGTCAATTACAATCTTGGCAATGCCATTCGTCTGATGGGTCGCGCCCGCGCGCGGGACATATTCGAGCGGGATCGTTCCGCACCAACAGCGCAGTCCCGCCCCGACGACATCCTCATCCGTCTGCCCAACCACCGCCACTTGCGGATCGGTAAAAATCACGCGCGGGATGACGCGGTGGTCCACTTTTTGATGCGCGCCAGCCAGCGCATTCTTGGCGGCGATTACACCGTCATGTGCGCCGACTGGCGTGGCAGGCTGGCTATTGGTTTGGTTGCCGATTACATCGCCCGCCGCCCAAATGTTCGGGACGCTGGTTTGCAGTTCGTCATTGACCTTGACGTAGCCGCGCTCATCCAACGCCACGCCGACTTTTTCCAAGCCAATGCTGTCCGCGTTCGGCTCTCTACCTGTGGCAATCAAAAGTTTCTGCGCCGAGAAGGTTTGCTTCACCCCGCCGACCTTTGCCGTGACTTCAATATTTTTTGATTTCTGCGCCACGCGCGTCACCTGCGCTGCGGTGACGATGTTCACGCCTTCCTTGCGGAGAATGAACGTCAGCGCGTCCGAGACTTCGGGTTCGTAGCGCGGCAGGATGACCTGACTGCGCTCTAATATCGTCACCTGCGTCCCGAAGCGGTGGAACATCTGCCCCAGTTCGAGCGCGATATAACCCGCGCCGACGATAATCATCGAGTCGGGCAGTTCGGTCAGTTCCATCGCTTCGCCCGTCGTGAGCAGGTCGGAGGTGAGATACGGCACATCGTCCAGCCCAGCAATTTTCGGGAGGGTGGGACGCGTCCCCGTCGCGACGAGAATCTGGTCGCCGCTTAAGGTGACATCTCCCACGCGGACGGTGTGCGCGTCCACCAATTCCGCCTTGCCGTCGAAGACTTTGATGCTGTCGTCATCGGTCACGATGGATTGATATTTCTTGTCGCGGTATCCCTGCACCACTTCCTGTTTCTGGACGATGAGTTCAGCGAAGTCAAACTTCATCTTGGCAGGAGACAATCCCTTGTAACGCGGATGCGCGGACTCCCACACAATGCGCGCGGCTTCGATGAGATTCTTGCTCGGCAAACAGCCGCGATTGACGCATGTCCCGCCCAGCGTGCGCATTTCGGTCATGGCGGCGGTCTTGCCCAGTTCAGCCGCGCGGATCGCCGCGGCAAAGGCGGTGGAGCCTGAGCCTAAGATCACCAGATCAAATTTATTTTCCATTTTTATACTCCTTTGATTGAATGGTTTATTTTATGAGGCAATCAGAATGACGCCGATCACCATCACTAATGAGGCGGGCAAGCGTTGCGCGAGTCCGCGCTCTTTGAGAAATAGAAAACTCCAAAGCATGGTCATGAGCGTGCTGAGTTTGAAAAGCGTAGTCACGTATCCGACAAAACCGAGACTAAACGCGGTATAGCCCAGGACAGGCGCAATGCCCGCAATGAGTCCAGCAAGAAAAAACTCGCGGCGATGAAGAAACAGTTTTCCGATGGATGGTCTGCCGCGTGCGATGACTGCTGGAGTCAATGATGCGACGAGAAGCGCGTCGACGACAAACGCGGCAAGGCGCGGGCTTTCTGGATTCGTATGCAGAATGGCGGTCTTCTCGAACAGAGGCGTAATCGCCCAGAGGAATCCAGCCAGCAAAACAAGCATAATGGCGGGCGTGAAATCAAGCGATTTGATGGGCGCAAACCAGCCTGTGGCTGAATCATGATTGAGCCAATGCGCTCCAATAAGAACTAATACAACCCCAAAAAATCCTAGCGCCGATGGAATCTCTCCTAGAAAGAGAGCGGAGATCAACACGGTAAATACAGGGCTAAAGATCAGCAATGGCGTGACCAGAGATACATCCGCGAGTTTGAGCGCGCGTGTCGAAGCGAGATGTGCGATGACGTTCAATCCTGCCGAGCCCAGAACACCAATTGCAAAAAGCCAATCGAGACGGGGAAGTTGCGGTGTGAGCGCGAAGGTCAATGCGCCCAATAAAGGAAGCGCCAACAGGGTAACGCCCCAGACCACCACAAGCGAGTCGGCGTCCTTCAACATTCGCTTATAGAGAATGGGATTGAAAGATGCTAGAAACGCCGCGCTCAAAGCGAAAACTATCCACATGGCAATTTCCAAAGATCCGCTGTCAAATTATTCCTTCGCCATTTTCGATTGGCGGTAATATCCATACGCGGTCAATCCCAAAAAGATGAACAGCACGGGGAAAAGAACATAATCGAGATAGCCCGTCAGCCAGCCCGCGCCCAACGCGCCCAGTAAAATTACCAGGATGGGCGTAAAGCAGCACAGCGCGGCGACCAGCGAGCCGATGATTCCCGTTTTGAGCGGGTTGAAACGTTTGAAAAAGTTTTGCATACGTTGTTCCTTCTATATTTGTTTGTCGTATCATCTCAAAAAACTGGGGCAGTGGAGACTTCCGAAGTCTCGGAGACTTCGGAAGTCTGATCTCGCCCCGAAGTATTGAGAAGATACTGTTTGTCTTTCTCTTCTTTCTCGTCCTTCTCCACCGCAAATTTTTGCGGCTCGCGGTCGAAGAGTTGTTTGCACAGGTCGCAACAAAAGTAATAGACCCTGTCCCGGTATTTGGATTGGGGCGTGGTCGGCATGGGAACTACGCGTATGCCGCAAAGGGGGTCACGGTCTGTTTCCATTTTTACCTTCCTGGTTTTGCAAGGCGCAGGAACTCAAAGGGCTGGAATCTTTCCGACCCATCCACACAAATCCAAACGCCAAACTAACGAGAAAAAGAACGATCGCGCCGCCATATATCCAATTGGTATATTGCGTGATCCATACCGCCGCCGACGTGCCCGCCAGCAAAGCCAGGGCCAACGGCAAGGTGATGGGCAGGTGACACGGACAACTGATAAAAGCGACAACGAACATCGCGCCGCTGCGGAGTTTTTGCCAAAGCATGACGAATCTCCTTTATGCGGTTACAGCGGCTGACTTTTCCACTTGTTTTATCACGCCGCGCACGTTCCCCAGGCAACACGAACCTTGCGGGTTTCGCAAATCACAGGCGCATTGCCCCGCCTTGATACCCGCGTTGATGTCGTCCAGGATGGCGCGTTGATCCCCTGATGAGGCGGTGCGAACTTCGCCGACGGTGTGTTGAAAGCAATAGCAGACGAAGATGTCCTCCGCGTCGGGGTCCTTCTGATAGACCCGCTCCCGAACTTCATCCCTGCCGAATGTTTGAAGGCCATCATCGGAAAAATACACGGTGGGACAGTCGCGGTTTTGGCAGAAGAAATAAGAGGTCTCTTTGATCTGCCTCAGGGAAACGGACAACATGGATTTAACGGTTGCCGTATCTACAGCCTTGCCCTTTTGACCGCAGGTGGGGCAGGCGTTTTTGACGCGTGCTGCAATCTGTGCGCCATTCTCTGGAATTTCAATCAAGAACCCTTTTTCATCAACAGGTAATGAACAACAACTACTGGCCATGGTATTTTGCTCCTATTCTTTTGTAATGTGTTCGCTCACAAGATGACAAACGCAATTCTTGCCGTCCACATCATCGGTGGGGAAGGTCAGCCCAAGGGCGTGCAGCTCACGCAACTCGCGTTCCATTTGTTGCAAGGCGCGAATGCGCTCGGCGATTTCATCCGCCTTGTGTTCCAGGCGTTCCAGCAAAACGCGGCAGGGCGCTACGTGGCGCTCGCGCAACGCAAGGACCTCGCGAATCTCCTCCAGCGAGAGGTCGAGTCGCCGCGCTCCAGCCACAAGACGCAGACGCTCCACATCCTGCTCGTCGTATTGGCGGTAATTATTTTCCGCGCGTGCGGGCGCGGGCAACAAGCCGATTTCTTCGTAATAGCGAATCGTCTTGGCGGATACGCCAGTCATTTGCGATAAATCTTGAATTTTCATCGCGTCTCCTTGTAACGTAATTGGAGTGTACACCTTCCAGCAACTGGAATGTCAAGGTTATCCGCCCGCCAAAATCGAATCAATCGTGGATTTCAAAGTCTCATAACTCGGCGGACCGATCAGTTTCTTAAATTGCTGGCTGAATGGGAATCAACTTCACCAGAGGCACCGATTGAGCAAAACGAAGACAATCTTCCTGATTGGGCTGGAACGTCTCGCCCATCAAAATTCGTGAGAGTTCACGAAATGCCAATGGATAGCGGCTGGCATAGGTAAAAAAAGTGGCAGATGCCTCAGCAAGCTGCATAACCACAGCCGTGGCTTGAAAAGTCCGAGCGCCAGCCATGATCTGAACTACGGGATTCGCCTGGATATTTTTGAACCAATCCGCTTTTCCGCGCCACCCCGCCGCAATAAAATATACGTCCGTTTTGGTGTCATGATGCACAACTTCAAGAACCGCCTGGCGTAAATTCCCACTTTTGCGCCCGATGTGGGTGAGCATGAGAAACCGTCCGCCCAGGAGCCAGCCCAGATGGGCGCGATACAGCAGAATAGGCATCCGCAGGATGAGGCGCAGCAATCCATGAGGCTGCTGATTTGTCAATTTGGAATTCATTTTTTCTCCTTTAGATCATTTTCCTGCGCAAAACAAGTCAACTCATACTCGATTGTTCTAATCTTATCCTCCCGCCAGAATCGAATCAATCGTGGATTTCAAGGTTTCAAAACTCGGCGGACCCACCAACTTCCTGCCATTGACCAAAAATGACGGCGTGCCTGGAAACGCGTATTCTCGTTGCGCCTCATTCAGGCTTTGATTCACCTTTGCGCGGTTCTGACCAGAGTCCAAACATTGATTAAATTTTTCAGTATCCAATCCAAGTTGCGCGGCATAATCTTTCAAGTCATTGACTCTGAGCGCAGGCGCTTTTGCGAAAAGCAAATCGTGATATTCCCAAAACTTGCCTTGGTCAAACGCACATTGACCTGCTTCTGCCGCTTTGGGTGATTGCGCGGTGATGACGGGAAAATCCTTCCAGACGAATTGCACATCGTCGCCATACGCCGCGCGCACCTGTTCCAAAATACCAGCGTTGTGCCAAGCGCGGCAGGATGCGCAGCCAAAGTCTCCATATTCGGTAATGACCACTTTGGCAGAATCAGCCCCAAGGGTCGGGTTGGAGGCGAGGCGCGTTTCGTCCAACGGTTGGGCTTTCGGGCGCGATGAAACGAAAAAGACGGCGGCAAATAAAATCAATGTCAGCGCGCCCAATCCAATCCACTGACGTCTGGCTTTTTGCGCGCGGATTCTTTCCTGCCGAACTAGTTTCTGGCTTTTACGATTTTCTTTTGTCATGGTCATTTCCTTTGGGCTTTTCACAGCCTTTACGCAAAATTTCAAATCCTGTGGACGCTTCGGGAGCAATCACCGCTGTAATCCGCATATGTGGAACGAGACGGGTGTTGGCTTTCGGCACCCATTCGCGCTTTCCGTCCGCGCAACGCACGAGAATACAGCCGGCGGGAAGTCCAAGTGCGCGGACTTCGAGGCCCGCAAACGGGGCGTCGGTGTGAACCGTGAAATCCACGACCATTGGCTGCTTCAAAAGCATGCCGTCTCCGCCGCGCCGCAAGTCGCGCTTCAGGAGGGCTTCGTAAACCGGCAAATCCTTGAGAAGTTCAGCAACTGCATAGGCGCAGAAGCAACTGACCAGGAGCGGCAACATCTGCGAATAATTGCCCGTCATTTCCACGATGAGCATAATGCCCGTCAACGGCGCACGCACGATGGCGGTGAAATATGCCGCCATGCCAACCACTGCAAAGACAGCGGGAATTGGCACAACGGCCGGCGCGAGGTTGTGCGCGATTTGCCCGATCCCCAAACCGATCAACGCGCCCAACACAAGCAACGGCGCGAAAATTCCGCCAGGCGCGCCCGTGCCGTAACTGGTGGTGGTCAGCAAAAAACGGATGGCAAAGAAAAGCGGAATGGCGCTGAGAAGCAAATCCCCTTTGAGCGTGGACTCGGCCAACGCATGTCCACTGCCAATCATCAGCGGCGAGAACCAACCTGCCAATCCAATCATCCCGCCTGTCAGCGCGGCGGCGGGAATCATAAAGCGTTTGGGGACACGCGCATAAGTTTCAATGGTGAACAACAAGCCGCGATTGAAGACCACACCCAACAAGCCCGCCGCAATTCCGAGCAGGGCAAAAATGGGCAGGGAGGTCAACGGCGGCACGGGATAACTTGGAACAGCAAAAACGGGGAATTGTCCCGAACCGATGCGAGCAATGATGTCTGCAATCGCCGCCGCCACAAATGCCGCGCCGAAGACAATCGGTTGAAAGTCGCGGCGTACTTCCTCCAGCACAAAGACCAACCCTGAAAGCGGTGCATTGAACGCGGCGGCAAGTCCCGCGCCCGCGCCCGCAGTAATCAAAGTGAGGCGTTCGCGCTCCGATACTTTGAGCCAGCGTGAGAGAGCGTCTCCAATCGCGCCGCCCATCTGAACGGTGGGACCTTCGCGCCCCAACGCCAATCCACTGCCGATTGCCAGAATGCCGCCGAAAAATTTCACAGGGAGAACGCGCTTCCATTCCAGTTTGCGGAAGCGATGAAGAACGGCCTCCAAATGCGGGATCCCACTTCCGCTGGCTTCGGGCGCATAACGGCGAGTCATGGCAACTGCAATGCCTGCGCCGAGCATGGTAAATAGCACAGGGAAAACCCAGCCCCACATCGGCAGGGTGTGTGCCCAGGAAAGCATTTTATCTCTCAAAGCGTCCGCGCCCGTCAATCCTGCGCGAAACAGGAGGGCAAGAATTCCTGCGCACAGTCCCACAAGCGCTGCACGTGGAAAAATCCAGCGCCGTTGCTGCCTGATATCAAGATATTCCTGAATTTCAGAACGCGCCAGATTGCCATCATTTTCAATGGGGGGGTGTTTTTTTGTCGGTTTCATAATATGAAAAAGTATACTACCGACATTGTCAAACCCGATTCTCCACTTCAAACAAATGCTCGGCGGGAAAGCGCACATGCACCTGCTCGCCGTGCGGAAACATCGGCGCGGGCATGGGCATTTGCGCGCGCACCGTCATCTCGCTGACAGCGACTTGATATTCCACATATTCTCCGCGAAAGATGCAATCGCTCACCACACCAGGCATGGAATTTTTGCATGCCTCTTTTTGAATGCGGATATGTTCAGGACGGATGGCGTATAATTTCTTGCAGGACTCGACCCCCGCTTCCTGCCGACCCCAAGCCTGGTCGCCGGTTAAGAAAGTGGATACACCCATGAACTTTGCCGCCGCCAAACTGCGCGGACGGTGGAACAGATTCTCAGGCTTATCCAATGCGACGATCTCGCCATTCAATAACAACGCCATACGGTAAGACATCGCCATTGCCTCCCCCAAATCATGGGTGACCAGGATGGTGGTAATGCCTAATTCGCGTTGGATGCTGCGGATGGCTTCCTGCAAGTTCAGGCGTACTTCGGTATCCAGGCTGCTTAACGGCTCGTCGAGCAGGAGCAGTTTTGGGCGCGTGACCAACGCCCGCGCCAGCGCCACGCGCTGCTGTTCGCCGCCCGAAAGTTGGGCAGGTTTGCGTTTTTCCATGCCAGGCAGACCGATGAGTTCCAACATGTGTGTGACTTCTGTGCGGATGGTCTCTGCCGAAGCGCCCTGCACCTTTAGCCCAAAGCCGATATTTTCCGCCACGCTCAAAAACGGGAACAGGTACGACTTTTGGAACATGAACACTGCGCCGCGTTTGTTGGACGGCATGTTCAGGATGGAGACGCCGTCAAATTGCACATCCCCGGCGTCGGGGCGTTCGATCCCGGTGATGAGTTTAAGCAGGGTGGATTTCCCGGAACCGGAGGGTCCCAAAAGGGCAACCATCTCCCCATTTTCCACAGAAAGGGAGAAGTCTTTCAGCACCGGGGCGGGTTGGTTGGGATAACGTTTGGTGAGTGAGACGAGATTAACCTGGGTCATTAATATTGCTCTCTTATTTCGCCGCCGCGCAGGTGCCGGGCGGTGATGGCGATGACCAGCACGGGCGGGGCAAGGAAGATCAGCGATAGAACGGCGATCGTGACAGGGTTGCCGCCGGATGCGGCGGAAAACAGCAGGATGGGCAGGGTGATGATGCGTCCCGAGCCGATCAGCAGGGTCAGCAGGTACTGGCTCCAGGAGATGAGAAAAGCGAACAAAGCGGCCACCACCAGGCTGGGGGCAATCAGCCGCAGGGTGACGGTAAGAAACGTGCGTACCGGGCTGGCGCCAAGCACCAGCGATTGAAACTCGAAGTTTTCATCATAACGGGCGTATGCGCCAGCCAATGTAAAAATAACGTACGGCAGGGTGGGGATGAGATGCGCCAGCACAACGCCGAGGAATGTCCCCGCCAGCCCGGTTTGCAGGAACAGGATGTTCAGCCCCATGCCAATGGCAAGCGGCGGCACGACGGTGGGCAGGAACAACACCAGCCAGGCAATTTGCCGCCCGCGAAACTGGCGCAACCCCAACACGCGCGCGGCCGGGAATCCAAGGGCGAGGGAAAGCAGGCTGACAATCGCGGCGATACCGAGACTGTCGAGCAGGCCAGCCAGGACGCGGGTGTCGGACAGGGTGCGGACGAGGGCGGCGCTTGTCCATTCCACAGGGAATGGCTGAGGGAAAAACCAGCGGTTCGAGAAAGCATAAAGAATGAAGAGCAGGAGCGGCGCAGCCAGAACGAAGTAGAGCCCAAAGCGCAGCCCCCCTCCCAACCTCCCCCAAAAATCCAAAGAGCGGATTTTTAGGGGAGGGGTGGTGTTATTTTGTTCAAAATTTTGCCCCTTCCCCCATTTTTGATTTTTGAAAATGGGGCTGTTTCGCCCCGGTGTTCTTTCCGGGGAAGGCGGGGGAAGGGGGTTTTTCATTTCTGTTCTCCCTTCTTGAGACTTACCGCCGCCACGATCAACACGATCACGGTAATCACCAGGCTGATGGCCATGCCATCGGCGCGGGAGCGCAAATCAGGATCATTGAAAAAGCGCAGGGCAAGCGCCGGCAACATGCGCGGATAGTTCACACCCAGCAACGCCGGGACTTCATAACTGCTGAAAATGAAGGCGAATACCAGCAAGGCTCCCGAAAGCAGGGCGGGGGCAACTTGCGGCAGGGTGACATAACGCAGTCTTTGCCAACGGCTGGCGCCCAGGTTTTCAGCAACCAAGTCATAACCAGCAGGCTGGGTGCGCAGTACCGCGAGGATAATCAGCGCCAGGAAGGGAATTTCTTTACTGACATAATGCAGGGTGATGCCGATACCGTAACGGTCGCGCACCAGCACGGGGAAATCTGCCGGGGTTTGGATGATGCCTGCGGCCGCCGCCCAACGCGCGAGCAATCCGCTTTGCGAGAGAAAGAGCAACAGCGCCACTGACCAGACGAGGTGGGGGAACGCCAGGTTCCAATTCAGCGCGAGATTTTCCGCCCCACCGGAGCCGCGCCGCTCGGAGAGCCAGACTGCCACCAACAATGCCAGCGCGGATGAAATCAACGTGGAGGCGATGCTGACCCATAACGAGAACGCCAGCGATCCCCAGAACTCGCGTCCCGCCATGCCTTGCCCAGTGAACAGGTTGCGATAGGCGTCCAGGCTGAGCGTATCCTGCCCGATGACGGACATCAGCCCAAGGCTTTGCGCCACGCCATAGACAAGGCTCGCGCCCAGCAAGACCGTGACGATGGTCAATGCCGGGGCGAGGGAAAACCAGGGGGAGAAGAGGGGGTGGGAGCGCATGGGGGAGGGAGTAAATACGTAGATACGTAGACACGTACACACGTACACAAGTAAACAAGTGTGACCTGTGTACCTGTCTACGTGTGTACCTTTACCTACTTCTGCAACACATTTTCCAGCCAACCCTGCTCGATCAGGTTTTGGTATTCGGGAGCGGCGTCGCCCACGAGGGAGTTGGCGAGGTCGGAGGCGGGGGTGGCAGAGTCGCCCAATTTGGTGGAGGCCGCTTCGAGGGCGGCAAGAGCCGCAGAGTCCGTCACGCGATTCACGTCAATGGCGTAGCCGAGTCCGAATCCGTTTTCGGGAAGAATCTGCGCGGCTTGAAATTCAGGTTCGAGCAGGAGATTAGCCAGCGCGAGCGCGGCGGCTTTGTGCGGAGCATTGGACGGGATGGCAACGTAATTGAAATCGCCGATCATGTAATTGTTGAAAACAAAAGCGCGCGAGGTGGCGGGGAGCAAGCCAGCGGCGATGCCCGTGCCTGCGCCTGTGATGTCGTTGGTCATGCTGAAATCCACTTCGTTGTTGGCGAAAAGATTTTTTAATTCGGCTTCATCCTTGGGGTAGGTCTCGCCATTGCGCCATAAGCAGGATTCCAGTTCGTTGAAATATTTCCAAAGTTCAGGAGACCACTTGTCCCACAAAGCCTGGTCGAAGGTCGCCCACTGCTCCGCGCCGCCGCTGATTTCAAACAGCGCGCCCTTTACAAAGCGCGTGCCGATAAATCCGCCGGCGCCCGGGGCAACGTAGGCGGCGCGCCCGGGATGTGCGCACGCCCAGGTCTTGAAATCGGCATAAGAGCGCGGCAGTTCATCGGCGTTCATGCGGGCTGAGTCGTACACCAGTTGCAACTGCGCCGAAGACCAGGGGCTTTCCAGGTTATCCACCGGGTTGCCGAAGTCACGATTGATGGCGGGGTTGTCCCAGTTGACATACTGGCTGTTGGGAAGTTTCTGCGCCCAATCGGGATAAAGCAAATTGGCTTGCTTGAGTGTGAAGAAATTCTCGCCGTTGATCCAGATCAGATCCACCGCGCCGGGGTCGGCGCCAGCCTGCTTCTCGCTCAAAACCTGGTTGACGGCATCCACTGTATCTGCGATCGGGATACGGTTGAGCGTGATGCCATAACGTTCTTTCAGCGCCACCCCGTAGAAATTATCCACGAAGGCGTTGATGCTGTCCGAGCCGCCCCAGATATACCAGTTGACCGTTTGTCCTTTGGCGGCAACGAGCACGCTGTCCCAGTTGTTGATGTCGAACTCGCCTGGAACTGCGGGCGCGTCGGTCGCGACGGGCGGGTTGGTTGCCGCTGGTTGAGCGGAAGTTGCCGTGTTGGGCGCACAGGCCGCCAGCAACATGGTTAATACAACGAGCAGAAATACAATGCGTTTCATTTTTTTCTCCTGAATTTTTTGTAGTGTGACACATCGTCCCCGCATGGGGGTTCATGTCGCTTTGCCAGTCAGCAGCGAAATAAATTTCGCTGTACAAATTACGGTTTCGCAAAACGATATTTCAGATACGCCGCCAATTCTTTTCCAAGATTCGGCAGTGTCTCGCGCATGAAGAAATCCGCCACTTTCAATATGCCGCTTGAAAACGTCGGATACGGATAGACCAGGCGGTAGATCTTGTGCAGGGAAATCTTCTGGCTGATCGCCAGCGTGAAAAACGAGATCATTTCCGAAGCGCGCGGTCCCACGATGGTGGCGTGCAAAATCTGCCCCGTCAGTCGAACAGCGTCCACGATGATGAAACCATTTTCAATTCCGTCCGTGTAACCGCGGTCGGTGTGATCCTTGAAGTCCACGCGGATGCGCTTGATGATTTGCGGATGGCAATATTCAGCGAGTTGTTGTTGCGTCAGTCCCACCGTTGCCACTTCAGGGTCGCTGAACGTCGCGTTCGGGAACAACGGTTCCTTCTTCGCAAGCGGCAAATACGGGAATGCAATCCGCTGGACAACGCGCCGCCCCTGCGCGTTGGCGGAATGTGTAAATGCGGATGTGGGAGTCACATCGCCGATGGCATACACACCCCGCACATTCGTCTCGCCAAACGAATTGACCAAAATTCCCAAGCGCGGGTCGGTCTTGACGCCCGCCTGTTCCAGTCCGAGCGAGTCGATGTTTTTCACCCGACCGACTGCAACTAAAACCTTGTCCACTCCCGTGAGTGTGATTTCTTCATCACCTGATTTCAAGATCAACGAATGTGTGGACACATCACATGCCTTCGCAACCGTGCCGCAGTACAGAGTGATGCCGCGCTTATCAAGCTCCGCTTGAATGGCTTCTGATGCTTCGGGAATGGATGTCATCAACGGGCGACGATCCAGCGCGAACATCGTGACCTTTGTTCCGATTTTCTGGAAGGCGAACGCCATCTCCAACGCGATCACCCCTGCGCCCACGATCACAAGATGTTTGGGGGCGTTCGTCAGGTCGAAGAGCGATTCGTTGGTCAAGATCATCTCTTCGGGCAAGCCTGGGATGTCAATCATGCGTGGACGCGCGCCTGTGGCGATGACAATGTTGTCGGCGGTCAGTTCATGGGAAACTCCGTCATGAGTCACGCTCAATGTTTTGGGAGCGATGAATTTCGCCATACCGCGAATGAAAGTTAAGTTTTCAAGGTGTTGGACTTCTTCCGTCTCTTTCTCGCGCAGCGCGTCGCGCTTACGAATGACTTCCTGCAAAACATCATCAGGGTTCATGCCTGGTTTGAAGTTCTTCGCCAGATGGATGAGCGTCTTGGACGGCACACAGCCGACATTCGTGCAGTCTCCGCCGACATGATTGCCTTCGATCAGTGCGACTTTACGTCCCAGTCCAGCCAACCCGATGGCAACCGTCATCCCGCCCGAACCCGCCCCAATTACGATTGTCGAAAAATGTTCGCCCCCCTCTGTCCCCCCATTTTCCCCAGGAAAATGGGGGGATGAAAGGGGGGCGCCTTCACGTTTTTTGAATATTCTTGAAAGCGCGATGCTCACGATGAAAATCGCAAACGAAAACCCGAGGGTGACGGGATTCAATTTTGGCAGCGCCCCGTCAAAGGTCTCGATGGAAGCGCCAAATCCGATAAATGCCATCGTCCCTGGGATGGAGCCAAGCGCGGTCGCCAGGATGAACGGCCAATACTTGATCCGCAGAAATCCTGCCAGATAACTGACTGCGTCATACGGTAAGAAGATGAAGCGCATGATCATC
>Ga0210021_1002967_pt1 | contig 14205 bp, 12 predicted proteins | sample CryGeymeta201517_FD_183981 | JGI IMG/M metagenome (GOLD analysis project Ga0210021, IMG submission 183981) | Groundwater microbial communities from Crystal Geyser aquifers in Utah, USA - Crystal Geyser metaG 2015-17 (SPAdes) (version 2) | ecosystem: Environmental > Aquatic > Deep subsurface >... | reverse complement strand
TGGCATCCAATACCTCACCATCTATGCTTTCTCCACCGAAAACTGGGGGCGTCCGCCGGAGGAAGTGCAGGGGTTGATGGGCATCCTTCAGGATGTGATTGACCGTGAATTGCACGAACTGCATGACGAAGGCGTGCAATTGCGGCACATCGGGCGGCTGGAACGCCTGGATCCGAAGATCCAGGCCAAGGTCCTGAAAGCCATCGAACTGACGAAGAACAACGACCGGCTGATCCTGAACATCGCCTGGAATTACGGCGGCCGCGACGAAATTGTCTGCGCCATCCAGAAAATCATCAAGGACGGCATCGCGCCCGATGACGTGACGACGGAACTGGTCAGCCGCTACCTGTTCACAGCGGGCGTGCCGGACCCCGACCTGGTCATCCGCACCTCGGGCGAACTGCGTATCAGCAATTTCCTGATCTGGCAGACGGCCTACTCGGAGTGGTACGTCACCCCCACGTTCTGGCCTGATTTCGACAAGGAGGAGTACCGCCGCGCGCTGGAGATCTTTGCCCAGCGCGACCGCCGCTATGGCGGCGTTTCGGAGGCGGTCGCAAACAGGACACCCCATGCTTAAACGCGCCGTCACCGCATTATCCCTGTTGATCATTGCCATGCCTGCGGTGTTGTGGGGGGGTATCTGGTTTTTTCTGCTGATCGGTTTTTTCATCGTCCTGGCTTCGTGGGAATACACGCAAATGTTTCGCGCCGTCCACATGCAACCGACCGCGCCGATCATAGTCGGCGGGACGATCCTCCTGCTCGCGACGCGCTCGCAAGCAGTAACGCATTTCTTTTTCCCGTCCGCGGTCTTTTCCCCGCAATGGGCTGAATTGACGCTCACCTGCCTGGCGCTGGCCGCCATGGCTGCGCATCTCTATGCTTACGAGCGCGGCCGTGACCAGGCCGCGCTTGATTTTGTCATCACGGTTGGCGGGCTTGTTTACCTCGGCTGGGTCGGCGCATACCTGGTGAACCTGCGGGAACTGCCCAACGGCGGCTGGTGGCTGATGCTCGTCCTGCCCACGGTCTGGATGGCGGACTCCGGCGCGTACGCGCTGGGCGCGAAATATGGCAAACACAAACTTGCGCCGCGTCTCAGTCCCAAAAAATCCTGGGAAGGCTATTGGGCGGGCGTGTTCACCGGCACGCTCTACGGCGGGTTCTTTGCCTACGTTTATTCCTGGCTTGGCCCGCTTCACATCACCTTCTGGCAGGGCGCCTTGCTGGGGCTTGCGCTCAGCGTCATCACCACGCTCGGCGACCTGGGCGAGAGTCTCTTCAAACGACAGGGCGGCATCAAGGATTCGGGGACGCTCTTCCCCGGCCACGGCGGCGCGTTCGACCGCATCGACTCGTGGCTGTGGGCGGCCGTCATCGGCGTGTGCTGGATCCGCTGGTTTTTTCTGTAGTCGAATTTCATCTGCCCGAAAACTTCTGGTGATTACCCACAAGTTCAGGCGGCAGTTGGACTGCCGCCTGCGCCCGCAGTGCAACTGCGAGCAAACGGCGACTTGTGGGTAATCACCGAAAAACTTTGCTTGACATACTTCGCCCTTCCCTATATAATCCCGCTCGCGTTCCTCGCTAGCTCAACGGCAGAGCGAGCGGCTGTAAAATGAAGTGTAAGTGGCATCTCTGTAATGCGCAACTTTCTGGTCGGCAACGAGCTTTTTGCAGTCTCAAGTGCAAGAACAAGTACTATGTGGACAAGCGGAGAAAAACGCTAAAGCAGAAGTCGGTGACCTACAAGGGTGGGCGTTGCGCATTATGTGGGTATGACAAATCCCTGGAGGCTTTGTCCTTTCATCACGTTGGCGGAAAGGATTTCGGAATAGCTTCTCGTGGTCATACCCGCTCATGGGAAAGAGTGCAACATGAGTTGGACGCCTGTCTACTCGTATGCAACAATTGTCATGCAGAGATTCATGCTGGCTTGCACGAAAATGCAGCCCTACTTAGTAATAAGTAGCGGAAAAATCGGGTGAATTCAGGGAAACCTTCACACTCAACCGTGTGGTGGTAATCCTGAGCCAAGCCCAGCGAAAGGCAGACGGTTGGCGTGGGCCGCCGTAGTAGCTGGGAAGGTGCAGAGACTAGGAGTTGAGGAGCCTACCCAATAAACTCCATCAGCGCCCGACACCCTGTTCGCAGGGTGATGAGATAGTCCGTTCCTCATGGAAACGTGAGGGCAAACGTAACCGCTAGGTTCGAGGTTCAAATCCTCGGCGAGGAGCCAACAAAAAACTGCGTCCGAAAGGACGCAGTTTTTTGTGATTTGCCAAATCTAGCGCGTGTTCTTCGTGCCAGATCCCGCCGCATGTCGTCCCGAGGCTGATGGGGAGGGAGAAGCGCTACCCAGCGCCCTTTGACCAATCAGCGTGAAGGCCGCATTCAGGCTTTTGGCCGCGCTGGCCTGGTTGAGACCGGTGGCGCGCGAGAGTTCGTTCACCATGCCGCTGTTTTGCAACATGTGGGAAATTCAGACTTCCGAAGTCTCCGAGACTTCGGAAGTCTCCAGGCTGTGAACCAGATAAAAAGCGATGCCGCGAGGCGTCGTATTTGCCGCTTTTTATCCCTTCGGTGAGAAGAGAATATCTTCGACCGGCGTCGGCAATGACATGCGCCGCCCGGACACGTCAAAGGTCATCAGGGAGGCAAGCGAGCGCGGAGTGGGATCGCCCCACAGTTGCAGGTTGTCTTTTTGGCGCGCCATGTAGGCGGGCAAATCCTTGAAGTCGCCATAGGCATCCATGAATTCCACCAGCCTGCGGAAGAGTTTGGGCAGGATGGTCACGTCTTCCTGCAGGGTGCGGATGTCCCATAGCGCCAGGTAGGTGGTGCGGTCTATGGCCCACAACCCGCGGTCGGCTTTGCGCGCCAGCGCCACCGCTTTGCGGATCTTGGCGGCGATAACCTTGTCGGTGGTGGTGTAGAAGGTGGGATAGACCAGTCCCTCGCGCGCCAGCCGGTAGTTGACCGACTTTTCGAGCGGGATCTGCTCCGAGGTCAGGAGCGCGCCGTCAGTCAATTTGGCAGAGGCAGGGAAGGCGAAGGATATCGGCCGGTCGTAGCGGTCCAATCCGTCGGAGATGATGAAGCCGGACTTCGCGTCATCCGCATTTACGATGGTTGTCAGGCTCAGGCTGTATTCGGTGTAGGCGATGCCGAGCAGTTTGAGCAGGCGTTCGAGCGCGGCCAGCGCGAAGGGACGCGGCTGGTGGTAGCCCGCGTAATGCGTCTCGAGCGCGTCGATGGCCTCGATACGCAACTGCTTTTTGGCGGCTTTCTTCTTGTTGGCGCTATTCCATTGGAACGAATCCCAATGGGCGGGATTCTCGGCCTTGAAGCGGATCGAGTCGCCATCGGGCTGGTAGCCTTTGACGTGGAATTTGCCTTGGATGACTTTGAACTGTGTCATGGGGACTCCTCACTGTCATTATAGGTGATTCGGGTAGCTTTTTTGCATGGAAAATCACTTGCCCATTCGGGGGGTTGGCGGTATGCTTGGAGAAACGGTATTCGATATTTGGTAAATTGGGATTTGGTGATTGGGCATGAGCAAAGAAGCAAAAGCCAGAATCAAAATCAACGATTTGCTCAAAGAAGCGGGCTGGAAGTTTTTTGACGATGCCGAGGGCAGGGTAAATATTGTCCTTGAAAACAACGTCAAAATTACGGAAAGCCAGATTAACGCGCTTGGTGAAAACTTTGAAACAACCAAGAATGGTTTTATTGATTTTCTCCTGCTCGACAAAAAAGGATTTCCGTTCGTAGTTCTTGAAGCAAAATCGGAAGATAAGCACGCTTTGGCGGGAAAAGAACAAGCGCGCAGATATGCACAATCCCAGCATTGCCGTTTCATCATTCTGTCCAATGGAAATTCGCATTATTTCTGGGATTTGCAGCGCGGCAATCCAGTAGTAATTACAAAATTCCCTTCGCCCGATTCGGTAGAGGGTTATGCTGATTTCAAACCAAACCCCGCGGGATTAACACGGGAAGTTGTTGAAAAAGATTACATTGCCCTGACCCAAAAACCCGATTACAAAAACGATCCTTCCTGGAAATCAGAAAGCACGCGGGTACTATACATTCAAAACAATGGACTGCGTTTCCTGCGCGATTATCAATTGAAGGCTATTGAAGCCATTCAAAAGAATGTGAAAGAAGGGAAAGACCGCTTTCTGTTTGAAATGGCGACAGGGACAGGCAAGACTCTCGTCTCTGCGGCAGTGATCAAACTTTTCCTGCGGACAGGCAATGCACGGCGAGTTCTGTTTCTTGTGGATAGGCTTGAACTGGAAAATCAAGCCAAGAAGGCTTTTAGCATCCTCCTGAAAAACGATTATCAGTCGGTTGTTTATAAAGAGAATCGCGATGATTGGCGCAAGGCTGAAATTGTCGTTTCAACGGTTCAGACCTTTATGTCGAAGAACCGTTACAAAAGATTATTCTCGCCAGACGATTTTGATTTGGTGATTTCAGACGAAGCGCATCGCAGTATCGGCGGAAACAGCCGCGCAGTATTCGAGTATTTTATTGGCTATAAACTCGGCCTGACTGCCACACCCAAAGATTACCTGAAAAACTTCGATCCTGAAAATCAAAACGACCCGCGCGAATGGGAACGCCGCGTTTTGATGGATACCTATAAAACCTTTGGATGTGAAAACGGAGTACCTACCTATCGCTATTCGTTGCTGGATGGCGTAGCCCAAGGCCATCTTATCAATCCTGTTGTCGTGGATGCGCGCACAGACATAACCGCCCAAATGCTTGCTGACACAGGTTATGTTGTGCCTGTTTCTAACGAAGAAGTTGAAGAAGGGGACGAAAGCAAAGTAGACGAACAAACTTTCGTCAGAAAAGATTTTGAAAAATCCTTCTTCTCCGATGACACCAACCACGTCTTTTGTGAGACCTTCCTGCAACACGCCTTGCGCGACCCGATCAGCGATGAAATTGGCAAAGGGATTGTTTTCTGCGTCAGCCAGAATCACGCGTCAAAGATAACGCAACTCCTGAATGAAATTGCGGACAAAATGTTCCCAAGCAAATATCAATCGGACTTTGCCATTCAGGTTACATCATGGATTCCCGAAGCCCAGCAATTTGCAATCAACTTTTCCAACAACAATTTGGCTGGTTCGGCAAACTTCATCGAGAGTTACAAAACCAGCAAAGCCCGCGTTGCCGTGACCGTTGGCATGATGACCACGGGCTACGACTGCCCCGACATTCTCAACCTGGCGTTTATGCGGCCTGTCTTTTCGCCCACCGACTTCATCCAGATAAAGGGACGCGGCACACGCAAACATGATTTCAGCGAGCAAATTACCGACCCTGTCTGGAAAAAGAATGTCGGTTCAAAACAAAAAGAACGTTTCAAGTTGTTCGATTTCTTCGCCAATTGCGAATATTTTGAAAAGGATTTCAATTACAACGAGGTTCTGCTTCTGCCGCGCTTGGGCAAAGGCGCTGGCGCAGGTGTCGGGACAAGCGGTGGAGGCATCACCTACACGGTGGAAGGATATGAAAGCACACGTCCCGATTTCCTTGCCGTCAAGGAAGAACGAGTTATTGGTCCCGAAGGCATGCGCGTTGACCGCATGTACTTCCAGAAGTTTGAAGAGCAAATCAAAAAGGACGCGTTTGCCGTTGCCAAAGTTGAAAGTGGAGAACTGGAAACAGTCATTCGCCATATCGAAGAAAATGTTTTTGATAAGCCCGAAGAATTCTTCAATCTCGAAAAGTTACGCAAGTCCCTGAGCGTTGACCGCCGAATATCCCTGCGTGAGATCATTGAAGTTATCTTTGGGTTGAAGGCCTATTTCAAGACCAAAGATGAATTGCTCGATGAGGAATTCGATAAATTCGACAGCCGCTTCATGCCCGATGAGAAGCAATTCACGCCCGCCAGGAATTTCTTCAAGACCTATGTGCTTGACCCCGAATTTCGCACACAGGTGGATGAAGGCAATTTTGCCTATATCATGGGCAGTCACGCTGGCGGAGAATTCCTGCGGAATTTGACGATAGAATTGCGCCATAAGATTGTCGAGTACATCAAAGATTATGTGCCCTTCAATCAATTTACATAAGCGGAGATTTTTTGCATGTTAGATTCCGAAACCAAGCGCCGTATTGACTCTGCCCGCGATATTCTCGTGGGTAAAGTGCCCGACCCGAAGAGCCAGGTGGAGCAGATTACGATTGCGTTGATCTATAAGTTTATGGATGATATGGACAGGCAATCCATCGAGATGGGCGGCAAGGCGAGTTTCTTCAAGGGTGAGTTCAAGAAGTATGGCTGGGGCAATATCTTTGACCCGCGTTTGGGCGGCGTGGAGATGTTGAATCTGTATGGCGAAGCCATCACGCGCATGAGCCAAAACGCGAACCTGCCCGAACTCTTTCGGAATATCTTCAAGAATGCCTATCTGCCTTACCGTGACCCCGAAACGCTAAAACTCTTTCTCAAGACCATCAACGACTTTACCTACGACCACTCTGAAAAGTTGGGAGATGCTTTCGAATATCTGCTATCCGTTCTCGGGTCGCAGGGAGACGCGGGACAATTCCGCACGCCGCGTCATATCATTGACTTCATGGTGCAGGTTCTCGACCCGAAAAAGAACGAGACGGTTCTCGATCCCGCGTGTGGCACGGCTGGGTTTTTGATCTCGGCGTACAAGCACATCTTGAAGAGCAATGCGGAAGGCGGAATGCAGAATGCAGAATCAGGCGCTCAAACTAAAGCCCGCAGTACGCTCACCGCGCAACAAAAACAGCGGATATTTGAAAACTTCACGGGCTACGACATCTCGCCCGATATGGTGCGGCTCTCGCTCGTCAACCTGTATTTGCACGGCTTCGTCAAACCGCAGATCCACGAATACGACTCGCTCGCCAGCGAAGAACGCTGGAACGAGTACGCCGATGTGATCCTTGCCAACCCGCCGTTTATGTCGCCAAAGGGCGGCATCATGCCGCACAAAAAGTTTTCGGTGCAGTCGAACCGCAGTGAAGTGCTGTTCGTGGATTACATGGCGGAGCATCTCACGCCAAACGGACGCGCCGCCATCATTGTGCCTGAGGGCATTATCTTTCAGTCGGCGGGGGCATACAAGCAATTACGCAAATTTTTGATCGAGAACAATTTCCTGTGGGCGGTGGTCTCTTTGCCTGCGGGCATGTTCAACCCATACGCAGGCGTCAAGACTTCCATTCTGTTATTGGATAAGAGCCTCGCCAAAAAGACCGATAAAGTTCTGTTCGTCAAAGTTGAAAACGACGGATTTGATTTGGGCGCGCAACGCCGCCCGATTGACAGGAATGATTTACCAAAAACCCTAAAGGTCTTGAAGTCTTTTGGGGCTTCGATATTGGATGGAAAAGCCGCTTCTTTCGCCCCCGAAACTGATTCGGCTTTCCTGGTTTCAATTTCCAAGCTGGCAGAGACGGGTGACTATAACTTGAGTGCTGACCGTTATCGTGAAGTGATTCGTGTTGGAAAGCAAACATATCCGATGGTTGCGCTTGGCGATGACAGATATTTCTCAATTGAAAGTGGTGGAACTCCCGATTCTCAAAACGAGAAATATTGGAATGGTGATGTTTATTGGGCAACGCTTGTTGACTTGCCGCAAGATGACCACATCTCTATAATCTCAGATACGAAACGAAAAATTACACAAGATGGACTCAAAAATTCATCTGCAAAAATAGTTCCACCTGATTCAATTATCGTTTCTTCTCGCGCAACAATTGGACGTGTTGGAATAAATAAAGTACCGCTTGCAACAAATCAGGGATTCAAAAATATTGTTATCAAAAATAGAAATTCGGCTGACACAATGTTTATTGCTTTCATGGCTAAGAAACTTGCTCCTGAAATGGAAACGCTTGCGTCTGGTGGTACTTTCAAAGAAATCACAAAAACGAATTTTTCAACTCTCCAAATCCCCCTGCCGCCGCTCGAAATCCAGCGTCAACTGGTGGACGAAATCGCCGCCCACCAGCGCATCATAGACGGCGCGCGTCAGGTCGTCGAAGGCTGGAAGCCCACTTTTGAAGTTAATTCTGAATGGGCACAGTTACCATTAGGGGAAGTGATTACACTTCAACGTGGTTATGATTTGCCGAAGCAAAATTGGGTTGAAGGTAATGTGCCTATTGTTGGCTCAAATGGAATAATCGGTTACCACAATGTACCCAAAGAAAAAGGTCCTGGAGTTGTAACAGGAAGAAGTGGAACAATTGGAAAAGTTCATTTTATTGACAATGAATATTATTGGCCTCATAACACTTCGCTTTTTGTCAAAGAGTTCAACGGAAATGACAGAATGTTTGTGAAGTTATTACTCGAGTCGCTTGACTTGAAACCATTGGGAGCCAATGTTGCATCTGTCCCATCTCTCGACCGTAAAAACGCACATCGTCTTGTTGTTAGCCTGCCACCACTGGAAATCCAGCGCGAAATCGTCGCCCGCATCGAGAACGAGCGCGCCATTGTCCACGGCAATCGGGAGTTGATTCGCTTGTACGAGGAGAAGGTCAAGAAGGTGATAGAGAGGGTGTGGGAAGGATAAAACATGTTATTTGATGAACTCGACAAATATTCTGGCAAGCAAAGTTTCTAGTCGCTAGTTTCAGGAGAACAATATGCAAATCACACATATCGCGAGTTTTTTGGTGTCCCCTGGCAAGAATATGGACAATCCGCCAGGTGTAAACGGCGTCATGTTGCCGCTTTTGGGACCTTTGTACGAAATGCTTAATCTTGTCTTCGAAAAATCAGACAAAGAGTGCGATATTCCGATCCGATTTGTTATGGCAGATGATGGCTCGCAAAACAATGCGGTCAGGAACATAATGCTCGCTTTTGTTGAAGACCCCGTGTTAAAGAAGGGAAAAGTAGTAGCGGAAAGGATGAGAGACTCCACGACACCAAAATCGGGGCCTGCATTGTTTTTCATTATTCTTGGAAAAGAAGGAACACTATCAAAGATTGTATTATCGAGGTTTCCAGCAGATCAAGGTATTCTGGCGCAGCTAAAAAAGGATACGCTCCAGGTTGAGTTTATTGAGCGTGTTTTTATGAAAAACGCGCAATCTTACAAAGCGGCATTGTATCGAGGTTCTTCTATAAAAGGGGATTTTTGGAAGGGAGCCGCCATTGACAAACAGGCGAATGAACTTGCCAACTATTGGATTTATGAGTTTTTGTCTTCGGATTTTGAAACCACATCAAAGTCTGGAACACAAAGATTTGCAAAAGCCATGCGCGAAGCAACGAGAAAAACTACAGACCTTGAAGTCAAAAAGCAATTTCTTGCTGTGGCAAACCTAGTTCAAGGTATTGCAGGACAAAGTATATCTATTAATGGTATTGCGGACAAATACGGGCTATCTGAAGATACGAAGGATGCGATGCTAGGTCAGTTATCTTACCCTGGACTGGCAGACGATGTATTTGTTTTAGATATTGAGGAGTTTTCAAAATCCGCAGCCTACTCAAGTGTAGAGATGGATAACGGTGGGATATTATCAGCGCCTATGGGTCAATTTGATGATTGTTTCCATCGAGAGTTACTCAATAGTGACCCCAATCATGTACGTTTTACCACTGAAGGTCGAATCGTTGACGAGAAGATAAAAGGACATAAATAATGTCAACCGATGAACTTGAAAAACTCTACAAAGAACGTTACGATAAGGTTCTCACAATAGTTGCAAATAAACTGGAAGATCACATCAAATATTTGGTGAAAGATATTCCGAGAATTGACCGAGTCTCTGCACGGGCAAAATCAATTACTAGATTTCTAGATAAGGCTCGCAAAACCGAAAATAACAAACCCAAATACACTGACCCACTTAGCCAAATTCAAGATCAGGTAGGAGCACGTATAGTTACATTTTACAATTCGGATATTGAGCCAGTCAGCAAGACAATATTGGATTATTTTGCGCCCATAGAAAAACGTACTATTGTGCCTGATTCAGTGAATGAGTTTGGTTATGAGGGAAAGCATTTTATTTTATTGATACCAAAGGATTTGATTACACCAGATTTGTCTGAGGAGCATTGCCCAACATTCTTCGAGTTGCAAATAAAAACCTTGTTTGAACACTCATGGGCTGAAGCCAACCACGATCTGGCATATAAGCCCCACTCAGAATTAAACCTAGTACAAAAAAGAAAGATCGCTTTTACTGCGGCTCAAGCCTGGGGGGCTGATAAAATTTTTGACGAACTATCACAAGAATTACTTAACGGCAAAGAGTCGCATTGAAATGGATAAAGATAAAGTTTTTCAAGAATTTATGGAGCGTATCAAGCGGGGGAGAAAGTTTGAAGCATGGGAAAGATCCCATTGGAATAGCGAACTCAATTCAGCTGCAAAATCTGAGGCACCAACGCAATGGAAGGGCAAAGGCGGGCGTACAGATATAAAGTTAGAATTGAAAGAGGATGGAGACGTAGTAATTGTTGAAATTAAAGCCACTATTTGGGATAATATAAAGGAGAATCGAATAAGGTCAACTGCGCTGCGACATGCGCGTCAAATTTGGCGTTATATTGAAGCTCAGTTAACTCAATTGGTGGATGTAATTCCTGCCATTGTCTACCCATCCCCACCAATAACAGCTGGACGGAAAGAACAAGTGGAGGAAATCCTGAACGAAAGAGGAATTCAGGTTGTTTGGAGAGAAGAATACCAACCATAATTTGGGTTTGGTTTTGATGGCTAGCACAAGTTTTGACAAACAAGACACCATAAAAATCTGCAAACTAGGCTATTAATGCCCATCATGGTGTAAGGAGGCCGCTATAACAATCATAGAAATTGACGAACGGGCAAAAGAAATGGCAATCAAGCATTATGGTCTTCCCCCTTGCTTGCACATTCCGATTGCAGCAATAAATGAAGATGCGATCAAAAGATTTATTGGCGAAATCGTAGATGTTTTAGTACCAGCCACGCCCAATAAAGCGCTGGTTGTTCAGCCTTATGAAACAGCGGAAATTGACATGAGATTGCCAATTTGGCAGTTAAAAGAAGCGGCAATCTTTCATCATTCTAGGCAAGTCTGGGTTCATGTAGATTATCCTAGCTATCGAAAAGCCTATATAAAAGCACTTCCAAATGAAAACTTAACCAATCTGGTGCTAGATCATGTGCTGAATCGCAGAGTAGCACGACTTAAGGGGTTCAGCTATCTAAGGATTGTACCTATATCAAGAGGTGCTAATTCAAGCAGCGGAGGCTTATCGGAAAAATGGGGGGTCGAATATCATAGTTCACCATCCATGGTGAAGAAGAATAGAGAATATCCTGCATTCATACAATATGCGGATATAGCAGATATAACCAAAATGCTTAATCTAAAAACAGGAGGGTCAATACAGGATGGCGTAAATGACGTTATAAAACTTGTTTCCGTTGCATGATCAATATTTCTTGCCACGAGAATCATTCCTTTGTACACATGATGCTTTACAACTTCTTGATCGGAGACTTGAACCAAAATGTCCGACATCAAATACGAAATCATCAAAAAGATTGGTGCTTTGAGAGACCTGACATGTCTCCGCGAAAGTCTTGCGTTCCGAATCTCATGTCCACGCGTGGGTTGCGATTGACTCGCGCCACGATGAGACACCTTCGGCAGGTCTGAGTTTTATTCTGAGGAGAAATAAAATGTCCGACATCAAATACGAAATCATCAAAAAGATTGGCGCGCTGTCCACCTCCGCCAGCGGCTGGTCGAAGGAACTCAACCTGATCAGTTGGAATGACCGCGAACCGAAATACGATCTCCGCGATTGGTCCGCGGATCACGAGAAAATGGGCAAAGGTGTCACACTGTCCACGGAAGAATTGTCCACGCTGAAAGAGTTACTGAATACAATGGATCTGTAATTTCAACGGAGAACAACATGCCCAAAAAACTTCGCAACTATCTCATTGCCATTGTCGTCACCTTCCTCATCGTGCTCCTCGTGGGCTACTTCTTCGTGGATTTCACCTGGGACGAGTCCGCGCTCCTGTCCGCTTTTCTGACGGTCGTCGGCGAAGCGCGCAAGGACAAAGCCGCCAAAGTGGAAACCGCCCGCAACCTGTGGGTTCCCACCATCAACAATCACGGCGGGTTTGGCCGCTGGGCGTTTTTGGAGATCGCTGACCCGTGGGACGCGAAGAATACGATTCGCAAATTTATCAAAGGCGAAAAAGTGGACGGGGTTGGCCCGCTGCTTCAGAAATAGAAGCATGGTATGAATCAACCCAATGAAAGAGGTAACCTATGAAGAATCCCACACTTTTACCAATACTCAGGCAGGGACTTGAGGACGACCTGCGCCGCCTCAATCCGTGGTGGCGCGGCCAGCCGCAACAACCCCTGCCTCCCATCAGGCGCTGGGCGTTCCCGATTGCCATGAGTCGGCTCAAGGACGGGCTGGCCAAGGTCACCGTTTTGAGCGGACCTCGCCAGGTGGGGAAAAGCACGCTCGTCCTCCAAATGATCCAGGCGCTTCTCGATGATGGTGTCCCGCCCGACCATATCTTCTACATCCAGTTTGATGAATTGCCCGAACTGCTCAAATTGGAGGAACCCATCCTGCGGCTTGCAGATTGGTTCGAGAAAAACATCCTGCGAAAATCGTTTAATGACGCCGTGAGCGAGGGAAAGACTGCTTATCTTTTTTTGGATGAGGTGCAAAACCTCGACGCCTGGGCGCCGCAATTGAAATTCCTGGTGGATACGAGCGCGGTGCGAGTGATGGCCACCGGAAGTTCCGCGTTGCGAATCGAACAGGGACGCGACAGCCTGGCAGGCAGGATCAGCACGTTGGAAATGGGGCCGCTCTTTCTTCGTGAAATTTCAGAAATTCGCGGCTTCGGCAAAATCGCGCCCTACATGCCGTTCAACGGATTAGCCCCCATGCGGGAAAAAAAATTCTGGCTGGAACTTCGACAGTTTGGTACGGAAAATCACGAACTTCGGAATGTTGCCTTCCAGGCCTTCTCCGAACGAGGCGCGTATCCGGTGGCGCACGCCCGCGCCGATCGTCCCTGGGACGAAATGGCGGACATGCTCAATGAAACAGTCATCCGGCGGGCAATCCAACATGACCTGCGGTTCGGTCCCAGGGGAGCCAAACGAGACCCGCACCTGCTGGAGGAGGTTTTCAAGCTTGCCTGTCGTTACATCGGGCAATCGCCCAAACAAGCCCTGTACCTGGATGAGATCCGCCGGACGATGGCGGCAAATATTGGCTGGCAACGGGTCCTGGCCTATCTCAAATTCCTGGATGGCACGTTATTGATCCGGCTGATCGAGCCGCTCGAACTGCGCTTGAAGCGGGCGCGCGGCGCGTCCAAACTTTGCCTGTGCGATCACGCCCTGCGCGCCAGTTGGTTGCAGGAAGTTGTGCCTCTCGACCCGGAGGGGCTGCGCCAAAACGAACACTTGCGCGACCTGGCGGGACACATTGCCGAGAGCGCCGCCGGTTACTTTTTGAAATCCATTATCAATCTCGATGTGTCCCACTTCCCCGAACGCGCCGCCGAACGGGAAGTGGATTACATCCTGACGGTGGGAGAGCAGCGCATTCCCCTCGAAGTGAAATATCGCTCGAAAGTGGACTGGGACGATACGCGCGGCCTGCGAAGTTTCATCGAAAAGTCCGTCTATAACGCCCCCTTTGGGGTTATCGTGACAGCGACCGACGAGCAGGCGACGGATGATCCCCGTTTGGTGAGCATCCCGCTCTCCACATTATTGCTGTTGCGATGAGCCGCTTCATCAACAATCACGGCGGGTTTGGTAGCTGGGCGTTTTTGGAGATCGTTGATCCGTGGGACGCGAAGAAGGCAATACGAGAATTCTTGAATGGCTATAAAGTAGATGGCGAATTTTTCGTAATGCAGGAGTCTCAGTAGATGAAAAATTGCGCTTGTAGTGACGACTCCGCGAAGCGCCCTGGAAGGGTTAGTCGTCTTTTCAGGCGGACGACTAATATTACAACGCAAAGTCGGCTTCTTGCCCCTTTGCGAATCGCGACCAGAGTCTAATGACCAGCGGATAGGAAGCGGATAAACGGATTAGACGCGCGTTATCCGCTTATCCGTTTAAAATCCGCTGGTCACTGTGATGGGTTGCGCGACCTTGCGTTGTAATACTAAA
>Ga0210021_1002962_pt1 | contig 14229 bp, 22 predicted proteins | sample CryGeymeta201517_FD_183981 | JGI IMG/M metagenome (GOLD analysis project Ga0210021, IMG submission 183981) | Groundwater microbial communities from Crystal Geyser aquifers in Utah, USA - Crystal Geyser metaG 2015-17 (SPAdes) (version 2) | ecosystem: Environmental > Aquatic > Deep subsurface >... | reverse complement strand
CATTTCTTACATCTTTTCTTGTAACTTTTATTCACTCTTGTAAAAGTAAAGGAGTATTTGGCTTTACAATACCAAATACTCCTTATTTTAGCCACACACTATTTTCTATTATGCCTTTTTTGGGATTCTTCCTGCGTCAAAAGCAGCAAACCTGAAACCGATCGATGCTCTCAGGTACGAATAATGAATTATTTGTAACGGCGGGAATTATCGAGTTTTTGTATTTTGCGTATTTAATATTTTCCATATAATCCCTCTATCTATTTATTGCTCGCAGGATTTATGAAAAAAATCGATACTCGAAAAGTTCAGATTCTCAAGCTCATCGTCGAGGAATATATCCAGACTGGAGAGATTACTGGTTCAAAATCGCTTCTTAAAAAGTACGATCTTCAGGTATCGAGCGCTACGATTCGCAACGATATGGCGGCTCTTGAAAAAATGGGTCTTATATTTCAGCCGTACAATTCCGCTGGACGTTTACCAACAACCCGAGGACTTCGGGTGTTTGTCGATTATCTTATGGAGCAGATGCCGGGGGTGTTTCTGGAAGCGGAACAAATGGTTGTAGAACGGGTGGCGGATTCGCGAATCGACGATACACTCTATATGCTCGTGTCACGACTTATGAAGATTACGAACGAGATTACATTTGCCTGTATTCCATCCCTCGGAGCCAATTACTATCTCGGGATTTCCAACTTTCTCGAGAAAAATACCGTCGCTATGGGAAGTGATGTTTATAACATTATCAAAGTTTTGGAGAATAAACACCACTTTATCGACCTTCTCGAAGGGTTGGATATCGGGGAAAAAGTTTCCGTTTTTATCGGGGAAGAAAATATATTTCCGGATCTCGAAAGTTGTACGATGGTAGTCAAGAAAATCGATATAGAAGGGAAGACCGGATACCTTGGTATCCTTGGTTCACTCAAGATGGATTACGCGTTTAATATTGCGGCTATGAGAAATATATTATAATTTATTGTCCCACGACGAAACTATAATCTTTTTTCTCCGTTCCGTCGCTGAGAGTATTGTATACTTTCAGAGTTCCTGTATTATTTTCTACATGGAAATAACTCCAAAAAGTGGTCGAACCTGTTTCTGTACCACTTTTTCTTTCGAGCGATATTCCAGAAAATGAAAGATAGGAATCATAAATTCCGGTAAAACAACCGAGATTATCGGTACCAAAATTAAGGCTCTGTGTTGCAGTCATTCAGGAGAGGGAATCGTATCAAAGAGAAAGTATACAGACTCTGGATGAGAGGAAAAGATTATCCATTGTTTTGGAATGTTCCAGATTGATGGATTGTCGGGAATTATTGGAGATGAGCGTCAGTATGGCGAAAAAGACACTCGAGAGTATAACCGAAGCAACCAATACTTCTATGAGAGTGAAACCGGAGGATTTCAAAATATATTTTTTCATAAATAGATGGAATAAAGAGAAGTTTTTAAAATCCGATTTTTATAGTGGTTCCGACTCATTTTTCGCTTTCTACTGCGATAACCCATTTGTAAATGGAAGCGATACGTTCCACGAGAGAAAGTCCGATTCCGAAAGAATTCGTATCTCGACTCTCGCTTTCTTGATAAAATCTGTCGAATATTTTCCCGATATTTTCCTGAGCGATACCGATTCCTGTATCTTGTAGAGTCATGCTTTTTTCTTCGAGAGTGATAATGATTTTCCCTTTTTTGCGATTGTATTTAATGGCATTGCTGAGGAGATTGCTGAGGAATATTTCCGTATATTCCCGGTTCGCCTGGATGGTAAGAGGTTTTTTCGTAATTATCTGCAAGGAAATTTGTTTCTCTTTCAGTTTCTCTGCGTAACTTTTCTCGAGTTTCTCGCAAACTTCTTTGATATCGATAGACTCAGAATTATTGAGATCATCTAGGTTCGAGAGACTGATAAGCGCTTGTATAAGATTATTCATTCTATTGAGTTCTCCTATTCCTTCAGTAATTCCTTCGTCATAGTTTTTACTCAGTCTCATAAGTTCCAGAGAACTTTTTATAACCGAAAGAGGAGTTTTGAGTTCATGTCCTGCATTATGAATAAATTGTTCCATCTGATTCATATTTTCCTCCACCGGAGCAAGAGTATCATCTATGAATCGGGAACTTATGAAGTAAACACCAAGAGAAAGGAGAATAGCTCCCGTGAGATACATAAGGATATCTATAAATACACTCTCCAAAGTCATTCTGGATTCTATGAAAAATACTGCACCGATTTCCTTGGTAATGGGAGTACTGAGAAAAAGATATTCAGAATCGTTGATATTGAGAGATATCTTTCAATTTTGTATTTTCGACTGTATTCTCTGTAAGAGAGAACTATAGAGTTCATCGTCTTTCTGCGGTGAAAAAAGGATTTTCCCATCGGCTCTGTTGTACAGGAAGAAATTTTCTGTTTGAATTCTCGGACGTATTCATTGTTGTCATTCCATCGAGTTCATCATTCCGCTTCTTCGCATCCCACTAATAGGAAATGTAAGTCATTTTCCTTGCAATATATTTTGTTCGATAATCGAATTTTCTCCTATAAGTTTTATTATTCCTTGTGCCTGAATAGCAAGTCGTCCGAATTCCTGCTTCTGATAATCGAGATATCTAAAAGAAAGAAACCCTATATCGAGTACCAAGATAATGAGAAAAATCGCGAGCGAAAAAAGAATCGAAAGCCGACGTTTTTGTTTTGAGAGAGTATGAATTGAGGACATATGGAGAAAAGAGAATATTAACTTACTACATATCAGAATCCTTTTCGTGTTTCTATAATTCCATCCCCGAGTTTTTTTCGGAGAGTACTTATATGCACGTCGACGGTTCGGGAAAACATATAGGCGTCGAATTCTCCCCAGACTTTTTCCAGAAGCACCTGACGGTCGACAGGATTGCCACGATTTTGTACCAAGTATTGAAACAGATCGAATTCTTTTGTGGAAAGTTCTATGGTTTCGTTTTTTCTTGTAACGAGCCGTTTTGTAGTATCTATCATTATATCGCCAACCTGAATCGTCGTGATTTTATTGGGGATATTTCTCCTTCAGAGCGCCTGAATCCGGGATATAAGTTCTTCAAAATCGAAGGGTTTTCACATATAATCATCAGCCCCAATATTGAGTCATTTTACCACATCCTTTGAAGTATTGCTGGACGTAAGGAAAATGATAGGGGTATTGTTTCATACTTCTCTGAGTTCCTGACAGAGCGTGAGACCGTCTTTCCCCGGGAGGTTTATATCGAGAACTATGACATCGAAATGTTCGCTATTCGCCTTTTCTTTTCCCATAATCCCATCAAATGCCACTTCCGCCTGAAAAGCTTTCAGGGTCAGGTATTCGCGGATGTTCTTCGCAAGTATTCGATTGTCTTCTATGATAAGGATTTTCATATTTAGGAAATCATATTTTATACTAGAAAATAGTATGTTTTTAGTGTAAAGAACGTGTAAAAAGAGTATCGAAAAAAAAGAGAAAGGCAAATGGATAAAATCTTTTGCATTTTTCCCACTTTCCCCTATAATCCTCCGGAACTTTTTTCGAGTCAGATGGTGAGACACTAGGGAATCTCTCATTTCTCGTATAAGATTCATTTTTATTTATATCTTTCTTCGGTTTCTACATCGAAGATATAATCCATAAGCTCTATGAGAAAATATGAACTTATGCTCATCCTTAATCCAGAACTTGGAGATGCGGGTGCTGCAACACTTCTTGGCGAAGTAAAAGCCGAACTTACAGCCGTTGGTGCAAAAGTTGAGAAAGAAGACATCTGGGGAGTTAAGGATATTGCTTACAAGATTCGAAATTCTAAAACCGGTTACTACGCTCTTTATAATCTCGTTCTCGAGAAAGGAGATTTCTTTGCTGCAACAAAAGCTTTCAATCTTAAGAAAGATATTTGGAGACATATGTTTGTTCGTTTGGAAGATGCAGAATAACTTCATAATTCGAATTTAAATCTTCGCTTCCTCACTCTTCGTACAATCGTACGATTCGCTCCGGTTCTCGATTTTCATTCGAATTCTATCGTTCTTCAACATTTCTATGAAATTTCACAAATTCTTATTATCTACATTTGTCTATCATGAGAACTGTTAATAAAGTTATCCTAATCGGAAATGTTACAAAGGATCCATATATCAAATCTACTGCCGGAGATAAAAAAATCGCACTCTTCACGGTTGCAACCAACCGTTACTATCGTGATGCTGCAGGAGTAAACCAGAGTGAAGCAGAATACACAAACTGCGTTGCATGGGGACCTCTCGCTGAGCGATTGGAACAGTTTCTTGTAAAAGGAAAACTTGTTTATATTGAAGGACGTCTAAAAACTCGTGTTATCGATAAAGAAGACGGAACGAAACTCCACAAAACGGAAGTAGTCGTTGCCAATCTCATATTCCTCAACAAACGAGAAGATTTCGCAGAAGATGAAGAAGTTATCGATGATACAATACTAGAACATTTCGACGATCTTGCTGATGATAAATTTTAATTTTAACTCCTAAATTTTACCTATTATGGCTAAAACTACTTGCCCAATCGAGGCTCTTGGTATCAAGAATATCGATTACAAAGACACTACTTTCCTTCGTCAATACATTACGAAGTTCAATAAAATTGTTCCACGATATTATTCTGATGTTGCTCTCAAGAATCAACGAAAACTTGCTCAGGCAATCAAACGAGCTCGTTACATGGCACTTCTTCCATATATTCTTAATCCTCGTGCAACGACTGCTGCACCAGCTAAGATTCTTGTAAATACTGCTCCAGTTGCTACAGAAAAAACTGATGAACTTATCTAAGTAAAAGAAAAAAGTGAATTTTATTCACTTTTTTTTTTGACTTTCAGTCAATGCTTCTATATAATACCGCCCGTAACTTTATTTATTAAATTACTCTTTTTATGCAAATGTTAAAAAAAGTTGGTTTTGCTTCAGTTGCAACTCTTGTTTCTATGCAACAAGCTTTGGCTATAGATTTTGGTGGAGCAGGTGTTCAGGCAAATGTTTCAGGAAGTGCTAATACTGCTGATAAAACAATTCAGAATCTCGTAAGTAATGCTATGGTATTTCTCGGAATTATCGCGGTTCTCTACGGTATCTACGGAGGGTTTCTTATCCTTACTGCTGGTGGAGAAGATGATAAAGTGAAGAAAGGAAAGACTATCCTTATTCAGGTTGCTATCGGTCTTGTGGTTATCTTCCTTGCGAATTCTATCGTTCAGATGGTTCTCTCAAAAGTTCTCACTCCAGGTGCATAATATTTCTCGATTTTTTTCAAAATCCCTTCCGAGTTTCGGAAGGGATTTTTTGGTCCACAAAAAGTGGACAAAAGAGAGGATTTCCATAATATGGAAAGGAATAATTCACTCACTCAATACCGATTATGTACAATCCAAAAATCACCGAACCAAAATGGCAACGCTTCTGGGAAGAACATGATACTTTCCGGACTCTTTCGCCAAGCGAAGCAGGAAATAAACCGAAAAAGTATGTTCTTTCTATGTTTCCATATCCTTCAGGAGAAGGACTTCATGTCGGACATGCGAAAGTGTATTCTGCCACCGATGCCTATGCTCGGTACTCTAAAACTCGCGGGTACAATGTCCTTCATCCGATGGGGTGGGATGCTTTCGGGCTCCCTGCTGAGAATTATGCGATTAAAACCGGAACCCATCCGGCTATCACGACTGCGAAAAATGTTGCGAATTACACTCGCCAGATGAAATCTATTGGGCTTTCTTATGATTGGAGTCGTGAAGTAAATACGACCGATGTGGATTATATCAAACAAACGCAGTGGATTTTCCTCCAGCTTTTCGAACGAGGACTTGCTTATGAACAGGATTTGCCTATCAACTACTGTCCGAGCTGCAAGACCGGACTTGCCAATGAAGAAGTGGTCGGAGACAACAAATGTGACCGATGTGGTACGACGGTAGAGCGACGCAAGATTCGTCAGTGGGTTTTGAAAATCACTGAATATGCAGAAAGACTCCTTGCGGATATCGATACACTCGATTGGCCAGAGAGTATCAAAGAAATGCAACGGAACTGGATAGGGAAAAGTGAAGGAGTGGAATTTAGTATGAAAAAAGTCGGAGACAATTCGAAAGAACTCGCTGTATATACCACTCGAATCGACACTGTCTATGGTATGACGTATGTAGTGCTTGCTGCAGATCATAAGGATGTCGCTAACTGGATTACTCCAGAATGTCGGGAAAAATGTGAGAAATATATCGCCGATTCCAAGGCAAAATCTGACCTTGAACGAACCAATGAAGGAAAAGAAAAAACTGGGGAATTTACCGGTTCGTATGTTATAAATCCTTTCAACGGAGAACAAATCCCTGTTTGGATAGGGGATTATGTACTCGGATCCTACGGAACTGGAGCGGTTATGGCAGTTCCCGCGCACGATGAAAGGGATTTTGAGTTTGCGAAGAAGATGGGATTGAAAATAAGACAATCCATTACTACAATTCATTATGTTCCGGAATGAAAAGAAATAGGATGGGTTTATGACTATGAGAATTTAAAGAAATTAGAAATAGTATGTACTCAGGATGGAGTTCTTATTGACTCTGCAGAATTCACTGGACTTTCATCCGCTGAAGCTCGTATTAAACTCGCTGAAAAAGCCGAATCTGAAGGCTTTGGAAAGAAGAAAACCAACTATAAACTCCGTGACTGGCTGTTCTCTCGACAGCGCTACTGGGGGGAACCGATTCCACTCATTCATCTGGAGACAGAAGACATGAAAAAACTTCCTCATATTTCGAGTATTTCCGAAGCAACTGATTCTCATCTTGCTTATATTCTCAAACGTGACGAAGTTGCAGGAGAATGTGCAAAAGGAACTCTCTGTCATGGAAAAGTTCGTGAACTCGTGATTGGTGGAAAAGTGGTTTCTAAAATCTACGACGGACTCTATGGGAAGATTATCTGCGATTACAAACTTCCGCTTGAACTTCCAGAGGTGCAGAACTATGAACCAGCGGGGGATGGGAATAGTCCACTTGCACTGGTTCCGAATTTCGTGAATGTACAACTTGCAAGTAATCTTTCTGGGAAACGTGAGACCAATACTATGCCACAATGGGCAGGATCATGCTGGTATTATCTTCGGTTCATGGATCCGAGATTTCCGGATGCTCCCGCAAGTCGTGAAATGATTGATTACTGGGGACAAGTGGACAAATATGTGGGTGGTGCGGAACACGCGGTACTCCATCTCCTGTATGCTAGGTTTTGGCATAAAGTTCTCTTCGATATCGGAGTTGTGTCTTTTAAGGAACCATTTCAAGACCTTATCGGTGTTGGGCTTATACTCGGTCCAGACGGAGGAAAGATGAGTAAATCCAAGGGGAATGTTATAAATCCCGACGATGTGGTGAAAGAATACGGTGCTGATACACTCCGAATGTACGAGCTCTTCATTTCTGATTTCCGCGATGCGGCTCCATGGGATACCGATGCGATTGTCGGAGTGCGACGATTTCTGGAACGTTCTCAGGCAATCTTTGAGATTCCAAAGTTCGCTGCAGACGATATGAAAGCTATGAAACTTATGCATAAAACCATAAAAAAAGTTGGGGAAAATATCGAAGCATTCAAATTCAACACAGCTATTTCTGCACTTATGATTCTCCTGAATGAATGAATTCCGAAGGATTCGGAAAATACACTTGAATGGAAGGAAAATTTCGCTATAATGCTTCATCCGTTTGCTCCGCATTTGGCGGAAGAATTGTACCAGATGCTCGGGAAAACCACTTCTGTTTTCGAGGCAACTTGGCCGGAGTACCAAGAGTTTATGCTCGTTGACGACGAGGTGACGATTGCCATACAGGTCAATGGAAAACTTCGTGGAACTCATGTATTTTTGAATGGAGTTTCTCAGGAAGAGGTGGCAGCACGGGTTATGGAAGATCCAGAAATTAACAAATGGTTAGATGGACTGACGATAGTCCGAGAAATATTCGTTCCGAATAAACTGTATGGTATCGTCGCAAAATAGTTTCCTATTTTCTAATAATTTATTTCTATGACTACTTTATTCTCGGAAGATGAGGAAGATGAACTTCTCCTCGAAGATAGTACTGGTACTGAAATAGATGAGCTCGAAATTACTCTTGATGATGTGGAAGAATTGGAAGAAGAGGAAAATATTGGACATAAAGTTCAAACTTTTAATCCTGATGATGATGGAACCGATAATTATTTCGATGAAAAGTATTTTGATGAATAATTAACTTCATTTTTATGACCCAAAAAGATCCTTATTCCGTCCTCGGAGTTACGAAATCGGTGACTCAGGATGAAGTAAAAAAAGCCTATCGAAAACTTGCGATGCAATATCATCCTGACAAGAATAAATGAGATAAAAAAGCGGAAGCAAAGTTTAAAGAAATAAATGCTGCATATGAAGTACTCAGTGATATAAAGAAGCGCAAAGAGTACGATACTTTTGGTTCTGCAGGAAATGGATTTGGTAGTAGTTCTTCTTGATGAGGACAATGATTTTGAGGATTTGAGGATATTTTTTCACAATTTAGTGGATGAAGAAGAGATGGAAATTCTCAGAATTTCGAGTTCGATCTCGGGGACTTGTTTGGTGGTGGAATGGGACAGTGACAAAGGTCTCGAGCTTCGCATCAAGAAGAACGAGCTCCAAAAGCAGAGCCGGAGAAATCATCACTCGATGTTATAAAAACTGTGGAAGTACCAATTTTTGATCTCATTCTTGGAACTAAACTTGATGTGGAAACGGTTTACAGTCAACATTTGAGTCTCACAGTTCCGACCGGAACCAAGTCAGGAACCAAATTTCGGATTAAATGAAAAGGACGACAGAACGCTGGAGAAACTGGAGATATGTATGTTATCGTCGAAGGAAAGATGCCGAAAGATATTCCAGAAAATATTCGGAAACTTCTGGAGAGTATCAAGGATCAGTTATAAAAAACCCCGCGGTGAAGCGGGGTAGATTGGAATGATGAAGTATATTTATACATCTATCATTCTCATTTGTTCAAATAGGTTACTTTCCATTTTTCTTGTTTTTAGTCGATGGGCATCTGATTAAAGCCAGCGAAGCGACCAATCAAAGGAGCCGAAAGAAAACTGAGAGAAATCCATACAGCGACAATTTCTTGCCAATGTTGAACAATTATTTGCATAATACATTCCTCCTTTTAAAAGTTTGTAGATGCGAAATTCTGGAGATTGATTATTTAGTAATCAATAAGGACTCCTTCGGTATCCTTTCCAAGATACCATATAACCAATACTCCTATAAAAATTAATATCCAGAGAATGGAAGTGAGTATGATTGTAATTACAAGATACATAACCATACTTCTTGCAAGATGCAATCCGTATTTTGCCCATTCTCTTACAAAGAGGAACAGAGAGAATCCAGTTGTAAGTATTGCTACAACACAGATCCCAAAAACATACCATTCCAGAAAAGTATAGTGTTCCATGATTTATCCCTCCAGATGAAGCAATGAAAAAGAAAGACTATAGATATACTATATATATAAATAATATACTTTGTCAAATGAAAATACTCCTCCTTGACAATATCCGTTCCATCCTCAATGTTGGGGCACTTTTTCGTACTTGTGATGGTGCAGGATTTGAGAAAATTATCCTTACAGGATTTACTCCGACTCCACCCCGTAAAGAATTAACGAAAACTGCTATTGGAGCAGAAAATTTTGTCGCTTGGGAATATTATAAAAATCCATTGGAATATGTTCAGGAATTAAAAAAACAAGGGTACAAAATTTTCGTTCTCGAACAAACGCCAGAAAGTATCGATTTTCATTCTGTATCCTCGATGAATTACGAGAATATATGTCTTATTCTCGGAAATGAGATTGAGGGTGTTCAAAAAGAGCTCATCGCTCTCGCAGACCATTGCATAGAAATACCTATGCTCGGACAAAAACAATCGCTCAATGTCGCAACGGCCGGAGGTATTTGTATGTACCAATTTTTATAATCCGTAAATTTGCAAGAAAAAATCTTATCTGTTATAATGGAAAATAATTACATTTATTATAACTTTTTATGGAAAAAACTACAGAAAATACTACACAACAACCACAGGTAAGTTTCGTCTCAACAGAGAGTAGTTTTGATGAAAATCGGAGAAAAAATTTTTTCACTTACGGATTCATAGCATCATTTGTTTGGATGTGTTTTCATTTTACTCTCGTTTTCTTTTTTTGATTGGAGCTTGGATCAGTTTTGCTCGTAGGATTGTTTCTTGGACTTGGAAATTTTGTCGCTTTTCTCGTGGATAGCCCCGTAGGAGTTCTTCAGAAATATATCTTACCGAAGAAATTATTTGTCCTCTCAGCAAGTTTTATGCTGGTAGTTTCTCTTATATTCGTCTATTTTATCGTTTGATCGAGTTCCTGAGCTTCGTCCGATACATCTCTTATTGCCAAATTTTTCAGTTCTAGTATCAATATTCTCCTTCTCCTTGTATCGGTTTGTTTATATGGAATCATCAAGGAATTGACAGATGTTACAGCACTTTCCTATATTCTTAATAACGCCGATCCTTCGGAGTATGCAGATCTGCTTTCCAGAAATAATATCTTTTCATGAATGGGAGCATTGACCGGTCTTGTTTTATCAGGAGTTATTCTCTCCTTCAATATTATAATAGCAGTTTTGATTCTCGTTTTTTTCATAGCTCTTTTTATCACATTTACAGTCATTTATTTCGATAATTCGAAAGCGACAATAAATTTCAATATCAATGATATCAAGAAACTCAAGATTATTTCCCCGAAAGAAACGATAGAATCAGTGAAACAGTATACTATCTCACAAGTTCAGAAAACCGATTTTTTAGAAGCAGCAAAAGGGATGAAACTTATCTTCCTGAAGCCTATGCAGATGAAGTTAAAAATTGATTGGAAAGAAGTTATCACTACTACGAAAGAAGATATTAGATCTTTTTTTGAGGTTCTCGGAAAAGCACCATTCAACAAAAAACTTATGGCTATGTCCACAATAATCATCCTTTTCGGATTTTGGGATACTTTCGTCGTTACTTTCCTCGTTGATTTTCTTAATAAAATCATTGCTGACGACAGTCAGAATATCCTTGTTCGGACAAAGCTTTTTACGGGATATGTTTTTATTGCAGTGCTGGCTATTCCAGCATTTGGAGCTCAAATTCCGCTCATCGGGCTGTCGAAAAAAATAGGAACTTTCTCTGTCATATTCGCAGGGGTCATCATTTCAGGAATTTCTATGTTCCTATTTGGAATATTCAACGGATTTTTCATCATTCTTATGCTTGGTCTTGCAAATAGTATCGGATATGCCGCAGCAATGCCGCTTGCGCAAGGGGAATTTTCCGATTCCTACAATCAAGTATATGCTGAGAAACGAAAACTCACAGAAATTGACTCCAATGCTTCTTCCGCTCCGCTCAAGATGATATTGAATCTCGCGAATGTCATAGGTCTTATAATCGGAGGATTACTTATTGCTATAGTAGGATTCAATGGAACATTCTTTGTTCTCTGAGCCATCCTCATAGGATTATTCTCCGTAAGTATGATTAATAAAAAAGAATGGGGATTATAGAAAAAATCAATTTGTACAATCGTTCTCTATCGATATACTCATTGTAAGGATTTTTTTGTTCATCTCCATTTTATGTCTTTTCTTGATATTCGTCATTATAAATACCTCACGTCTTCCATTGACCGCAATCTGGATTTTTCCGCGTTTATGGATTTTGAACACCATTATCAGGTATCAGAAAACAAACACGAATATTCCATTGAGCGATCCTATTTTTCCTACAAAGAATCCCTTGTAGAAAACACAGTAGATTCATCGATCCAATCTATTATGGATATGGAATCAAAACTCATTCCTATTTTCGCTCAGATGGAGCGGACGGGAGTATACGTAGACGAAAAGAAACTTCGTGATATCGGTGAGGATATCGCGCGGGAATCGAAGAATAAAGAACTCGAGATATATGATCTCGTCGGTGAACGGTTCAATATCAATTCTGCGAAACAGGTGCAAGTGATACTTTTCGAGAAACTCTGAATACCTGTTTCCAAGAAAATCAAGACTGGATATACCGTAGACAATGAAGCACTTTCTCTCATCTGACAAAAGTATGAGATAGCGAATATTATTCTTCAATACCGTACACTTGAAAAACTCCGGTCTACTTATATCGACGGACTTTTGAGAGTCATTAATCCTCATACGAAACGTATCCATACGACCTATAATCAGCTCGGAGCTTCTACCGGACGACTTTCTTCCGAATCTCCGAATCTCCAGAATATCCCTTCGGGAAGCGGGTATCCTGCTCGAATCAAATCCTGCTTTTGTCCTGAGTCTTCAGAGTTTTCTTTCCTCGTGGCAGATTATTCGCAAGTAGAACTCCGTATTCTCGCGAGCCTTTCGGGAGATACATCCCTTATAGAAACTTTTGTCAGATGAGAAGATATTCATACTCGTACCGCACGCTTTCTTTTTGGGGAGGATGCAACTATTACTTCCGAGCTTCGCCGAATTGCAAAATCGGTCAATTTTTGAGTCATTTATGGAATTACCGGTTTCGGACTTTCAAAAGTCATTAATACTTCGCCCGCCGAAGCGACAAAATATATCGACACTTTTTATGCAATGTATCCGGGAGTTCGAGCTTATTATCAATCTATTCTCGATGGAGCGAACAAAAATGGGTATGTGGAAACTTTTTATGGACGTAGACGATATATTCCTGGCGTACGAGACAGTAATAAAATGATTCGTGCCGGAGCGGAACGTGAGGCTATCAATATGCCGATTCAGGGAACCGCTGCCGATATTATTAAACTTGCTATGCTTCGAATATCCAATTTTCTTAAAGAAGGGACATATAAATCTCGGATGTTGCTACAAGTGCATGACGAACTCGTTTTTGAAGTTCATGAAAGTGAGAAAGATATGATGGAAAAACAAATTCGTTCCATTATGGAAGGAGTATTTCCTGGTCCTTTGAAGCTCTTAGTAGATATTCATACAGGAGCTAATTGGTCGGAAGCGAAAGGGTAGTTAGATATCATAAAAAGAAAACTCGTAAAATGAACTGCAATATATTTGCAAAAAAACGCTTTGAGATTATACTTCGCTCCAGTTTATCGCTTTCCTCGTGTAGTTTTTAACCCTGTTTCTATGGCACTTCAAACGGAAATCAAAGATTTTACCAAAAAAGTACTGCTTCTCGGGATTGTTCTCTCGTTTTTCATCAATCTTATTTTTACCTATATTTCGTCTCTGAGTGGAGGAAATAGTACGTACGCAGCAGGAAACGATGCGAATTTCCGTCGAGTGAGTGTCCCATATCTTGGGAATACAGGAATAGCGATTTCTATGAATATAGGATTGAAAGATAAGCAGAAACAGGATACACCCGTCAATCTTTATGGGGATGTAATGCCCATTGGAGAAGTGCTTGCAGATACTAGTGTCGGACAGAAGAAGCTTATTTCGAGCAATATGGTGGCGGCTGCTGGGTATCTCAATATTTTAAAAACAGATGTAAATAAACTTCTCGACTCTGCAACCGATCGTGAAGCGATGCTTGAGAGTTTTCTCGATCAACTTAAGTTTCGTTATATTTCCACTAATACGTATTTAAGTATTCTTTCCGCTCAGGTAACCGAACTCCAGGGGACTATAACTACTTCCAATACATCCATAGAAACCATTAAAACTTCTCTGACTGCAGCGTATAAGAATCTCGATTATGATAAAACTGAGGATCTTATTACAAATTATCTCGCAGAAAAACAAAAAAATACGTACGCTCAGACATATCTTGTCTTCCTTGGAAAATTCATCTCTACCTATCAGGTTTTGAACACATACAATAAGACATTGCTTGATACTCTTATAAACAATAAAGAAGCTCTTGTGAAGAATGTAACTATTGTTCTTCCTGATTCTGGAACGAATCTTATGAAACAATTGAATCTTATAAAGACGGAGGCAGAATGGAAATCGACACAATAATTCATGAGAAAAAATCTCAATCCCGAATTCGGGATTGAGATTTTTTGGCATAATAGAAAATAGTGTGTGGCTAAAATAAGGAGTATTTGGTATTGTAAAGCCAAATACTCCTTTACTTTTACAAGAGTGAATAAAAGTTACAA
>Ga0210021_1002905_pt1 | contig 14397 bp, 12 predicted proteins | sample CryGeymeta201517_FD_183981 | JGI IMG/M metagenome (GOLD analysis project Ga0210021, IMG submission 183981) | Groundwater microbial communities from Crystal Geyser aquifers in Utah, USA - Crystal Geyser metaG 2015-17 (SPAdes) (version 2) | ecosystem: Environmental > Aquatic > Deep subsurface >... | reverse complement strand
TCCTCGTCCACGCTTCCCACTTCGCCGCGCGTCGCGCAGACCAGGTAGGTGTCATAGCCACGCCGCGCATACAGGGCGAGCGTGCCGCCGAGACCGAAAGATTCGTCGTCGGGATGAGCCAGAACTGCAAGTAATATTTTTGTCATGTTTCCTCGTATAATGAGCGATTGTAAACCTAAGACAACACAGGTTCAATAAATTTTACAGGAGCAGAATGAAATTTGAAACGCTTGCCATCCACGCGGGACAGGAACCCGACCCGAACAACGGCGCGGTGATGACGCCAGTCTATCTCACCTCCACTTACAAACAGGACGGCGTCGGCAGGCCGCGCCAGGGCTATGAATATTCGCGCACGCAAAATCCCACGCGCAAGGCCTTGCAGGATTGTCTCGCCGCGCTCGAAGGCGGGAATTACGGATTGGCTTTCGCGTCGGGGCTTGCCGCCACCGACACCGTGCTCCGCTTGCTGAATGCGGACGCGCACGCGCTGGCCGGCAACGACGTGTACGGCGGGACGTTCCGCCTGTTCGACAAAGTGCTCCGCCGCTTCTCCCTCGACTTTACGTTTGCCGACACGACCGATCCCGAATCTGTGGCTGAGGCCTTGACCCCGTCCACGCGGCTCGTCTGGCTGGAGACGCCGACCAACCCCATGCTCCGCATCACGGACATTCGCGCGGTTGCGGAAATCGTCCACGCGCACCCCAATCATCCCCTGCTTGTGGTGGACAACACCTTCGCGACCCCCTACCTGCAACGCCCGCTCGAACTGGGCGCGGACATCGTCGTCCACTCGGTGACCAAGTATCTCGGCGGACATTCGGACGTGGTCGGCGGCGCGGTGATCATCAAGGACAAGGAACTCGCCGAGAAATTATATTTCCTGCAAAACGCGGTCGGCGCGGTGCTGGGACCGATGGACGCGTTCCTCGTTTTAAGGGGCATCAAGACCCTGTCCCTGCGGATGGATCGTCACGCCGAGAATGCAACGGCTATCGTGAACTTTCTCGCCAGCCATCCGAAAGTGGAAAAAGTGATCTATCCCTTCCACAAGAGTCATCCACAATACAATATTGCCAGGCGGCAGATGAAAAACGGCGGCGGGATGATCTCGTTCATCCTCAAAGGCGGACGCGAAGCCGCCGTCCGCATGGTGGAGGCGACCAAACTCTTCACGCTGGCCGAATCGCTGGGCGGCGTTGAATCGCTGATCGAAGTCCCCGCGGCGATGACGCATCTTTCAGTGGCTGGCTCACAACTGGATGTTGACCCCGCGTTGGTTCGTTTATCGGTTGGCGTGGAACATGTGGATGATTTGCTTGCCGATCTGGAACAGGCGCTCAACAGCGTGTAGCGCACACTTGCCCTGGCAAGCAAGCGCCAGGGAATTGGCAATTCCCTGGCGCTTGCACGCCACATCGTCCCGATGTCCTTCGAGAGGGCAAGTGTCCGAATGGATTATACCGCGCCGCCTTCCTTCACCGATTTCAGGGAGCGGCGCAAAGCCACTTTTATCTCGTCGGTCAATTCCAGCCCTTCATCGGGGTCGGCAAGCATTTCAATTAAAGTTTCTTCCACGACTTCCCGAACCAGGGCTTTGAATTCGGCGACAGTAAGATCGGAAACACGCGTATCCAACATTTCGACCTCCAGATTTGATACTGGCAGAATTATAGCCATAAATCCTATCCTCTCAAATCCATCACTTCCTTGCCAGAGAGTTTGTCCTGAATACGCGCCACCACCGTCTCCAAATGCTGGGGCTGGTGAACGTAGTCCAGGTCGTCGGTGCGGATGGTAAGCACGGGACACAGGTCAAAGGATTTCAGCCATTCATCGTAGAATGTGTCCAGCAGGGACAGGTATTCGGCGGTGATGCCCGTTTCGATATTGCGGGCGCGGCGATGGATGCGTTCCATCAAAACCGGGACGGGCGCTTTGAGATAAACCAGCAGGCCGGGACGCGGCAATCCCTGAACCACAATATCGAACAGGCGGCGGTAGGCTAGAAAATCCCGCTCGGACAGGTTCCCCATGTGATGCAGGGCGCGGGCGAAGATGTAGGCATCCTCGTAAATGCTTCGGTCAAGGATGGCGGAACGCGGGTCGCGCGCCGCATCGAGATATTGCTCGGCGCGGTGGCCGAGGAAGAAGATCTGCAGGTGAAAAGACCAGGTCCGCATATCGCCGTAGAAATCGGACAGGTACGGATTGTCCGAGACCGATTCGTAGCCCGTCCACCAGCCGAGACGCGCGCCGATCCGCTCGGTGAGCGAGGTCTTCCCCGCCCCAATGTTGCCAGCCACCGCCACGATATATTTGGTCATAGTCACCTCGTTGGTTAACCGTAAACCAAGAAACCGGGAATGAAATTCTCCCACCATGAAAAGGTTTATCGTTTCTGGTATGGCCGGTCAGCATCGGCCAGCGCGTCCAGCAGTTCCTCTTTCATTGACTGCGCGTCCGCATCATCTTCCGCATGCAGATCATTTGTCTCTTCGGGATCGGCCTCGCCTCCCAGTTCCGGCAGGATACGTCCCTCCAACCCAGCGGGGATCGGCCGACCGGCGAGAGCGAGCAGTGTCAGGATGGTGGCTCAGGAAAACGGCGGAAGAGCAAGGTGAAAAAGAATCCGCACAGGGCGTAGCCAAAAAACATGCTGGGCATGTGCCAGATAATGGCAGTTGTAAACGGATGGTAATAGGCATGCGCCTTGAAGATAACCAGCCACGCCAGCGGCGATAGGAAGGAAACCCAGGTGGTGGCGAGTAAAGCGCGGGCGGCGGCTACGTCTCCCAGTTCGGCGCGGCGGAACCAAAGAACAAGAATGGTAAGCACGGTCATTCCCGCGAACAACCAAAAGATGTAGGTGAAACGCACACCTGCCACAATGGCGGCCTTGTCTACCACCGTTTGTATAACAGCAATCAGACTGGCATTCTGACCGGCCGCAAAAAAATTGGAGGCAGACGGGTCGAGCGGCGTGCCGAACGTCCGCCGCCCCATGGTGTTGAGGATGTGCAGGAGACCGTCGGAGAAGTTTCCCGTCACCGAACCGATTTGGGCAATGAGAACGATAAAAGAGGCAAGTATGCCCAACGCACAAGCCAGGCCTGTGAAAAAGAGGCGGCGGATGAAGCAGGATAGGGGCCATTGATTCTTGATGGCATAGTAGACCAGCACGGTGGCGGTCATGCCCATGGGCAGGATCAGAAAATCGTAGCCGCTGAAAAAACCTTTGAAAAAAATCAATGCGCCGACTGCCAAATAAAATTTCCACTCGCGCAGGAAGCCGCCCCGGGATTCCCAATCGAGCAGGAAAAGAGCAACAATCATTGGCAAAAAATAATCCCAAACCGAGTAGAACAAATTGCGTCCGTAGAGCGTAAGCCAGTGCGAGAAAATACTGGTGAGAAGGACGGTTAGTGCGGTGGCCCAACCAAATTGAAGTTGGAACCAAACAACGAACGCAGCCAGCGTAAGAGCGGTCAATAGGGCGGTGATGGCACGAAAAAGGCGCAGGTTGATGGTAGGGGAAAACGGACTGATGGCATCCAGCGCGCCGTAAAGCCAGGCCTGTCCCCCACTCTGGGATTTATAAAGAGCGTAGGTCTTGAATCGGGCATCGGTCAGGTAGGCCTGATACTGGTTATCAATCTCCGCATCGCCAGAAATAGGCAGGGGCGCGTCGCCCGAGCCGAGCAAAGCCCCATCGGCAAAAAAGCCGTTTTGGCGAGCCCAGACGAGGCGGCTAAGGATAAGGCTTTCACTACCCTTGTCAAAGTTGCCAAAAGATTCGGCAGTGACCAGCCCCCACTGGTTGCGTACAAAGCCGAGGAAGAGAAGCAGGGTGGAGAAAATGAAGAGAAGAAGAATTTTGAATTTCATAGCGCGGCTTCCAGCCGCAACCAAGATAAAGAAGGTGGCCTGTCATTATGACATAATTCAGGATCGAAAAGCAGAAACAAGGCCCACAAACACATCTCATTATGCGAGGACAGGCCATGGACACAATTCTGAGTATACACCAGGATTATCTGCTTCAGGCCAGGAAGCGAAACGACGCTGTACCCGCATACCACACCTGATTGCCAAACTGCATGGACATGGCTTGATCGCTAAAGTCAAAGACACACGCCTCTGCCGGATTACCAAACTGGGCTCGCAGATATTATTCGCTATGCTAAACTTCTACCAAACCAATTTCCCAATTGCTTTTCAGAATGCTCAATAATTTGTGCGTTCAAAGCAAATGTTGAGCAGTAATTTTGTAAATGTAGGTCAGGGCAAAAGGCAACTCTTTCTGGAAAACCTGCGTAGGCTCAAGTTGAAATCTGCTGGAGATCGCCCAGGCAGTCAAACCCACATGGCAAGCAAGTATCGGAATTCAGGAGAAACTTTTCCAGAAAGTGATAACTTATCGAGGCCACCCCACGCCAAAGGCATCCATGTGCGACGACGTGAGCGGGCGCAATCCGTGTGCGGCTCCCTGAGCGATGAATAGGAAGATCAGGAAAAACTTTACTTTCCGCTAAAAGTGATGGGGAATGCGCCGGTTAGGTAGCTGGATAAGACCCGAGAGGGGTATTCAAAGGCGTTTTTGCGAGACGAGCAGCATTTCCTTTGGGCAAATGGGCGGTAACGGAGTTCTTTTTTCGAAGTTGCCCTGGGAATTGGTAATCTTTTGGAAATGGCTTGCCGATCAAGGTGCGGCGCAGGCGACCAGGCGTTCTCTTGGGCTTGCGATCCCAGAAGCCAGTTGGAAGGGCAGGCACCGTGGCTGCCAGAAAACTCAAGATCGAGCCAGCCAGCAAAGCCAATTCGGGTAAACGCTGGATGCTTTCATCGGCATGAACGAACTGGCGATGAGCGCCTACCATCTGCTTGGCGGCGAGTGGGATTTGTTCCACTGGCCAGCGATCCCGGTAGATGGCTCTCACACTGGAGGCTTGCAGGGGAACCGGGGTAGCCAGTAACCAGGGCTCATCGAAGTTAGGATCGTAGATGGCGTAAACATCGAAGGTTCTGTTCTCCTTATTCGGGATGGTTTTATTCAAGATCAGCCCACGCCAAATCTCTGCCCGAATTTCACGTTCATTTTCCTGCCAGAAGATGGTTTCATCGGGCGTAGTGGCGACAAGGGTTTTGCTGTTGTGAATACGGGCCAAAGGACGTACCAGTGCGCCATACGTTGCCTTGCGCCCATGTCCTGCATAAACTGGCAAGTAATTTCGCCGTGCGGTGAAGTTCTTTGCCAGACGCACAACGTAACGTTCCATGCCGAATTCTTGCAGGAGCCTCAGTTTCACGCCAGCATCCAGTACCGCAATCTCATCTTCTGCCAGGGTTTTCTTCACCTGTATGAGCATTTCACGCCACAGACGGTCTTCTCTCGGATCTTTGGGATGCACTCGTTCAAACCTGCCGGGCAAGGCAATCCTTTGCCCGTTCAGTTCACCTACTTGCCCTGTGATACCAAAAATCACTGCGGGCAGGGCACGATTGGCAGCTGGGTGATAGTGTTTACTCGGACAATTCTTCAACGTCGGACGCCAAAATGCAGTCACATCCACCGTGATCGGGTTATAGCCTTCGTAACGATGAACCGTCCAGCCTGGCAAACCTTCAACATGCTCTTGCCAGAGCCGAAGCAATAGAGCTGTTTGCCAGACACCTTTTCGGAAGGCGACCCAGGCCTGCCGCGTTTCTTCATCTGATAAGCCGATGGACTTCAACGCTGGAAAGATTGCGCCTCGATTGGGCAACAGGGCTCCGCTCACCAGCATCCACTCAAATTGTAAAAGAGCAAGATTTGTCCCAACAGGCAGGTTTTGCATCAATACACACAGTACGGTTATGATATGATTCGTCATGGTAATGGGTTCCTGTGAAATCCGTTTTGGTCAAAAACAAGATTATCACGTTTTGAACCCATTACCTTCTCTTTTTGCAATCCAGTTAGCGGAAACTAAAGAAAAAGTAAAATGCAAAAATGCAATACACGGCGTCTGGTTATGGAGCGAGCTGGTATAATTAAACTATATGAACTGTTCTGTTGTCATTCCTGTTTATCGTAGTGACCAAACTCTGGATCTTTTAATTGAACGCTTGGCACGGGTTTTGCCAGGTGTGGTCGACTCTTATGAAGTTGTGCTGGTTAATGACGGCAGTCCTGATAATAGCTGGGCGGTCATTGAGCGGCTGGCGAGTCAATATGCCTGGGTGCGCGGCATTGACCTGATGCGGAATTATGGCCAGCACAATGCCACATTGTGCGGCGTGCGTGCCGCCCGTTATGAATTGATCGTGACGATGGATCAGGACTTACAACATCCGCCCGAAGCGATCCCTGTTTTACTCACAAAAATAAAAGAGGGGTTTGATGTGGTGTATGGCGCGCCGAAAAAATTACCACAAGGATTGTTGCGTAATTTACTTACGAGCAATATTAAATTGATTTTGGCAAACGTGATGGGCGTGCCTTCGGTGAAGAATATTTCTGCGTTTCGTATATTCCGCACGGAATTGCGTGATGCCTTTATGAATTTTCAAAGCCCCACACTCACGCTGGATGTTTTGCTTTCGTGGGGAACGACGCGCTTCACATTCGTGCAAGTGGACATCGCGCCATCGGAAAAATCGAATTATAGTTTCTCAACCCTTGTGAAGGCCGCCTTGTTGATCCTTACAGGATACAGCACATTGCCTTTGCGACTCGCAAGTTTTATTGGTTTCTTAATGACTTTGTTTGGGTTGGTTATTTTTATTTACGTGTTGATCGTTTATTTTGTGGCGGGCAGTTTACCCGGCTTTCCGTTTCTTGCTTCGGTCATTGCCTTATTTAGCGGCGCGCAAATGTTCACGCTTGGCATCTTCGGCGAATACCTGGCGCGCATCTTTGACCGAAGCATGGATCGTCCGTCATATGTCATTCAAGAAACCACCAGCACAAAAAAACAATGAAAGTCGTGATCCTGCAACCATCCTATATTCCGTGGCGCGGCGTGTTCGATCAAATCCAAAGAGCTGATCTTTTTGTTTTTTACGATGACGTGCAATACGACAAGCACGGTTGGCGCAACCGTAACCAGATCAAGACTGCACAAGGCAAACAGTGGCTGACCATTCCCGTCCACAGCAAAGGCGTGACAGATGGGATTCCCATCAAGGATGTGCGGATTGACTGGACCAAGCCGTGGGCGAAGAACCATCTCAAGGCCTTGACATTTGCCTACGTTAAAGCGCCGCACTTCGCTTCCTACGCCCCGTGGCTTGCTTCCGTTTACGATCGCCGTGACGAATTCCTGGCCGACTTCACTATCTGGTTGACGATAGAGATCGCCCGAGAGATTGGTATCGATCGAACTCGTTTTATGCGCTCATCAGAGATCACGGGCATTAATGGGCAAAAAACGGATCGCCTGATTCAAATTCTGCAGCGTGTTGGAGCAACCCATTATATGAGCGGACCTTCCGCCCGCGATTATATTGAACGGGAAAAATTTGATTCGGCGGGCATTGCATTGGAATATGTGGAGTACAATTATCCCGAATATCCGCAACTTTACCAGCCCTTCGACCCATATGTGACAATCTTTGACACCATGTTCATGCTGGGCGAAGACACATTGAAAAGTATTGCTTGAGGAAAACCATGACCGGCCCCAATGATCTAAGCAAAGTAAAAAATTATTTTATTGAAAAACTTGAGGCGCATGGCGCCACCCATCGCGGCGTAGACTACAACTCTGTGGAATCGCAGGAAGCGCGCTTCTTTCAATTGACCAAGGTGATTGATTCCAGCAAAAAATATTCTCTGCTTGATTTTGGCAGCGGATATGGTGGCATGTATGATTATCTCATTCGCATGGGTCATCAACTGCATTATGTTGGCTATGATATTGCCGAGCCAATGGTGGTCAAGGGACGTGAGATGCATCCCGATAACCCTGATTGTTGGTTCACCAGCGATATCGCTGAAGTGCCTTTGGTCGATTATGCGGTTGTCAGTGGAACATTTAACATGAAACTCGATGCCGATAACGTAGTATGGACAAAGATTGTGGTGGATTGTCTGCATAAGATGGACAACCATGCCACGCAGGGCATGGCATTTAATATGCTCACTAAATATTCCGACGCTGATAGAATGCGCGCTGACTTGTATTACGCTGATCCGCTTTTCTTCTTTGATTATTGCAAACGCAACTTCTCTAAAAACGTCGCGCTTCTGCATGATTATCACCTGTACGATTTCACCATTATTGTTCGCAAAGATTAATTATGTCCACACTGCGCGTTGACTATAATCGTCCCGCCCCACTTGGCAACGAATATGAATATATTCGCCAGGCAATTGAGTCTGGTCATATTTCTGGTGATGGCATCTTTACTAAAAAATGCCATATTTTTCTTGAGAGTGAACTTGGCGTAACCAAAGCCCTGCTGACTACATCCTGCACACACGCGCTTGAAATGTCAGCGATCCTGTTGGATATTCAACCCGGCGACGAGGTCATCGTCCCGGATTTTACCTTTGTCTCGACTGTTAACGCCTTCGTACTGCGCGGAGCCAAACCGATCTTTCTGGACATTCGGCCGGATACTCTTAATTTGGATGTATCCAAACTGGAGGCGGCCATCACGCCGCGCGCCAGGGCGATTGTCCCTGTGCATTACGCGGGCGTTGGCTGTGAAATGGACTCCATGATGGACATCGCCAAACGTCATAACATTGCCGTTGTCGAAGATAACGCGCATGGGCTATTCGGCAAATACAAGGGGAAATATCTCGGTACATTTGGTTCGATGGCCTCACAGTCTTTCCATGAGACCAAGAATTTCACCTGTGGAGAAGGCGGCGCATTGCTCATCAATGATCGCGAACTGGTTGAGCGCGCCGAGATCATCCGCGAAAAAGGGACGAATCGCTCGCGCTTCTTCCGCGGTCAGGTGGATAAATACACTTGGGTGGATATTGGTTCTTCCTACCTGCCGTCTGATATTCTCGCCGCGTTCTTATACGCTCAATTTGAACAGCGCGAAAAAATACAAAGCCATCGTAAAAATGTTTGGGAGCTGTACAACAGCGCATTAAAAGATTGGGCTGAAAAAAACGGCGTGATTCTGCCGTGCGTCCCTGAATATGACGAACAGGCGTATCACATGTTCTATATGCTTTTGCCAAATTTGGATCTGCGCCAAAAACTGATCGCGTACTTACGCGAGCGCGGAGTGTACAGCGTGTTTCATTATTTGCCGCTGCACCTCTCCGATATGGGGCAGGGCTTTGGCTACAAAGCGGGCGATTATCCCATCACCGAAAAAATCAGCGACCAATTAGTGCGCCTGCCTTTTCATAATGTGTTGACCAGCGCCGAGCAAGAGCAGGTCATCGCTTTGCTCTGCGATTTTTCTTTTTAGGCGATTCGATGAACAATAAAAAATCCGCTTTTTTCCCCATCCCCGAAAGTTGGTCTCGTTTTGAATATCTGTTTGCGCCAATCTTAATTGTTTTGGCGACAGTTATAACCTATGGAGTTTTGATTCCACAATTGGGATATTATCGCGACGATTGGTATACGATTTGGGCGGCGCAATCGCAAGGCGCGGCGGGGATTATCAGCCTGTTCAAAGGCGACCGCCCTTTCAATGGCTGGTTATATGTGTTCGATTACTGGCTGGTTGGAAACGCTCCGCTAGGCTGGCATATCTACACACTGATTATCAAAATTCTAAGCGGATTGTCGTTTTTGTGGCTTGTGCGCGGATTGTGGCCCCAGAAAAAAATGGAAACGACTTTCATTACGCTCCTATTTGTCGTCTATCCGGGCTTTTATCAGCAACCCAACGCTTTGACTTACAAGCAAATGATTCTGGCTTATGGATGCGCGCTGCTTTCCTTTGCCTTGACCGTTGAAGCGTTGAAAGCCAAAAAGACAGCGCTCAAAATAATATACACCGCTCTATCTTTATTTCTCGCTGCGGTTTACCTTCTGATCTTTGAAGCGTTGATCGGTTTGGAAGCGGCGCGCTTATTGTTGATCTGGTATTTTTTTCAACGAGAATTGGGCGGCTGGAAAATTGCCATTCGTAAAACGATCGCGCAATCTTTTCTATACTTATCTTTGGCGTTCGCTTTTGTGTTCTGGCGAATCTTTTTATTCCAAAGCACGCGCCACGCTACGCGCGTGGATTTATTGATGGGCGAATACGCCGCTACTCCTTTGCATACGCTTGCGCGATTCTTTCTTGAGACGTTTAAGGACATTTTTGAAAACGCCATATTCGCATGGAGCGTTCCCTACTATCAATTCACAAGAAGCGCCGAATACCGCGACATGTTCTTTGCTTTAGGTTTAGGACTCTTGGTTATATTGCTTGGACTAATCTATTGGCGAATTTCGCATCAGGCAGATGCGGAGGATGCAAACTCCAATGTCGGTTTGGATTGGCTGTGGCTCGGCGCCGCGATCGTTGTGATCACAACCATCCCCGTCATCGCCGCCGGGCGCAATGCAATTTTCGCAATGCAGTGGGATCGCTATACCTATCAATCCTCGCTGGGCGCAGCCTTATTCTTTGGCGGAGTCATTTTTTACATCGTCCAGAATAAAACTTTCCGCTGGGCGCTTTTAGCCAGTTTACTCGTCGTTGGCGTAGTGACGCAATACTTCAGCGCCGTATATAATCGCGATTTTTGGAAAGTAGAACGCGAGGCGTGGTGGCAGTTGACTTGGCGCGCGCCGCAAATCAAAGACGGCGCAACCATCATTGGCGCTTTTGTGCCGGGTTATCGGCTCGCCGAAGATTATGAAGTATGGGCTCCCGCCAATTTAGCGTATCACCCGGGCGAGCCGTTGAAATTGCAAGGACAAATTATGTACGACCAACTCTGGCTGGAACTCGAAAGCGGCGCCGCGCAAAAACGCATAGTACGCAATACCGTCGCTGTGAAACGCGACTACGGTAGCGTAATTATCATTTCTCAACCCACACAAGCCGCTTGTTTACATTTGTTAGACGGTAACCGCGCCGACCAGACCGTGACCGAACCAGTTGATGTGCGTATGATCGCAAAATATTCCGACGTCAATTTGGTCGAGCCAACCGCGCAGCAGGCAATTCCCCCCGCTGAATTTTTCGGTGCTGAGCCGACTCACACTTGGTGCTACTTTTATCAAAAGATGGATCTGGCGCGTCAGATGCAAGATTGGAAAACCGTTTCCAATTTAGCGAACGAAGCCATCGCAAAAAAATTAAATCCCGGCGATCTTTCTGAGTGGATGCCTGCATTAGAGGCTTATGCTCATTTGAACGACGCTAATCATGCAAAACAAGTAGCGCGTTGGATGCGCGGTGATAAATATATTCGCACCGGCATTTGCGCGAACCTGGAAGCGTTGAAAGATCATCCATCAAGCGTTGGTTATGATCGCGCTTCAATCTATGAAGCGCTGTGTATAGGTAAATAATTCGTGAATTATTGTAACTATTTTGACAATGTCAGATTATCCCCGCTTCGTCAAACTTGTCGGTTTGAGGCGAATCTTCGTTAGATAGTTACAGCGATTCAAATGAAGATCAATATTTCTAAAAAATTGAGTTCTTTTGTTATTGCATTTGTATTAGTCTTACTCGTTTTTTCGCCCATCATCTATTTACATTCTTATGTGAAATTACACAATTGGCTCACTGACTTTAACCAACACATGCTCTGGGCAATAGATTTAGAAACAAAGGGAATGGGAAGCCTTCCCTCATACATCATTGCGCATTCAGGCTGGCAAATCTCACTTGTCGCTACGAATTTAATCACAGGGTTTTCATTTCAAAAAGCCAGCTTCGCAATGGCGCTTTTATGTATCGAGGTAACCGCCCTTATTATGCTCTCATGGTTTTGGCCCGCTTTTACAAAAAACAATTTTCCTGTATGGAAAATAGCAGGGATCATTTTGGGAGTTAATATTGCCACTCCTGTCAGTATGTTATGGGTATTGGATAAATTAATGTATTTAGGCTACATTGGCATTACGTCTTATCACAACCCAACGATGTATTTACTTAAGCCATTTGCTTTGGTTCAATTTATTTTTGCATTTAAGTGTTTTAACAATTCACCCCCGCTCGGAAGCCGTGAAGTTGCAATTGCTGGCATTGTTTCGTTATTAAGTACATTTGTGAAGCCTAGTTTATCCATTTGTATTTTGCCGGCTCTGGGCGTTTTCGCTATAAACAGACTAATCAAAAAACAGTATGTGAACTTACCTGGCATAATATTTGGATTTGGGATACCAATCACATTGACGCTTGCTTGGCAATTCTTATTAACATATCATACAAATGATGCAAGCGGTATTGAATTTTCCCCATTTACAGTAATGAGTGCTTATTCTAAATATTTGTTCCTCAAATTACTCCTTTCAATTTTATTTCCCCTTTTGGTTTTAATTACTTATTTCAAACAGGCAAAGATTGATATTTGTATGACGCTTGGATGGTCGGTTTTTATATTTGGAGCGTTTTTCACGTACTTTTTGAGCGAAACCGGCGCGCGTATGATGGATGGAAACTTTGGATGGAGCGGCGAAATAGCCTTGTTCCTTCTTTTTGCTGTTTCAACCTTGTTTTATCTTGATATGCCTAAAAAACGGTATTTAACGAATATTCTTCAAGCAAGTTGGCTACTCCACTTTTTTTTCGGGGTAGCTTATTATTTTTACTGCGTTTTTAATAATAACACGTATTTTTAGTATCTAATCATCCTGGCTTTCACAGATTCTCCAAAAAATGATTATGAAAAATGCATTCTCATATCTGACAATCATATTCGGCATCCTCATCGGATTATTCTCCGCTTTTGCCGACGCGCTAGGATTGGGCAAAAGCGGCTTTCAAGCCGCGCAGATATTTGGGGTACAAATCGGTATAATAACCATCCTATTGGGGGTGGCGCTCATCATCCACCAGAAAAAAAGAGAAGGCAATCCTGTTCCCTTTTGGTTGAACCTACGGAATGGGATATATAATTTACCGGCGCTTTTTTGGGTGGTGATTGGCATTCTACCTGCCTTCATACCTTTTCTTGTTGCCCCCATGTTTTTCAATTCGAATCTTCGCATTTACTATCCCGAAAGATACTTGCCAAAGATCATTCCCATCGGACATGACTTCCTTTTGCTCATGGACGCCGTCAAAACCTGGATTGAAAACAACCAAACGACACAATTTGTTTTCACGCCGCTTGTAATCATCCTTTTTTCCCCATTGCAGTTGTTAAGCTATCCCCAGTCTTATTATGTCATCGTAATAGCCACACTGGTCAGTTACCTGATATTGAGTCTCATCGCCATTTTAATAAGCGACAGCAGGAATCACTCCAGTATTGCATTTATCGCTGCCATTTCCATTTTTTCCTATGGATTACAATTCGAACTTGAGCGGGGACAATCTCACACGATTGCTTTAATGCTTTGCGTCTGGGCTATCTATATTTTCCACAAACAACCTCATTTTCGCCTGTTTGCATACCTGCTATTTTGCATATCTGTTCAGCTAAAGTTTTACCCCGCACTGTTTATCGTACTGTTCGTTGATGATTGGCGCGATTGGAAAACCAACCTGATAAGATTCGGCGCTCTCGGGTTAGTGAATTTCCTGGCATTTTTCCTGCTGGGGTTTTCATATTTCATCTCGTTTTATAATCATTTAATCAACAGCGTGCAAGGCAGTCAGGCTGGGGCAATGAATCACTCGATCAGCTCTTTTGGTTCATTTTTGCAATCTTCAGGCATGGGCTTGTTCGATGGGTCAGCCCTAAACTGGATCAAAGGGCACATCGGTTTAATTGAAAACATGCTATACATATATTTTTTAATCTGTTTTCTGTCCGTCCTGATCAATGCCTATCTGAAAAATAGGCGCGGCACCAACCTTGACCTGTTACTGGTTTGCGTTATTGGCGGAACGATCCTGCCCAGCATCAGCCATGATTATACGCTACCATTGTTAACGGTTCCCTTTGCGATCTCACTCTCCGACTGGCACAGAAGGAATTACCCCTGGGCAAAAATTATCACCATCGCATTGATAATTGCGGCTTCATTCACCTATTCACTCACGCTATTTCCTCTTAACTATAAACCTATATATTTTCAAAATTCCTTCCCAATGCTTTTTGTCATTCTAACAATTGTAACTTTGCAAAATCTTGCGCAAAAGAGACGATCAGTAGATGAAAATTCAGAATAGTGGCATACTTTAAGCATTCCAATACTTATTCCAATGTTACCCGCCCTCCCCCCGCACAAATCCCGGCGTGCGAAACTATCGCACCGAGCTTTTCAGAAGTATTCGCATCCACAAGGCATTAAACCAGACCCAGTAGATGAAAAT
>Ga0210021_1002900_pt1 | contig 14413 bp, 4 predicted proteins | sample CryGeymeta201517_FD_183981 | JGI IMG/M metagenome (GOLD analysis project Ga0210021, IMG submission 183981) | Groundwater microbial communities from Crystal Geyser aquifers in Utah, USA - Crystal Geyser metaG 2015-17 (SPAdes) (version 2) | ecosystem: Environmental > Aquatic > Deep subsurface >... | reverse complement strand
TACTACTAACACCAAAACCATCCCTGTTATCTTGAACGGCTGTTAGACTTTGTCTCGGCTTATGAGAAACAGTAATTTTCACCAAGTTGGAGGATAAATTTACTTCTAACACCAGGAAGCACTTCTGCTATCTTTAAATTTGCAATACATGATGAAGATTTCTTTTGGAAATTTTGCAAAATCTTTGAAATGTGTTCTTGTGATTGAAAAACCTATTGATATGGAGAACCAAAAGTTACAAGATATTGAAAATGAAAGTAATGTTATTCCAGTTCAAGATATCCCAGACAGATGGGTCAATGATATAGATTGGTTGTATTTAATATTTCCTCATGAATGGCAGGTAAGAATTTATATTTCATTTTGCAAGTTTGTTTTAAATTTTTGCCCTTCTTGTTTTTTAACTTATTCATTTATTTTCAGATTTATTATGTAAAACAACTCCATAATGTAACTCATTATGAGGTTCCCACATTACTGTTGGATAAGTTTTTAATGGTTATTGAAAAAGTCAAAAAGAAGAAATTGAATGGAGAACGGTTAGCAGGTGTTTCAGAAGTAAAGCCAGAAGTATATCCAGGTGTATTTATGGATAATTTTTGTAAAGTTGTCAATAATTGTGGTACAGTTGTACCTGATGAAATCGTGGAGAGGGTGATCAGTCTATATTTGTGTGGAAATTCAAAAAAAATGAATTCATCATTATCATCATATCGTGGAACAAATGGAATTGATTTTGGTTTTACAAACTATAACAATACAACAAGGAAACATTCAAAATGGTTTGGTTTGACCGGCCCTAATTTTCACCAGCATACTATGGAGGAGATACCAAGAAAGTTATTTGTTCAGTTGTCACAAACTGTACCTGTTTTCGCAAAGGATTTTGCCAAGAATATTTTTCCTTATGGAAGTGACAATGAAAGAACAGAAATTCGACGGGGTTGTTCTACATACTTGATACATCCTAGTAATATTCTTGATGCAATTCATCCTGCACTTTCAGATGGTAACACAAGTTTTGTGACAGCACATTGTGATCGGAGTAATGATTCATCTGTTGCTGATTACAGAATTACTGGTGCATACTCTCGCTCTATTCAGTTACCAAGTGGCAGAATTTGCAGATTTGCTATTGTTTTTTACATGAAACAAAGCGTACATAATTTTGTGGAAAATCGGTTTTTATCTTTGAACCCAGTAATTCGAAAGGTTTTGGAGCATTATGATACTATTGATGAAGAGAGAAAATCCGTAGATGGAAAAATGCTTGTACCGGATGGGAAGGAGGCAAAAACAATACTGCCCCATTTAGATAAACCTGCTGGTTGTTATTCATCCTATGCAAGCAGCATTATCAAATTATTGATGGACAATCCTAAAGTGTGTGATGATTTATCAATGATTTGCGCTGTGTGGCAAGCTTCAGCGCCAATGTGCCACAGATCTGATGCATTTTGGTATGTTTGTTTACGTTTAAGAAAGGACCCCTTTTGGCTTGGTACTTACCTTAATTTGCAAGGATATGTTCATTGGTCTTCATTAAATCCAATTGATGTTGGTCATGCTTTGGGTGAAATATGCTTCCAAGAAGATTTTGAATTATTACAGTTGCCAGCAGGATATAAAATGATTGATCGAACAAGAAAGTTTCGTCATTGTGCTCCCACTCGAGATGAAGTGAAATTAAATATTGAAATTTTGGTGGATTTGGTGATTAATATGAAGTTTGGCTGTGATGATAAGCTTGACAATCTACGAAATATATCTTGGTATTATACAATGAGTTCACGAATTATTATGGATTCTGTCAAATATTGTGGAGCTTTGATAAGCCAGCATCTAATTGGTATTGGGTGTCTCATTGGAGTTTTGGATTTCAGACTTTTACTGTTTGCTGAAATTCCAGCCAATGGAATTGTTTTTAACAGAGTACAAGATCTTGCTTTGAAAAATCATTGTCAATCAAAAATTCTTCGTTCAGAAGAAAGAGATTTGTTTTCAAAAGAAATATTGTCGGCAATTTCTTATGTAACAGGATATGAAATTCCTTTCGCAGAAGAATTGTTATGTGATTTTGTGAAAAAGGAAAACTCTAGCAAAAGAAGATTTGCTAATTGTGATCGCATTCATCCTGGTCAAGATATATTTCAAGTAAAAAGAAATTGTTCAGGACAATCACATGTTAAAAATGCTGTATTGTTGAGATGGTTTATAAATGGAAAAGGAAAGGTCTGCAGAGAAGAAGGTTTACCTGACATTTTTAATTGGGATATTTTTGAGTGTCTTTATAAAGAACGCGTGAAAGGATCTTTATTTTGGGAAAGATGGGAAAGCAAAGCAATCAACAACAAATTGAAATTAAAAAGGAAACGGAAATTTGATAACTATGAAAAAGTCAGTTTCAGAGTACCATTGGAAAATGTTTATAAATCTTACTTTCCAAATATTTCCAAGACCAAAAATGATGTGGAAAGAATGCAAGAAAGAGGTATTGTCTTGTCATCCTACTGTTGTGATAAGAATGTTTCTCCCCTGGAAAAATGTACAGACCAAGGAAAGGTGTTTTCAGGGTCTAGTAATTGGAAGAGAAAAAAAGGAGATTCTGTAATTGATTATGAAAAAGTGAAAGCTGGTAGGATTCGTGCTCGAAAAATTATTTTGGGATGGAATGCATCAATGACAACGGAAGTGAAAAAGAAATGTATAATCAAACAACCTCTACTTGATGATGGTGAATTCAAAGTGGGAAATGGAAAAAATATGGCTAAGGGCTCTTTGCCTTTAGTGCCACAAATTGCATTATTGCAATATAATGAATCATATAACAAAGCGAATGCAGGTACATATTGTAATTGGGAAAATTTATTTCGAAAATTGATTGGATGCAATGAAATTACGAAAAGAGATGATACATTCAAGATTCTGCGTAAAGGTTTATACAGAACTGTTGCAGTTGGTCTGAAAATAGGAAAGGATGCTAATCAACCTATATTTTACCCACCAGCATCTTTCCCACTACATAGTGGGAAGTCATATGTTCAGAATGATGGCATGCGATTTTTTGCCAGAGAAAAAGATGCAAGAAAGTATTCTATATGGTATTATATGTTTACTTATTGGAAAACTTGTGTGAAACTTTTGAAAGCTGATATGGAAAATATTGTATTTCTTTGTCCTAAAAATAACAAAGAACAAGCAAGTAACAAGGAGGTTGATTGTAATTGGGAAGAAACTAATTTGAGTGAACAAGTTTACAGTACTCCAAGAATTACAAGATCGTTGGCAAGTAATTTGAAAATGCAAGATAAAGCAGAAGATGAAATGGGAACAACGTCTTGTATTGAAAGTTTTAGACTTTTGCACTGGAATATTCAAAGTTCAAATGATCTCTGTGTCAAAAATCAAAAATTACTCTACAATCCATACATGGTATCTGTGCGATATAAAGAAGGAGGTGTTGCTCATTATTTGGTTAATGAATTTGGAAAATGTATCAGTGATTTATATTTACGTTGGCCTGATGAGGAAACAACAGTAAATTCTAATCATTTTGACAACAAGTTTATTATAAATCCGTTGGATCAATGTTATCCTCCAGATACTTGGAAAGAGTTTTTCAGGTGCACCAGTCATAAAATTGTTTCTCCAGGTAATACAGAATACAGTGGTTCCAAAGTAAATGTGAAATTACAATGGGCGGATGGGAGTTATTCTTGGGCTCCATTAAATATTTGCAAAGTTGCCATACCCAAACATCTGTTTTTGTATGCAAAAGAAAAAAAAAAATTATCTGATGAAGGGTGGAAAGGAATTAAAAAATTTTCCACTTAACTTAACTATACATTTTGTCTCCTATTGTAGCCACATATTAATAGTTGTTGTAGCTGGAAATATTTATTTTTGTTTCATTTTATTTAAAAATAGTTGGTGAAAGGACCTTGATCAAGCTTTAGTAGATTCCAGTAAACATTCTAGTTGCTAGCACAGACCTCGGACCTCTTATAGAACGAATAAATAATATATTGAAAATCAATAATTGTCGTAGTCTGAAATATTTATGTTAACTGAAACCCTAATCTACTTATGTTTATATTTCAGCATACGGTGTTTGAATAAATAATATATTGAAAAACAATAATTGTCGTAGTCTGAAATATTTATATTAACTGAAACCCTAATCTACTTGTGTTTAAAGTATTTGAACTAACGATGTTTGTCGCAACTTGAAATATATGTTTGGTGTAGTATACTTTCTACAGAACCTTATACTAAAAATAATTATTGTTTTGCAGTTAATTTTCTACGAGCTTCTGTTTGCATTTCATAAAAAGAAGCATAAGATCATAATAAAAAAATACTAACAACAACATCAATCGTAAAACTAATCAGGTTTTCTCATATCAAACTTGATATCAAGTATATTAGCAACTATTAACTCCATCATTTTAAAATGTTTTCCACTTATCGAAAAAGAAGAAGTTTATGTACTAGTTCTCTTGAAGCAATTCGAAGCGCCAAGAGAAGGAGGTTAGAAAACAATATTAAATATAAAGCTTCTGTTCGAAAAAAAGAAGACATTCTTCGTAAACAAAGTAATGTGAATAAAAAGAGTAGTTTGTCTTTCCAAAATAACAAACCAACTCATGACACATTGGTTCAACCAACAAATATACTGAAGAATCTACCTTTAATGTGCTCCCTGGAAAGAGCACAAACTAACCAACAATATTTGAAAATTCCATCCCATATGAATCAATTTGAAACGAAAAAAGATAGTCATATCATGGATTCTAAAAAGTTTGTTACTGATTTGAAAAAGCAAAAGTGTGAAAGATTAGCAGCAAATTTATGCCAGGATAAGGTTTGTTCAAATGACAATACTATTACCATGCAATCCAGAACAGTAAGAAGGTCTTTAAATAAATCTTCACCAATTGCTATAAAATGTGCTAGACAGAGACGTTTAGAAAGTAAAAAACAAAAACAACAGAGGAAGCAATCAAATCGTGAGAAAATGAAAGAAGAACGATTGAATAAACATATGGAACACCTTGATTTCATTCGTATTGGGAACAAAATCACAGAAAAAGAGCTTTTGGAAAAGTTAGAAGCATGTAAACTGAGACCAAGTTTATTAAGTTGTGATGAAAAAAATGATGCCAATGTATCAGAAGACAATGAAAATGATGAAGAACCAAATGATGATGAAAACAATAATTATATTGGCAGTGGGGAAAGCTTTTTTGATGATATTATTAAAAATCCCTCGAAATCATTGTTGCTGTTTTATTTGAATTCAGGTTGTATGCGATTCCAAGAATACAAGAATTACTCTGAAGCATACAATGGTCAGCCTTTAGACATGGACAGTCTTATAGAAGAAATCAAGAATGAGAAAGTAACTGAAGAAGAAAAAAAGAAGATGATTAAGGAATTCTTGCAGGAGTATTCTTATACATCTGCAAAGTTGCCTTCATGTGGAGCTTGTGGAATTCGGTTATTTGAGAGTTCATATAAGAAATCTACGAAATTTCCAAAGTTATATTTAAATTCTGAAAAAGCACAAGTTCTTGCTTACACAGAAAAGGAGACTAAGGAATTTTGTAAATGGATGAACAGTCCACTATCCAAAGTTGAAATTCCTTGTGATGACGATTTCAATACTGAAACAGTAGAAATTTGGAAATGCAAATCAGTATTTCTTGAGCCTACTAATTCAAATCAATCAGAGAGTAATGTGGATACGTTCACTTATTGGCATTTACATCCAGAATTGGTCAAAAGGGAAAACAACAACGAATATTCTACTTTGATATGTCCATCTTGTAATTCTAAATTGAAAAAAGGTAAGCGACCAAAACTTTCTATTGCTGCAGGAATTGATTTTGGTCGCTATACACGAATCAAAGGTTTAATTGCTCCGAATTTGCACGAACAAATGATTCTTTCAAGGGCTCGAATGTTCTATTGTTCAACAAAAGTTGCTTTCAACAACTGTGGAGTGACCAATAGGAATACAGGAAGTCACTTTAAAATCCATACAATCATATTTCCACATGATGCACCTGAGAAAGCGGCTTACATGTTTAATCCACGTATTCATCAAAAAGATGGTTTACTGGATCTGGAAAATTTGAAGGGCATGATCCATGTACTTTTATTAGATTCAAGTGGAAACATGGATGCTTTATTTGAATCTGTACATGGATATAATCATTTGTATGCAAGACCACATGTCATAGCTCAGTGGATATTGGTCTTACAAAGATGCCATACTTACTACAAGGATCTTATTGTCGGTGATTTAACAAAAACAATATCGGCTACAACCGAATATTTGAATAAATACATCAAACAAAATATCTCTAAAGTGACAGATTCTGGAGAACTTGAAAGGGAAAAAGAACTGGGTGCTGATGTTGCTGAAGTGCAAAATGTAAGTCTTTTTTCCAATAAGAGTGATAATCAATTGGATTTGGAAGACTTAGCAACACAAGCTGAGCAAGAAAATGGTCCTATTCCAATATCATATTCTTACGTTACAAATAACAGCAGTGTATACCTGTCAGAAGACAAAGAAGACTTTCGGTACCGTTGTTTGGAAAAGTTTGTTGAATTAAATGAACCAGATGCAGATCGCATCTTGCAGACTCAGAATGGATTTGTGAACACTTTATTTGATGAAAATGTTATGGAAGAATATTTACATCGATATCCAATGTCTATGCAAGCAAGTTCTTTCAGAGAAAAACAGCCTTTCCATGATTTTCAAAAAGATGACAAAGCAATCAGTACTTGTTTTCCGCATGTTTTTATGCTTGGGAAAGTCTATGGCAAGGCACCAGGAAGTCTAACTTTGGATGAACGTGTACATTTATTGAGTCAATTCACTACAATTCCTTCTACAGACAAACGATTGCTTGGATTCCTCACGGATGTAATGCAGCGAATGGAAGTTATACATGGAGTTCAAACATACATTGAAAGCAATCCTAATTCTATTTTGGAAATTGAAAAATTATTGAATGATCCTGAAAAAAAAGCAGAACTTAAATCTGCTTTGGCATGGCCATATGGAATAAAAGAAAAAAGAATTATCAATCAAGTCTTAGGTCACCTAAGATTTGCAGGAAAAGACATTATGTATGGTCCTCTTGAGGGAACTAAACTGAAACATAGAGCCATTGGGGAAACCAAAAGATTCAATCCCTGCACTGTATTTCTTACTATCAGTCCCAATAATTTGGATAATCCAAGAGCAATCCGTTCTGCATATGAATCCAATGATAATGAATCATTTCCTTGTCAGTTTCAAGCTGATTGTCCAATGGGAGCAAATGGAATTCAATTTATGCAGAGTTTTAAAGAACAAAATGAAAGAGAAACGAATGACTCAGCATCTACAGAAAACACATTTGCATTATCAAAATCATTACGTGCAAAAATGTCTATCAATAATCCTGTGGCATTTGTTATGGAAAACAAAAAATTGTTGTTTCATATTTTCCAAAATTTATTCGGATTGACTTTGGAAGGAAGTGGTTTCTATTCCCAAGTTGCAGGAAGTACCCAACGAAAAACCAGATTTTTTAAATCAAAAAAAGGAATTATGGGTTACGCTACAAATGCATATGGTGTTACTGAAAGCCACAGCCGAGGAACTTTACACTGGCATATCCTTGTAAATACAGGACTATCTCCCGAATTGCTTGAGAGATTTGCACATAATCCCGGTTTGTGTTCGGAAATTGCGGGTGTAATCGACAGTATGTATCAAAGCGAATTACCTATGAACGTAAACGCCCATTCAATTCTAAAAAATCTGCTTTGGCGATACAAGAGCAGGTGGCAAATCAATGATGAAGTTTGCAACTGTTTAAATCCTACAAATCCATTCTCCATAAAAGCTGAACAATATGCAAGTTTAGAAACAGAAGAACATAATCCCCTTTGCAATTCTCAATGGATTCAACACCAAATAAATCATCAAGCTGGAGAACAAAACTACCATAATCACAGAAAAGGTGTATGTACAACTGGCACAAAAGGATTTTCAGGATGTCGATTAGATCTTCGCCAACCTCTTATTTCTTGTACCCGCAATACGAAACTTATAACTCCATGTGAATCTAATATTGATGAGGATATTTCTTCAAATGCGGAGACTTCTACAAATTCAGATAATTTATCAAATCAAGAATTACAGAGAAACAACCAAGTCGAGTTAGAAGGAAATAACATACTAACATCAAACCAAGAGGAAATAGAAGATGACAAAAATCCAATTGATAAAAGATCATATGTGGCTGTCCCAATGCAAAAACCCAGACCTTTGCAACCAATTGATTTTTTTGAATATTGCAATTTGAAAAATATTTTATATCCTCCAGACAAGAAATCTATTATGATTTGGGAAACTCGTCGGCCAGTTCATTCCCACACACTTTTAAATACAACTATCAATCAAGAAGATGATTTTCGGAAACATACCATTACTACTTTCCGCAAGTTGTTATCTGGAACATGTACCACTGGTTCTGAAGAATCATCAAATGCTTTTTGGAATTGGCTGCAAAATGATACATCATCAGAACAACTTCATTGTATGTTTAAATCGTTGCAACAACAATTACCCATTTCCAATGGTTATGTTGCAACTTTTTGTCCGGCTCTTTCTTTTTGCACTGGTTCACACAATAACGCTTCTTTGTTAGGAAGCTCTGACCAATCTAAGGCAGCATTCTTTTATTTGATCCCATATGCAGCAAAACCAAAATTTCCTCTTCAACATTCTCTGACAGTTATAAATGAATGTATACCACACATTATTCGACACGCAAGTACAGCATCTGATTCAGGGACAATTGAAAGAACTGTAAAGCATTTAATGCAAAGAGCATTAAATCAACTAAGTTTGTTATCGGAATTGTCAGATTATGAAATGATTGCTGCTCTTATAAAGTTGCCAAGTGTCATTGAATGTGACAAAACAATATTGGCTGATCCATTAGCAATGGCAACACTTCCAACAAGATTGGATCTTTATGATGATTTACCAAACACTTTGGAAAAACTTAGTGAAGCTTTACAAAAACAACGTAACGCAACAAGAACTATAGGAAGGTCGGTAATGGTTATTCCAGAGGAAAATTTGGATGATGTTAAATTCAACGAAATGGCTCTTGAAACAGCAGCAAAAAAAAACTTATTCACTATACTTCCATCAAAAGCACTACAATTGTTTCTCCAATTCTTATGTGGAAATCCACCATTCCTTAAATTGTATCAAGAACGTGGAGTGATTTTTTTTCTGGCCGATCCAAGATTTTATCTAACAACTTTGAAAAACACATTCTATGTCAGAACAACTTTGGAAAGAGCTTTTGAAAAAAATATTTACAACAACCCAATACCTTATGAAGATCATTCCATACAAACAAACTTGGGATTCATTAAAAAATATACAATAAACATTTCAACAGATGATGAAGATGTTGATAATCCTAACAATCCACCCAGATCAGTTTTACTTCCAATCACCGTACCATGGTATTTTAGAAGTCCTCTTTTGGAAGATATTAGCTATTATGAATCTCTCGCCTGCTTTGATTTTCATAATGAAAAACCTGGGGAAAGAGAAGATAAACCTTATAATTTGAAAGCACTCCAAGAATATAAATTGGATCCCAGATCCAATTTGTTTGCAGACTCATTCCATGTTATAAAGAAAAAACAATGCACTCCTTTGGCTATCGGAAAAGTACCAAATCATCCTGGTACAGAAGAAAAATCACATTTGCCAAATGGTAATATAAACCCAAAATATGCCAAGTGGAAAATACAAGCTGACAAGTTTGCATCCTACTATTTAGCATATTTCAGACCTTTTTCTTGCCGAACAACCTATTCCTGTGACTGGAATGCATTAGTGGAATGGATACAATTTTTGCAAGGTGACACTTCCAATATCATTAGCCAGTTTCGTCTAATGATTATGGATAGACATATGTACGGAATAAACTCAAATGAAACTTGCAAACAAATGGCAAGAGATTACAGAAGTCGGACCAGAGATTTATGGTCAGACAAAGAAAAATCGGAAATTATGCAAGACAAACTTACTGCTATTCACAACATTGAATTAAATGCTCATAATTCAAACGAGTTAAATGCACTCCAAAAAGATCCTATTTCCCACAGAAGATTGCAAAATATGGTGAAACAAGATGCATTTGACCAACAGCAACAACAATGTATGGAAACTTTATTTGATTTTACAGAAAATATTACTATTCATAATAGTGAAAAATATTGCACTCAATGGATAACAATATTAAACCATTGTCCTGTCCGACAAACACAGGCAACTCTTGATCACATGAAAGCTTGGATACCAAATGATGAATCAAATCTTAGGCTGGGTGAAACAGATGAGGATATAAATCATTCTATACAAATGAAAATTGCAGCTCGAAACCCCAAAAGAATTGAAGAAGGCATTCAAAACATCCGTTCAAAACTGGAAGGTACTGACAATTCGGAAGTTGTCTTACATAAACAACAATTGGAATTTTTCGATTGTTTTGTCCACCACTATCTTGGATTTAATTTTTTAACATCAAAAAGCACACCAACCAAAGCATTTCCAAACTTGGTTCTTGTTCATGGTGGCCCAGGCACTGGCAAATCATTTTTACGCGATGCTATTGCAGATGTTTGTACTTTAACAGGTCATCATACTCTTAAAGTTTCTTTCAATGGTCTTAATGCTGCTGAAATGGGAGGTGAGACACTTTGTTATTGGATCAATGAAAGTAAACCACAAACTGGAGCTGGTTGTAAACTGAATGAAAATTTGCCATTAAAAAATGCTCAAGTTCTTCGAGCTGATGGTTTTGGTGAAAGATCAGTTGTAATTAATGATGAAGCTCAAACAAGTGCAGATTGGCATATACAAAAATTAAGCCAATTATGTCAACAAGTTACTGGAAAAACAACAGAACCTTACGGAGGTGCTACTGCAATTTATTTTGGAGATTATGGACAAGTAGGACCAGTCAAAGCAGGTGGTCCAGTAACCAAAACAATAATGGACAAATATCTGCATGAAAACTTGAAAAAACAAATTAATAAAAGCCAGCAAAAAAAATCAACAATCCAACAATTGCTCCAAGTAGGCACGCAGAAGATGACAAATTCAATGTTAATAGTCTCCAAATGAGAGGTATGAAATTGGTTGCAGAATGCAGATGGTACGAACTCAACACACAAATACGATCTCATGATGATGTACACAATGCAATGGTTCGGAAATTGTACCATGGAAAGCAAATACAAATGGAAGATTTCAAAAATAATGGTTACAAACTACTATCAAAAGAAGACTGTCAAGCTTCAGAATGGACAGAAGCATCTCTATTAGTTTCTACCAACAGACAAAGATATACTTTTACTCCTCTGAAGGCTATTGCCTACGCAAAAAATAAAAATCTACAAATTTTTCGATGGAGATCCAATTCAAAAGATTGGTTAAACAAGCCACCAAAACACTATCAAGCAGAAGCTCTTTTAGATCCGTGTTTTTTTGAAATCTTTGTCCAAGGGTGTGGAGGCTTTCTAGACGAGAGATATATAAAACATCTCAAACTGGTTAATGGCACATCAATTATATACCATTCCATGATCTTTGAACCACAACATCTTCATGAAATAAAATACATTCTTCAAAATGCACCCATTGCAGAAATAACAGACCTGCCCTACCCACCTTTGATGATTGTAGTTGAAGTTTTAATGCCAGAAAAGACACCTGACAACGTGATGGAAGCACTTCGTGCTCATTCTTTGGATCAAGATACCAAACTTATTGCTCAAGGAAAGCAAAAAATCTTAATACCCATATCCCGAACAACTTGTGCTTGGACTAATCAACATGTTCAAGTTAGAGGCAAACACAATTCCTTTGGACCATCATTGGTAAAACTTCAAAGAATATTCCCTATACAAACAAATTTTGTTATTACAATTCACAAATCTCTTGGAAAAACACTACCAAGAATTATCATTGCCATGTCAAATGATACAAGTGCGAACTGCCGACTAACATATCGACAATTAACTGTAGCTGTTTCCAGAGTAAAAAAACGAAATCACATTCGATTATTTCTTACTGGCAGCAATGAATCTGAAAAATGGAAATCTATACTCTACATTAAAGCTTTACATCCAGACCCTCACCAAATATTTTTTTTGGAGGTTTCCGCAATTACAATGAATCGAATCCCAATATAAATTGGATGGAAAATGCATGGGATCCAGAAAAAGCTAATAAAGACTTTAAAAAAAAACTGGACAAAGGTGAAATCAAACTGTAATACATAATATATACAAATACAAAGCTATAATCAAACTACATTTAAAATTATTTTTTGCTTATACACAATAAAAATTAGTTGTACCTTGCTTGTCTTTCATATTATGTATTTCATTGTATTTCTAAAAAAGTAATAGGATAAATATTTAGCTTACTATATTCAAAGTGGAATACTAAAAGTTTCTATAATCAAACTTAACTCGAGGTCTGTGGACCTCATATACTTTGTAGAAAAATATACTAAATTGCTAGCACAAACCTCGGACCTCTTATAGAACGAATAAATAATATATTGAAAAACAATAATTGTCGTAGTCTGAAATATTTGAGTTAACTGAAACCCTAATCTTCTTATGTTTATATTTCAGCATACGGTGATGAGTTGTTATCCATTTAACTCAAACCCTAATATACTTATGCTTATATTTCAGCATACGGTATTTGTTTGTTGTCCAAATAAGTATCAATATTTGGAACTGCGACAAAAATAAAATTTCTATATATCGTAACACTGACATCAAGAGGAGATAAAAAACAAACCACAACAAACCACAACAACACAATAGCAGGAAGGAGAAGTGTAAGCCATGAAATACTCCTAGCCATAAACAACAAATACTTGAGCCACAAGCCCAAACCACAAGCAACAAATACAGAAACCACAATATACCGAAGCCATAAGCATTGCATTAATTATCTATTTGGGAGAATGATATCAATTATCAGTTGAAAACCTTCATGTTTACCAGATATTTGTATTTGGAACTGCGACAAATATGAAATTTCTATATATCGAATAAAATAACAAAGCTACAAGCAAAAAATACGGAGACACTGCGCAAGTAGCCACGACAACAGGAGGAGATAAAAAGCCACGAGCGCAACCAAACCATAACTACTGAAAGCTTAAACAACAAATACTGGAACTACAATACATGAAATATTTGGAAATGCAATTAATATATTTGAGAACACGATATAAATTGACAGTTTATATACTTCATGGAATATTTTGAAAGTAAGCGCTTAAAATAATTTCGGAATGCAGTTGATATTTTTGGAAACTGGATACCAATCAACATTTCATATACTTCATATTTCCCAGATATTTCCATTTGCAAGCCAATATCAAGTAACACCACAATATACTGGAGCCGTAAACATTGTACTGAATATTTATTGGATAGTATTTGGGAATGCGATAACAATTAACAGATGATATTCCTCATATTCACCAATCATTGGTATACATTACATGAAATATTTTGAGAATGCGATAACAATTCACTGAAAGGAAAATATGATGTATTCAAGCCAACAGCGGCATCAATTAACAGTCGATATACTTCATGTTTGCCAGATATTTGAGAATGCGATAACAATTAGCAGTTCATATTCTTCATGTTTGTTTGCCTATGGCGACAAACAGTGTGTAAATATTTGAGAGTGCGATATGTAAACATATATGGAATTGCGGGCAATTTACAAAAGTCCATGTATCTACAATATGCTAATATTTTAAGTTAACCCAACATGCAACAACTATATGCAAATATGTAACAATTCACCTATTATCGTAACCTGAAATATATGACCAAGCTAGTACGAACTTCATGTACATAAATAGCCAATATATTGACCAACAAATATTATCGTAACTGGAAATATCCAGCAACTATCATTTACATGATTACTTAAAACATCTAATATGCAAACTTCTCTACACACCAGTACAATTTCTACACAACTTTAATTTTATAAAAATCAAATTCGCAACATCCAAAAACTACACCACAAAAAACAACAGCTTCCAATTGGTGAATGCTCCAGTATAAATATAATAATAGTAACAATTTACAATATGCATAAAAACGCACTACAAGAAACGACAAAATACAAATATACTCAAACCATCAACGACAAGCAAATGAAACCACAAAAACAAAAACCAACAAATATTAGAACCGCAATGACATTATTTGGAATTGTAACATTTACCAAATATATATTAAAATACTAATACAACCACACAGTGGA
>Ga0210021_1002898_pt1 | contig 14418 bp, 2 predicted proteins | sample CryGeymeta201517_FD_183981 | JGI IMG/M metagenome (GOLD analysis project Ga0210021, IMG submission 183981) | Groundwater microbial communities from Crystal Geyser aquifers in Utah, USA - Crystal Geyser metaG 2015-17 (SPAdes) (version 2) | ecosystem: Environmental > Aquatic > Deep subsurface >... | reverse complement strand
CGGCTTCTTCTACGGCTGGGTGACCGAAGCATCCGTGCTCGACGCCGATGGAGCCACGGCCACGCCCATCGATCCTGCGCTCTATCCCTCCGACGCGATCCTCGAGCGGTCTGGCGGCATCGTCAGCACCTACGACCCGCGGCTAACCGGCTTCGCCCACTTCGACTTGCCGACCTACCCCGCCGGACCAGCCGACCGCGTCGCGTGGGAAGTCGGCGTGTCGAACGGCTGGTACGAGGTGACGGTTTCAATCGGCGATGTCGCGGGCTCGGTTGCAGAGCAGGCCTTCCGCCTGTTTGTCGAGGGCGCGGCGGCGTCGAGTTTCGAGCCGACCGCCAGCTTCCGCACCGGGCTCGTGACCGTCGCGGTTGAGGTGACAGACGGCTTTCTCACGCTCGACGCCCGCGGCGGATCGAGCACGAAGATCCAGTATCTCGAAGTGCGGCCGCTGGAGGATCCGACCCCGGACGACAACCGCCCCGCGCCCGACGACTACGCAGCCTTCATCGCCCCTCGCGCGGTCGCGCAGGACGGCGCGGAGGTGTTCGAGACCCTTCTCGCCCCGGCGAGCGGCTTTGCGGGCGGCGTCGATCCGGAAGCCGACATCTTTCTCGGCGTCGCGGTCGTCGAGGGCCGCGGCGGCATAGATCTGTCCAGCCTGCTCGACGGCTCCTTCCGTCTCTATGAAACGCTGACGGGCGCGGAAGTGGCGGTCACCGCCAACACCACCGCCGCAGGCGATTCGGTGACGGTCGAAGCTGGCGGCGGGCTCAAGGCCAACACCAGCTACACGCTGGTCGTGGACGGTGCGGTGGACCGCGGCTCCAACAGCGACGGCACGGGTGGAGGCGGCGTTGACGGCGATGGTCCACGGGCCTTCCAGAAGTTCTCGACCACGTTCGTGACTGGCGACAGCCGGGCGGACGTCGATCGCGGCGTCGCCTTCACCGACCGCCTGCAAATCAACGGCGCAGCGGATGGCGCCTTCGCTTACAGCTCGGCCACGCTGTCCGCCGACAGAAGCCATCTCTATGTCGCGACGCTTGGCGGCCAGATCATCCGCTGGGCGCTGGATCCGCTGACGGGCGAGATCCTCAAGAACACGCAGGACACCTTCACGCCGTTCGGAGATTTCGAGACGATCGCCGGCCGCCGCGGCATCATCGGCCTGACCTTCGATCCCGAGGACCCGTCGGTGCTGTGGATCTCCGACAACTGGCCGATCCCGCTGTCGGGCCGCGACAACTCGGTGCCCGACTTCAGCGGGCGTATCAGCAAGGTCACGCTGGGCGCAGACGACAGCCTCGCGAACGCGACCATCGAGACCTACCTGACCGGGCTGCCGCGCTCGAACGGCGACCATGTCACCAACAGCCTGCAATTCCGCGCCAATCCGGCCCATGACCCGGAGACCAACCCCGACGCGCCGCCGTATCTGCTCTATGTGCTTCAGGGGTCCAACACCGCCATGGGCGCCCCGGACAGCGCCTGGGGCTTCCGCCCCGAGCGGCTGCTGAGCGCGGCCGTGCTTGAGATCGATCCTTCCCGCACGCCGCCTCCGGGCGGGTTCGACGTCACCACCGAGCCGCTGCCCGCCGACGGCCTGAACCGCCGATTCGCTGATGTGGACGGCAATCTGAAGAACGGCGGCATCGCCATCGACAGCGGGCCCTTCACGGGCGCGTTCCTGCATTTCGACGCCAACGGCGCCGCGACGGTGCGTGAGGGCGCCGGGGCGGACAGCGCGCTGATCGAGACGTTCTACGATCCGTTCGCGGCCGACGCGGTGCTGAAGGTCTACGCGACCGGCCCGCGCAACGCCTATGATCTTCTGTGGCATTCGAACGGCTCGCTCTATGTGCCCACCAACGGCTCGGCCGCCGGCGGCAACGTGCCCGACAATCCCAACACGGCGCAGAACGAGGGGCTCAACAGCGTGCCGCTGCAGCCGGACCTGCTGCTGCGCGTCGAGCAGGGCGGCTATTACGGCCACCCCAACGCGCTGCACGACCATTTCGTGCTCAACGGCGGCAATCCGACCGCCGGGGTAGATCCGTTCGAGGTGGCGGGCCCGTCGGGCTACGCCGTCGGCGTGCAGCCCGACGCCGCGTGGGACCCGGACGCCCTCTACAGCCTCGGCAACAGCCGCTCGCCGAACGGCGTCATCGAATATCATAGCGATGTGTGGGGCGACCGGCTACAAAACGCCATAATTTTTACAGAGTATTCCGGTGGGAACGATCTTCGCGCGGTGCTGCTGGATGACGACAAATCTGTGATCGCCGATTTCGTGCTGCGGGACTTCAACGGAAAGCCGATCAATCACTACCTCAACCCGCTCGATCTGGTCGCCGATCAGGATACGGGCCGTCTTTATATGATAACGCTGAATCGCGTAACAGGAGAGAGTCAGATCGTCATGCTTGACCCCGCGCCCCCCCCCTTCCGCATCGAGGCCGAGACTTTTTCGATCTCCTCCGGGTTCACCGTCGCCAACAGCAACAATGCGTCCGGAGGACAGATCCTCCAGGGCGTCGGGACCGGTGAGCAGCGCGCCAGCATGGTCTTCACCGGTCCGTCGGGCTATTACGCCGTAGATATCGGCCATTTCGACGAGAACGACGGCGTCGCCCGCATGGCGATGTTTGTTGACGGGATCGCGGTGGACGCTTTCCTGTGGGATCAGGAACTGGGTTCTCCGGCCGCCGCGCCGGCGACGCTGACCACACAGCGCGTCAACGTCTTTCTCGAGAACGGCGCGACCATTGAGCTGCGCGGGTTCCGCACGGCGGGCGAGCCGCTGCGCACCGATTATCTCGAGTTCAGCTACATCGCCGATGCGGCGCCCGGCTCGGCGCCGGTCAACAGCGCGCCGTCCGGGGCGACGACGATCGTCAACCAGCCTTTCGCGTTCACCGGCGCTGCGGTCGTGTCGGTATCCGACGCCGACAGCGGTTCGCTGACCACCACGCTGCGGGTCGAGAACGGCGCGGTCTCCCTCGGCGCGACCGGCGCCGCCGTGGTGGTCACGGACGGCGGGGCGACCACGACCATCTCGGGAACCACGGCGCAGGTGAACGCGGCGCTGGCTGGGCTGACCTTCACGCCTGCGGCTGGCTTTGTCGGCGACGCCGCCATCACGGTGGAGACTTCGGACGGCGGACTGACCGACACCGACACGATCTCGGTGACTGTCGGGGGCTTTGGCGACCCCGACGCGGTGATCTCGGTGCGCAGCCGCGACCCCGGCCATTTCGAGGACCGGCTGCACTTCAACTGGAACGACGATCCCGGCGCGAACTCGTCAACGGTGCGCGACTTCAAGGACACCGGGATCGTCTTCGTCTCCAATGACGGCACGGCGCCGCTGCAGATCAGCGGCTTCGACCTGAGCGGGCCGTTCAAGCTGGCCGATCCGGCGCAGCTGAACGGTGTGACGCTGCAGCCCGGCGCCGAGATCGCCGTGGAGGTCCAGTTCGACCGCGCCGCCTTCACCGCCCGTCCGAACGGCGTCTCGGGCGTGTTCGAGGGCCGCCTCGACATCTTCAGCAACGATCTCGGCCAGAACAGCATCTCGGTCGATCTCGCCGGCCACTGGCAGAACAAGACCGAAGGCGGCTGGGAGCCCAACGTCAACGAGGTCTGGGAAGTCTTCGGCTTCGGCAACCGCATCCCCGACCTGCCGCTGCAGGACGGCCCCGCCAACCCGCTCGACACCTTCGGCCTCTACGAGCAGCTGACCCCCGAGGAGGTGCTGTCGCCGCACTGGAAGATCGCCGACGGCTTCACCGGGGCGACCTTCACCCTGATCGGCCGCTGGTCCGGCCCGAGCAGCGAGGGCATCGCGATCCACCGGCCGTTCGCCAAGGGAAGCACGGTGGTGAACCTGTTCAACGAGGTCAAGGACAGCCAGACCGTGCTGCCCGACCGCGGGACCAGCACCACCGCCGTGGCGGGCGTCGTGCTCGACCCGCGCTACGCCTCGGCGACCTTCACCAACACGGAGATCCCCGACGGCTGGGTGGGCGATGACGTCTTCAGCATCCGCGGCGACAACCTCTCGAGCGATCCGTCGCTGAACACCACCGGCGACCTGCCGTCCGACGCCACGCTCGAGGACATCTACGGCCACTGGATGCGCATCTTCCAGGCCATCGACGCCGAGGGGAACATCATCCCCAACGTCTATCTCGGCATTCAGGACAAGATCGGCATCAACAGCGATTTCAACGATCTGATGTTCATCATCAGTGGCGTCACGCCTGCAAGCCAGGCGCCGGTGAACGCGGCGCCGGCGCAGATCACGATGGCCGAAGACAGCTCCTTCGCCTTCACGGGCGCGAACGCCATCAGCGTCAGCGACCCGGACGGGGCCGCGCTGACCAACCGCATGACCGTGCTGCTCTCCGTCGAGCATGGCACGCTCGTGATCGACCCCACGACGAACGTCACGATCACGGGCAGCGGCACCGGGCAGATCCAGCTCGTCGCCAGCACGGTGTCGGGCGCGGGCAATACGGCGCAGAACCTCATGAACGCCGCGCTCGCCAAGCTGATCTATACGCCGACACCGAACTACGACGGCCCCGACGCGCTGCGCATCGTGACCAACGACCGCGCGCTGAAGGACATCGACACCGTCGCCATCACGGTGACCAACGTCGATGACGACGCCCCGATCGTGCTGGACGCGAGCGCGCCGGAGATCACCGTCGCGGGCGGGACAAGCACGCAGGTGACCGTGCACTATCGCGACGACGTCGCGCTGGACCTTGGTTCGCTCGGGATCGACGACATCCGTGTCGTCGATCCGTCCGGCGGGCTGCTGTCGGTCACCAACGCCGCCGTCACGCCCGGCGCTGACGCCCGCACGGCGACGGTCGTCTACACCGTCGCCGCGCGCGGCGGCGTCTGGGAGGCGGTGGACAACGGCGCCTACCAGATCGAACTGCTGGCGGGTTCGGTCGCCGACGCCCTCGGCGCCACGGCGCCGGCAGCGGTGATCGGGTCCTTCGAGGTCGCGCTGCCGCTGCCGCCGGCGACGCGCGTCGAAGCCGAAACGCTGACGCGGACCGCAGGTTTCACCGTCGCCAATCTGGGGGCCGCCTCAGGCGGTCAGGTGCTGGCCAATTCGGGATCGGGCGAACAGCGCGCCGAGATGGTCTTCGGCGGCGAAGCGGGCCGCTACAGCGTGACCATCGGCTATTTCGACGAGAACGACGGCGTGGCCTCGATGCGCCTGCTCGTCAACGACATCGAGATCGGCGCGTGGCTTTGGGACCAGGATCTGGGCACCGCGAACGGCAACGCGCAGGCGCGCGCCTCGCGCACTTTCGTGGACGTCGCGCTCCGTCCCGGCGACGTGGTCGAGATCGCGGGCTTCGCCAATGGCGGCGAGCCGCTGCGCACCGACTATCTCGACTTCCAGTTCCTGCTGCCTCTGGGCGAGGGCGCCCAGAGGCCCAACAACGCGACGCCGAATGCGGTGAGCCTCGACGAGGATGGCGTGTTCGCCTTTTCCGGGGTCAACGCGATTTCGGTGTCCGACCCGGACAGCGCGGCGTTGACGACGACGCTCAGCGTTTCGGAGGGCGTGCTGAACGTCGCCGCCGCCGACGGCGTATCCGGCGACGGCACGGCGACCGTCGTGATCACCGGTTCGGCCGCGACGATCAACGCCGCGCTGGCGGGGCTGACCTATGCGCCGGCGCAGGATTTCTTCGGCGACGATGTGCTGACCATCGTCACGTCGGACGGCGCGCTGAACGACACCGACACCGTGGACATCACGGTCGCCCCGGTGAACGACGCGCCGACGGCCGGGTCGCTCTCGACGTCGGTCAGCGCCGGTGAGGAGTTGCTGATCGCGTTGCCGATCGACGATGTCGATGACGAACTGAGCGCGCTCGAACTCACGTTGCCCGCCACATCGGTCTTTGGCGGCGTGGTGGTGGACAATGGCGGCGGTCAGGTCAGCTACACGCCGGCCGCAGGCTTCACCGGTGCGGACAGCTTCACCTATTCGGTGACCGACCCGGGCCTTCTGTCCTCCGGGACGGCGACCGTGACCATCGAGGTCGGCGGGGTAGCCGGCACGCCGCCGACCGCGGCGATCACGCGGATGTTCGACGTCAATATCTCCGGCGGCGTCTTCGCCGTGGTGCAGGTGACCTACAACGACAATGTCGGACTCGACGTGAGCACCCTGGACGCGGCGGATCTCGTCGTGACGGGTCCGGGCGGGGCGCTGAGCATCATCGACGTGGCGGTCAGCGAGATGACGAACGGCTCGCCGCGCGTGGTTTCGTATAGCATCGGCGCCCCCGGCGGGGCCTGGGATGCAGGCGACAACGGCGTCTACACGATCAGTCTTGCGGCCAATCAGGTCTTTGACATCGACGGCTTTGCAGCCGCGCCGGTCGCCTCGCTGGGCGGCTTCACGGTCACCGCGCCCGCCGCAGCGACGCTGCGCGTCGAGGCGGAGGATTTCACCATCGCGCAAGGCTTCGTCTCGGCCTCCATCGGCGCAGCCTCGGCGGGCGGCATCCTGCAGGCGGTCGGTTCGGACGAGCAAATCGCCAGCTATGTCTTCACCGGCGCGGCGGGCGTCTATGACCTCGGCATCGGCTATTTCGATGAGAACGACGGCGAGGCTTCGCTCCAGGTTCTGGTCAACGGGGAGCAGATCGACAGCTTCGTCTGGGATCAGGATCTTGGCTTCAATCTGGCCGACAACGCGACTGCGGCAATCCGGGGCATCGCCGGTGTGGCGCTGCGTCCCAACGACGTGGTGGAGCTGCGCGGGTTCGCCGACGGCATCGAGCCGCTGCGGGTGGACTACGTGGACTTCCAGTTTGTCGAGAACCTGCCCGCCGAGAGCTTCCGCGTCGAGGCGGAGGCGTTCGCGCTTTTGCAGGGCTTCAAGATCCAGGCCCGCTCGGCCGCGTCGGGCGGGGCTAACATCGAGGCCGTCGGCGGGGGCGAGCAGATCGCCTCGTATGTGTTCACGGGGATGGACGGCCTCTACAACCTCGGGCTCGGCCATTTCGACGAGAACGACGGCGTGGCGTCGATGCGGGTGCTGGTGAACGGGGCCGAGATCGACTCGTTCCAGTGGAGCCTGAACACCGGCTCGGCCAATCCCACCGCCGCCGCGCTGGTCGAGCGCGCGATCACCGACGTGGCGCTGCGGGCGGGCGACGTGATCCAGCTCCGCGGCTTCGGCGCGCCGGGCGAACCGATCCGCACCGACTATCTCGACTTTGACAGGGTGGGCGATCTGCCGCCGCCGCCGGACAACACGTTCCGCGTGGAGGCGGAGACTTTCACGATCGTGCAGGGCTTCGGGGTAGAAGTGATCGGGCCGCAGGCGTCGGGCGACACCGTGCTGCGCTCGTTCGGCGCGAGCGAGCAGATCGCGACCTATACGTTCGCCGAGACGTCCGGGGTCTACGATCTGGCGATCGGTTATTTCGACGAGAACGACGGATCGGCCTCGATGCGTGTGCTGCGCAACGGGACCGAGATCGACAGCTTCCTGTGGAACGAGGATCTGGGCTCGCCGCTGGCCGACCCGAGCACTGCGACGGTCCACCTGATCAGCGGCGTGACGATCCAGAGCGGCGACATCATCGCGCTTCGCGGTTTTGGCGACGGCACGGAGCCGCTGCGCACCGACTATGTCGATTTCACCAAGGTGTTGGACGTCGCGCCGCCGCCTGCGCCGTTCCGCGTAGAGGCGGAGGCGTTCACGCTGGTTCAGGGCTTCAAGGTCCAGGCGCGCTCGACCGCGTCAGGCGGCGCCAACATCGAGGCCGTCGGCGGGGGCGAGCAGATCGCGTCCTACGTCTTCAACGGGACGGCGGGCGTCTATGACCTCGCCCTCGGCCATTTCGACGAAAACGACGGCGTCGGCTCGATGCGGCTGCTGGTGAACAACGAGGAGATCGATGCGTTCCAGTGGGACCAGGACACCGGTTCCGCCAGCCCCGCGGCCGCTGCGCTGATCGAGCGTCAGATCGAGAATGTGGCGCTCGAAGTCGGCGACGTGATCGAGTTGCGCGGCTTCGGCGCGCCGGGCGAGCCGATCCGCACCGACTATCTCCACTTCACCTGGATCGACGATCTTATCTCCTGACCCTGACCGCGCCGGCGGAAGCGCCGGCGCTCGTCGTCGTAAAAAGGAATCGGGCGTAACCATCAGGAGTGATGTTTCATCGTCCTCAACTAAATGCCGGGTGTCCTAGAACTGGCTCCATCAAATCCGCAGAGGTGCGCAGTGGCGACAGCAGCCTTTTTCGACGTCATTGAGGCGGAAGTCTTCGCGATCCTCGATGACACCGGCACGTCCGATCTGAACGGACTGACGGTGGTACGCGACGCAATGTCGCCCGAGCGGCCGAAGTCAGGCCTCGACCCCGACGGCCTGTGGGCTGGCCATGAGGGCGACGGCTATCTCGACATGGGCGGCCAGATTGGCGACGCGGCGGCGTTCGTGGTCACGGCGCCCGAGGCCGGCGACTACCTGCTGTCCTTTCGTTACGCCAACGGCGGCGGCGACCGTCCGATGGCGCTGTCGCGCGACGGCGTCCGGATCGCCTCGCCGGGTTTCGCCGCGACCGGCGCCTGGGACCAGTGGAGAGCGGAAACGGTTGTCGTCTCGCTGCAGGCCGGCGCCAACGCGCTGACGATCGCCAATATCGGTCGCGGCGGCCCCAACCTCGACCGCGTCGCCATCTCGTCGCCATCGTTTCGCATCGAGGCGGAATCGCTGACGCTGCTCGACCGTTTCGCCGTCACGCCGAGCGTATCGGCGTCGGGACGCGCGGTGCTGCAGGCGGTTGGCCCCCTGGAGCAGAGCGCGGGCTTCGTCTTCGACCGGCCGGGCGGCGTCTACGACGTCAAAATCGGTCATTTCGACGAGAACGACGGGGTCGCCCGGCTGGCGCTGCTGATCGATGGCGTGGCGGTGGATGCGTTCATGTGGGACCAGGAACTCGGCTCCGCCGTCCCCGGCCCATCAACCCTGACCGCGCGCACGATCAGCGGGGTTCGCATCGAGCAGGGCGCGCTGGTCGAGCTGCGCGGCTACGGCGCGCCGGGCGAGCCGCTGCGCGTCGATTTCCTCGATTTCGCCTTCGTCGCGGCCACGCCGACGGGCGCTGCGCCGGTCTCGGCCTTTCCCGACGCCGCCTTCGCGCCAGCCGACAGCGCCATCGCCTTCAACGACGGCTACACAAGTTCGGTCTTTGGCGAGCCGGGCGAGCGCCTGACGGTCACGCTGCGGCCCGGCGTCGGCGAGGTGACACTGGCGCCGTCGGCGGCGGCGCAGGTCGTGATCGAGGACGGCGGCGCGCTCGCGGTCTCCGGCGCGCAGGGCGACGTCAACGCCGCGCTGGCAGGCCTCGTCTACACGCCGCCGACCGGTTTTCTCGGCGAGACCAGCATCGAGATCGCCGTCACGGACGGCGCCTTCACGACCATGGACGCCATCGCCCTGACGGTGGCGGGCGTCGCCGGACTGGAGCCGGACATCGCGCTGCGCAGCCTCGACGCGACGTTCTTCGAGGATCGGCTGCAGTTCAACTGGATCGACACGCCCGACCGGAACGCCTCGACGCCGCGCGCCTTCAAGGATGTCGCGACGCTGCGCGTGACCAATGAGGGGGCCGGGCCGCTGCGGCTCGACGGCCATAATCTCATGGGACCTTTCGCGCTGGTCGATCCCGATCAGCTCGACGGCGTGACCCTCGGGCTCGGCCAGTCGATCGACGTCGCCGTCGTCTTCGACCGCTCCGCCTTCACGGAGCGGCCGAACAATGTCTCCGGCGTCGTGGACGGGCGGCTCGACATCCTGAGCGACGATCCCGACACGCCAGTCGCCTCGGTCGATCTGTCGGCGTTCTGGCAGCGGTTCGACGAAGGCGGCTGGGAGCCCAGCGTCAACGAGGTCTGGCGCGTTTTCGGCTTCGGCAACGCCATACCCGGCCTGTCGTTCCTCGACACAGACCCCTCGCCGCTGTTCACTGGCGGTCTCTATGAGGCGTTCGACACGACCGAGGTGCTGTCGCCGCACTGGCGTATCGCCGACGGCGTGGATGAGGCGCAGATCACGATGATCGCGCGCTATTCGGGGCCGCGGTCAGGCTCCGAGCCGATCACGATTCACCGGCCCTTCACCAAGGGCGCGACAGCGCTGACCTTCGGCGCAAGGAGCGAGGACACGCAATCCCTGCTGCCTGGCGTCGGCGATGCGGCGGGCGGGCCGGGTGCAAGCTTCGATCTGGTGTTCGCCTCGGCGCGCTTCACGCGCGAGACCATTCCCGACATCTGGCAGGGCGACAACGTCTTCAGCATTGCCGCCGCCAACTTTTCCAGCGATCCCAACCTGAACGGCAAGGGCGACATTCCCCCCGACGCGGCGCCCGAAGCGATCTACGGACATTGGCTGCGCATCTTCCAGGCCTTCGACGCCGGGGGCGCGGCGATACCGAACGTGTATCTGGGCTTTCAGGACTTCATCGGCATCAACGGCGACTTCAACGACACGATGTTCGTGATCGAGGGGGTCGAGCCGGTCAGCACCGCCCCCGTCACCACGGCGCCGACAGCCGTCGCGACGGTCGGCGGGCGGCCCTTCGCCTTCGGCGTCGATAACCGCATCCGCATCGACGACGCTGACGTCGGCCTGACGCCGCGCTTCAACGCCTACCTGTCTGTCGGGCACGGAACGCTGAACGTCTCCGCCACCGGCGCGACGGTCGGCGGCGACGGCACGGGCGCGCTGCATCTGTTCGGCACGCCGCCGCAGGTGAATGACGCGCTGCGCTCGCTGGTCTACACCGCCGATCCGACCTTCTCGGGCGTCGATACGTTGCGGATCGTGGCGAATGACCGGGCGCTGTCGGACGAGGATTTCGTGTCGATCGCGGTGGCGCCCGCACCGGGGCGGCTTGGCGTTACGGAGCTAGACGACGCTGCGGCGGACGCACGGCTGGTTTTCACCAACATCAACCCCGACAGCCCGACGCTGCGGCCGGGGCAGAGCTTCCGCGACAAGGCAAGTTTCGAGATCGTCAACGAGGGCGGCCAGCCGCTGTCGATCCTAAACATAAAGATCGCGGATGAATCCGGCTTTGTGATTGTCGGCCCGGTTCCCGCGACACTGGCGGCCGGCGCCCGCGCGACGGTGACCGTCGCCTTCGTCGGCCTCGATCCGACCAGCCGCGACAGGGACGCGCCGGACCCGCGGCTGGCGAAGCTGCCGGAGTTCTATGAGACCACCCTGCGCGTCGCGACCAGCGTCGGCGACGCGGAGATCACGCTTGCGGGCCTTGCGCAGTTCGCCTCCGAGAACGGGCAGGAGCCGCAGCCTTTCCAGATCGCCCGCGCCTTCGGCTACGCCACGGACATCCCCTTTGACGCGTTGCCCGAACAGGGCGACCCGGCGTTCGTCGAGATCATCGGCGACGAGGTGCTGGCGCCCTATTTCACCGCGCTGGACGGGAATGCGCCGGTCGAGGTCGTCCAGCTTGCCGCTTTCCTCGGTACGCAGCGGATCGGCGGCGAGCGGGTGGGCGACGTCGCGCGGCTTCACGTGCACGATCCGGCCTCGGCGGCGAGCCGTGTCGAGCTGTTTGCGCAGGATGGCGCGCAGAACCAGTCTGTGCTGCCGATGGCGCTGGGTGGCGTCGGCGAGACGCGCGCCGCGTTCGCGCCGACCGGCGTCTTCGGCGTCCACATCAGCGTGGATGGCCGCCCCGATTACGCCACCTGGAGCGATCCCGGCGCCAACGAGACCGACCCCGCCCTGCGCCGCAACGACGCGCCCCTGACTGGCGATGGCGACGCGACGACGCCGGATGGCGGCCATATCCTGCGCTATTTCAAGGCGCGGGCGGGCGATGGATCGGTCATTCCGGGCGTCTATCTCGCAATCCAGGACTATCCCGGCGCTGGAAACTTCGACTTCAACGACCATGTTTTCCTGGTTCGCAACGTCGCTCCCATCGCCAATGGCGCACTGCCGGCCGCGATGGACCGCAACGGCGACGGGGTGAACGACGCCCTGACTCAGGATTTCGACGGCGACGGCGTGGTCGCCTTCTTCGACCCCGACGATGCGCCGTTGCGCGTCGAGGCGGAGGCGTTCACCCTGGTCCAGGGCTTCAAGACGGTCGCCCGGGCCGCCGCGTCCGGCGGGGTCAACATCGAGGCGTCCGACGGCGGCGAACAGATCGCAGCGCATGTCTTTGGCGGCCGGAGCGGCGTCTATGACCTGCGGCTCGGCCACTTCGACGAGAACGACGGCGTCGCGTCGATGCGCGTGCTGGTCAATGACGTCGAGATCGACGCGTTCCTGTGGAACCGCGACACCGGCTCGCCGAGTCCCGCCGCCGCCGCGCTGATCGAGCGGCAGATCGGGGATGTGGCGCTTCGGCCCGGCGACGTGATCGAACTGCGCGGTTTTGGTGCGCCTGGCGAGCCTATCCGCACCGACTATCTTGATTTCGCGTTCTCGCGTGATCTTGCGCCTCCTGCGCCATTCCGCGTCGAGGCTGAGGACTTCGCCCTGCTCGAGGGTTTCACGACAAGAAATCGCTCCGCCGCGTCCGGCGGGATCAACATCGAGGCTGTTGGCGCGGGCGAACAGGTCGCCCGGCTTGTCTTCGACCGGCCCAGCGGCGTCTATGATCTCGGACTGGGATATTTCGACGAGAACGACGGTGTGGCTTCGATGAGGGTGCTCGTCAACGGCGCCGAGATCGAGTCATTTCGATGGGCGCGCGACACCGGTTCGGCCAACCCGACGGTCGCCGCGCTGGTCGAGCAAGACATCAATGACGTCGCCCTCCGTTTCGGCGACACGATCGAACTTCGAGGCTTCGGCGCGCCCGGCGAACCGCTGCGCACCGACTATCTGGATTTTACCTGGCTGCACGAGATCGCCTGACGCGGCGCTGCGTGCGCTGCGCCATCCACGGCGTTACTTGACGAACAGCCGACACATCAGTTTGAAAAAAGCCATCCGCGCCTGCAGCGACCGCTTCCGCCAGCGGGCCAACCGCCAAGGTTGGCGCGACTCGGCTCGGGCTATGTAGCGGTCGGCCGCGATCATGCGACCGATAGCCTCCGCCGCAGCAGGACCCAGCATTTCGCGGATGGTGCCCGGAACAGCCCCCTTCACCGTGCGGTGAATCTGGTAATGGTGGATGATCCGCGGCGCGATCGACGCGCCGTCGAGGCGCAGCACGCTCGACAGGTCCATCATGTTGTATTCAGGCGGCAACGTGGCGATGCGCAGGTCGCTATGCCAGAGCAGTTCGCGCAAAGCCGACTGGTCGCGCTTCATGTCGTTGTCGCGCACGGCTTCTCGCCAAGCGTTCAGCAGCGTCGTCACCGCTGCGGTCTTGCGAAAGGCGATGACGCCGGAATTGAACTGCGGAAAGCAGGCGCCGAACGGGCGCCGCCATATAGCGGCGGAATGGGCGCTGTTGCGTTCCTGATCATGGGCGAGCGCGATGTCGAAGCGATCAAGCAGGCTGAACAGTTCGGTCACGTCTGTCATCACGAATACGTCGGCGTCAAGGTAGAGCGTGCGCTCGAAGGGTGATGCGATCATCGCGTCGATCTTGGAGCGTCGCCACGGATCGGTAAGCTTGACGACATGGTCGAAATGGCCCGTGCCGACGTCGCCGTCGGTAAACTGCGTGTTCCACGGGATGATGGGCGCCCATTCCAGCTGATCATGGGCAGCGATTCCACGGGATGATGGGCAGTCGTTCCACGCTATCGTGGGCGGGTTTGGCCGACAGTCTGAAGCTACGGTGACCTTCGTTTTAAGCGAGGAAGCCGAGATGCCAACGGGACGACTGTCGATGCGCCGGATACGGGATGTGCTGCGGTTGAAGTATGCGCAGGGGCTGAGCGAGAGGGCGATCGCCGTCTCGCTTGGGCTGGGGAAAGGAACTGTCGGGGCGTATCTCGGGCGGGCGCGGACGGCCGGTTTGGCCTGGCCACTTCCCGACGCGCTGTCCGACGACGACCTCGAGTTGCTGTTGTTCCCGGCGACGCCGTCGGTGGCGGACGGGGAACGCCCCGTGCCCGACTGGTCCCTCGTGGATCGGGAACTGCGGCGCCCAGGCGTCACGCGCGCCCTGCTCTGGGAAGAATATCGCGCGGTCCACCCCTTTGGCTTCGGCTATGCCTGGTTCTGCGAGCATTACGAGGCCTGGAAGGGCCGGGTCCGACCGACGATGCGGCAGACGCATATCGGCGGCGAGAAGATCTTCGTCGACTTCGCGGGCGACACCGTTGACGTGATCAATCCTGCGACCGGAGAAGCCCGGGCCATGAAGCTGTTCGTCGCGGCGATGGGGGCCTCGAACTATACCTACGCCGAGGCCGTGGCGTCCGGGG
>Ga0210021_1002894_pt1 | contig 14432 bp, 16 predicted proteins | sample CryGeymeta201517_FD_183981 | JGI IMG/M metagenome (GOLD analysis project Ga0210021, IMG submission 183981) | Groundwater microbial communities from Crystal Geyser aquifers in Utah, USA - Crystal Geyser metaG 2015-17 (SPAdes) (version 2) | ecosystem: Environmental > Aquatic > Deep subsurface >... | reverse complement strand
AAATGTTGAGGAAATTGGGTTTTCGGAAGTTGATTTTGTTTTCATAAAAAAATTGGCCCATGCCATTGATTATTAAGTCTTTCCACCAGTCGATGAACTTTCGTTCATCTCCACCCTTCGCTATGCCCGGGTATTTAATTTGCTCTTGGTTTAGTGGGCCAGCTTTAATTTCGATTTCTGGTGAGCAAGTTGCCTTCCAATAGCTTGGAATTTCCATTAAGCCCAAATTAAAAATTAAATTATCTAATATTCTATCCCCTATTTTTGCCAGCCGGGATTTGTCGACATTTTCGATGACTACTTTTGGTTTAAAATAAACATCAGGCTTAATTTTAAAATCAAAAAAAATCTCTAAATTATTGCCAGAGATTTCATAAGAGTATTTTTCGTAAATAAACTTCGGATATTTTTTTCTTAAAAAATCTACTTTTTCCATCTTGTTTAAAATGGAGTTTTAAACATTTAGCCGAGCAGTCTTATGGCTACACCTAAGATAGCAAAGACGATATTAATTATCCAAAATCTCATTGTTACTTGGTAAGCTGGCCAGCCTCGGGCCTCAAAATGATGATGGATTGGAGTGGAAAGCCAGATTTTCTTTTTTCGAAATTTTTTAGATAATAACTGTAAAATTATTGAACCTACTTCAATTACCATTAAACCGGCAATAATTGGCAAAACTACCACTGAATCGGTTAAAAACGAAACCACGGCCATGGTTGAAGTCAGGGCTAAAATTCCGGTTTCTCCCATATAAAATCTGGCTGGCGGAATATTAAACCATAAAAAAGCAAAAAGAGTGCCACAAATTGCGATACAAAAAGTGGCAAGGTCTACTTTTCCCTGAGAAAAGGCAATTATTGAAAAGGCGCCAAAAATTGATGCAAAAACGCCACCGGCCAATCCATCTAGTCCATCGATTACTCCGCCGGTCCAGGAAGCGACCATTACTAAAGCAAAAAAAGGAATTATCCAAAGCCCGAGGGTAAAATCGATTCCTTCTGGAAAATTAAAAATTAAAGGAACGTGAATGGTATCCCAACCCAATTTATAGTAAAACCAGAGACCTCCGACTAATCCGATTAAAATGATAATTAACAATCTTCTGGTGAACCCCATTCCTCCCCCAATATATTTTCCTCGACCGGTAACCTGTAAAACATCATCAGCTAATCCAACAATTGATGCTATCACCAAAGTAAACAGGGGCAGCCAGGTTTCGCTTCGAGATAAAAAATTTAATTTTCCTAACCACCAGGGATGAGAAAAATAAGAGAGAGCAAAAAATAAAAAGATAATAAAGAGTACCGAAACCCAAATTAATGCTCCTCCACCCCGAGGCACGGTTACCTCTCTTTCTTTGTGCAGGGAATAAAAAACTTCAGCCGTATCCCCGGTAATCGTTTTTCTTCTGGCTTCTTTTTTCCAAAATTTGATTTTGTGCAAGAACTTGATTAAAACCGGAGCCAATAAAAAAGCAATTCCGGCTGTCAAAGCGGCAATACTCAGGAGCCGAATAACGTTAAATGTAAAAATACTCATAGACCGAGCCCCGCCCTTTCCTTTCTTTTAGAAAGGGCGGGGCGAAGGTGGAAATGAGCAAAGCTCATTGACTAATAGTTAGCCAATTAATCAGTTTTTGCATTTCAGTAATCCGAGCCTCAACCGATTGAGCTCCTAAAATCACATTGATGAATTTACTTCCCTTTTTGTCTTCCAGAACTAAAAGCAGACAACCTCCGGCTTTCTCTGTATAGCCGGTTTTGCCTCCGATTATTTTAGTTCGTTGATCGGGAGATTCATCAAACAAAAATTCATTAGTGTTTTTCAATTCGGGCCCGTAAAAATTATATATGGGAGTAGAAAGAATTTCCCAAATTAAAGGTTTTTTTAATAATTCTTTGGTTAGCTTCACTAAATCGTTGGCAGTCGAATAATTTAATTGGGTTGTGATTTTATCTTCTTCAGGTTCTAGACCTGTTGGGTTAAAGAAACGAGTGTTTTCCAGATTCATTTTCTGGCTAGCCAAATTCATTAATTCCACGAATTTATCCTGATTCATTCCTTCATAATCATTCGCCAGGGCAAAGGCTGCATCATTACTCGATTCCATTAATAAAGGATACAGAAGATATTCTACGGGGTAGATTCTTCCAATTGCTAATTTCCCGAAATCCCCCTCCTGGGAAACTGATTCTTTTGTTATCTTTATCTCCTTTGAAAGGTCATAATTTTCCAAAACAACAAAAGCTGTCATTAATTTAGTTAAGGAAGCGATCGGAAAAGGCTGATTAATGTTTTCATTAAAAATAATCTTTTCAGCCCCGATTTCATCCAGTTTTACCGAAATAGCTGCTTTAACTTGGAGGTCGAGTTCAGGTTTTTGGGGCTTTGGCGAAATTTTCACAAAAACTATCTCTTCAAAGGGCTGAGAAATTTGGGCATAAAAATAATTTTCCAAGTTTTCCTGGAAAATATTTAGGGCGAATAAACCAAAAAAACTCGCCAAAAAAGCAATGAAAAAAAACTTTAACCCTTTACTCATCGAGCTTTGCATAGCGAAGCGAAGATAAAGATGAAAACTCTGTTTTCATCGCTATTTTTTAGGTTTAGTAATTTTGATACGCAGCTCTTTTAATTGTTCTTCGGTGACCTCAGCTGGGACATCCATCATTAAATCTCGGTTATCCCCGGTTTTGGGGAAAGCCATTACTTCTCGAATATTTGGTTCATTTAAAACTACAGCTAAAAATCTATCAATTCCCGGAGCAATTCCGCCATGAGGAGGAACACCGTAGGAAAAGGCTTCAAAATAATTACTAAATTGCTTCTTAATCTCTTCTTTTTTGTGTCCCAAAACTTCAAAAACGGCAGTTAAGACATCCAAATTTGTGGTTCTTATACTTCCTCCTCCAATTTCTACGCCATTTAGAACGAAATCGTATTGATGGGCTAAAATTTTTTCTGGATGTTTTTTAATCTCTTCAATGTCTTCGGTTTGGGGTTTAGTAAAAGGATGGTGCATAGCTCCCCACCTTTTTTCCTTTCCATGCCACTCGAACATTGGAAAATCGGTGATGAAGCAGAAGGCGAGTTCATCCGAATTATTTTTGTTTACTCTCAAGTCTGGCTTATCAATTTTGTATTTTTTCATTGAATCTTTATAAGTTATTCTTGGGAAAGGAATTTTCAAAATTTTCTTTTCTGGAAATAATTTTTTGACTAAATTGCTGTAAAGTCTTTCTGCTAAATTCAAAATGTCTTCCTGAGTAGAAAAGCTTATTTCTATATCTAATTGGGTGTGTTCTGCTTGGCGATCGGCACGGGGGTCCTCGTCCCTGAGACATCGAGCAATTTGGAAATATTTTTCAAACCCGGCTACCTGTAATAACTGTTTATATTGCTGAGGGCTTTGAGGAAGGGCATAAAATTTTCCCGGTTCTAATCTTGAAGGAACTAAAAAATCTCTGGCCCCTTCGGGAGTAGATTTAGTTAAAAGTGGAGTTTCAACTTCAATGAACCCTTCTTTAATTAAAAATTCTCTCATGAACTGAATAACTTTTTGCCGCCAAATCAAATTTTTTCTCATCCTTTCCCTTCTCAAATCTAAATAGCGATATTTTAATCTCGCTTCCTCATTTATTTCATAACCCGAAGTATTAATGGGAAAAGGCAGAGTTTTTGCCTGAGAAAAAACTTCAACATGAGAAGGATGAAGTTCGACGTTTCCGGTTTCAACTTTGGGATTTATCATTCCAGCCGGCCGCTTTTCAATAGTTCCTTCAACTCCAATCACCCACTCCGGTCTTATCTGCTGAACTATTTTATAAAGAGACTTATTTACCGAGCCCATTTTAGCGGGCGAAGGTGAAGATGAATCTTTCGATTCATCGACTTCGGGGGTGAAAACTAATTGTAAAATGCCACTCCGGTCTCTGAGGTCAATAAAAAGAATTTTGCCATGGGTCCTTACAGTATTGACCCAACCACAGACTCGAACTAATTTTCCTATATACTTTGGCGTTTCAACAGTTAGTAGTCTTTTTGTCATTTTTAGAGATTAGAAATTAGAAATTAGAAATTTTATTTACCGAGTCCCGCCCTTTCCTTTCTTTTAGAAAGGGCGGGACGAAGGTGGAAATGAGCAAAGCTCATTGACTAAGGTATCCTTTAATTTTTTCAACAATTTCTTGAGGAGTTCAAAGAGATAAATCTCTTTTCACCCTTCGCTCAATAGTTGCTTTATTTTCGTAACTATTTCGCTCGGAGTATAATTGGTTTTAATTAAATAATCTTTAACTCCAAGTTTAGCAGCCTGCCTTTTCGTTTCCGGGTCATCGTAATTTGAAAAAGCCACCACCGAAATTGAAGCAATTTCTGAAATTTTTCTTAATTTTTCCAAAAAGAAAATTCCGTTTTCTCTGGGTAATAAAATATCAAGTAAAATCAAATCTGGTTTTTCTTTTTCAACCAACTCAATTCCCCCTTTGGCTTCAATAGCTAAAGAGACATCAAATCCGGCCTGAGTAAATTTTTCTTTGTACATTTCCCCCAAAATTTTCTCATCCTCTACGATTAAAATTTTCTTCATAAACCGAGCTTCCGAAGGAAGCGAAGGTGAAGAAGAGAACGAAGTTCTCTTCGCCTGTTTTAATTTTTACTTAAAATAAACTACCAGCTGCCGCCATTTTTGGCGAAAGCTTCAAAAAAATAAGGGGTACCAGGGTCTAAATTATCAGCGGTGTAATAAAAATAGTCATCTTCGGTAGTCATTTCAACAGGAGTATTACTATTCCCATAAGAACCACTGGTTCCCCGCTTAAACCAAACAATACACTTACAATTGGGGCAAGTTCCCGGAACATAACCTAAACTATCTAAAAATCCAGTAAGAATAGCTCGGTATTTTCCAGGATGAGACGGATCCTCACTAACTGTTGGGTTGGCGATTGTAATTACTACAGGAGGGTTAATACTTACTACTCCTCCACAACTTGGATCAGAAATACATCTTGAGGTGGCGTAGGAACAAGTGCCGCAACCTCTGGTTTGGTGCATTTCAGTAGCGGCGCAACCTCCGGCTCCGCAAGCATCATTGGTCCAAGCAGTACAACAGGATTCGTCGCAAATACACTGACACTCAATATCACAACCACTTGGGGTGCAGGTTCTGGTTTGACCCATATGATAAGCATCGCAACTGCACCCAGAATAGCCACAACTTTGATTAGTCCAACCGGTACACTCACAAGGTGCACAACTAGCGGTATAGTTACAAGTTGAATCATTATCAGTACAAGTTTCAGTACTACTGCAGTTATCATAAGTAGTATAGCTTCCCCAGCCAGAAATTGTACCAGAACAATCCGTGCCGTCACCAGGACATTTTCTTGTTTTATATCTTACTCCCACGTCATAACCACAGGCCGTACCATCAGGACAACCATAATCTGTGTCATATTGGTCATCACAAACATAGGTTGAGGGACGATAACTATTACTAGGACAATCAGTAGAAGAACCTGTACATTTTTCCTCTATATCACAAACGCCAGCTGATGCTCGACAAACATAGGTTGAGGGGCGATAACTATTGCTAGGACAATCAGCAGAAGAACCTGTACATTTTTCCTCTATATCACAATCGCCAGCTGATGCTCGACAAACATAGGTTGAGAGACGATATTGATAAGGATGACTTGTGGTATCACAACAATCTCCTGAGGGGCATTGATCGACAATTACGCATTGACAAGTGGAATCGCAGGTTTTCCCTGTGCCGCAAGAACCACCTACTGCTACTTCGTCGCAAGCCGCAGCAGCCCCACAGGCAGATTCACAGCGACCTTTGTCAATAAAAGGGCAATCATCTATATTATCACAGACGTTCGAAATACAGGTCGTATTACCTATAATAAAAGTTTTTATTCCACCAACACATTCAACGCATTGAGATTCAGATGCATCCCACACACCGGTTTTATCACACTCGTAGTAGTCACAGTACAACCCCAATGTGTGCCATTTTCCATCTTTTCCGGTGCACTCTTCGCCATTAGTCGCAGCAGGAAAACCAGAATGCTTGCAGTTTCCTTTACTGGAAGAGCAGGAAGATTCATTCTGGTGTTCGGTAAGGTTCTCTGCATTACTCTCTCCAGTAAGACCAATCTTCTCGACACCATCTACAGTATAAGGAAGACTCCAATGACACCAATAGCCAGAATACCCTGCAATTATTATATACAGGTTATGACATGAAATTGGGCACGCCGCCTCAGCAACGTTCGGCAAAAGAAAGAAAAACAAACCAAAAATAAATAATATAATAAGGTTTTTAGGTTTCATTGTTTTATAATACCACAATCAAAAAAATCAAGCCAACTGTGGAAAATTACAAAAATTGACAAATTGCTTCAGTAGAGATATAATTTTATAGCATCCTTAAAAATTGAATAAGGAAAAAAATAAAGAAAGGAGGTAAAGAAAGTGAAGAAATTGATTGTTTTTCTGATTGTGTTCTTATTTTTAGCAAGTTTTGTTTCAGCCTGCGCTCCATCTTCAGAAACTCCCACTCAAGAAACTCCTGCTCCCACTTCAGACCCGAGTTTTTACTTAGATTCTGACGGAGATGGAATGAATGATTGGTTTGAGGAAAACGTTGCTGGATATGATTCTACTATTCCAAACGACAGGTATGTAATACTATTTTCTCGCTTTGATGAAGACCCTGGAATATATGCTTATGATATTGACGAACCGTACCAATTTTTTACTGAGCGGGGAAAAATTCCTTCGGAAAATATTATAAGATTGTACTCCGAAGAAGCTACCGGGCCTAATCTTAAAAATGCGACTGAACAAGTTGCAAAAAAAGCCGATGAAAATGATATAGTATTTCTATACATCCAGACCCATGGATATACCATTGCCAGCTTCAGTGCAAGTGAAAATAATCCTTCTGGGGATATGATCAAAAGTTACCAAATGATTGACCAATGGCTGGATGAAATTAATGCTAAAGTAGTAATCGTTACGATAATGGCTTGTGGATCTACGGAGTTTAGTTTCCCATTAAAAGATGGGCCTTGTCCAAGAATCGTTTTTGTTAATTCAGCCGGAGAGTTTATCGGCATGCTTGGGGAAATACCTGAATATGCTTTTGCCGCCGACACCAAATACGGAGATAATAATGGTTATGTTTCAATAAAAGAAATCGCTGATGTCTTAGATTATGACCCCTTTTGGGGTGGTGACTGGGGTAGGTTATATCAGACTTACGATGAACTGTATGCCAAGGGAAGAAGCTTTGTAGAAGCGGAAGGCTGCTCCAAAATGTCAGATACTTCCAATATTGCTTCAAAAATCTATCTCACCGACTACTACTACAAAATTGATTTCACGCCTGATCCGCCCGAGCGTCAACCTTACAACTGGATCTACTACAAGCCCTAATTTGGTCCCGGACCTCAACTTAAATCCCTTATGGTCCGGGATTTTTTATTTGTTAAGGTAAAATTTGACCGCGTAATCTCTACGCGACCCGGCCGCGTAGTTATTTTATTGGTAGTTCAATGTAGAAAGTTGAGCCTTTGTCTTTTCCTTTGCTTTCGGCCCAGATTTTGCCCTGGTGCATTTCAACAAATTTTCTTGCAATATAAAGGCCCAAACCAGCTCCTTCAGAATAAAGATGAGTTCCGGCTTTCCCTCGAGAAAAACTCTCAAATAAATAAGAAATCTCTTTTTCAGTCATTCCCTCCCCGGTATCTTTTACTTGAATCTTTAATCTTGAATCTTGAATTTTGGTGCTAACGGTTACTCCGCCTTGTTTAGTATATTTTATTGCGTTATCTACTATATTTAAAATAATCTGTCTTGTTTTATCAATATCTATTAAGATTTTCGGCAAAGGTTTATGGGGCTTTTCCCAATTCAAATAAATGTTTTTCTTTTTCGCCTCAATCTTTAGTTCTTCGACTACATTAGAGATTATCTCTTCAATTGAGGTTTTTTGAGGTTCTAATTTCAATTTTCCTGATTCAATCCTGGAAACACTTAAAAGGTCATTAACTAATTTTATCAACCTTTCATTTGATTTATAAACATTTTCCAGGGGCCTCGCCTGTTTTTCGGCTAATTGACCATAAGTTCCCTCCAGAATCATTGAAATATACCCCTTGACAGCCGTCAAAGGCGTTCTCAACTGATGGGAAGCAATGGAAATAAACTCTGATTTTACCTTATCTATTTTTTCTATTTCTTGCCGTCGTTGAATCTCTAGTATAACGCTTTTGATTAAGAGATAGCCAAAAACACAAAATAAGACAAAAAGGCCGAGTCCAAAGATCTGCCAGGTAAAATTCTCAGCAGTCATCGCTTGAACCAATAATAATAAACCAATTACTCCGACTAAAAGTTCAGTTAAAATAACCTTGATCTCAAAAAGGTGATATTTTGTTGCGGCAAAAGCGGTAAGGATTGTAAAAAAAGTTATCAATATGCTACCAAAAGGAGGAATAGGAATGTCATACCACAAAAAATAATTAGTTGCTCCACCGAAAAATCCAACTATACTTCCTATTAAGAGGTATCTAATTTGTATTTGGAGTATCTTGGTTGCCTGTGGGAGAGCTTTATATAATAGATACCAAGAATAAAAAAAATATAAGAAAAATGTTAAAAGGAAAGGATGATAAGCAATACCGGGTTTAGGCCAGTACAGAAAAGAAAGTTCACATTCTACACTTTTAACAAATAAAGGAGTGAAATTCAGAATCAAGAAGATAAAAGAGAGAGAATATCCTAAAATGAGTAAATTTTTCTTTTTTTGGTGAATACCTAAAAAGGCTGTAATAAAATGGAAATAAGTAATAGGCATAAAAATAGCGCCTATCATTAATGCCCTTGACCAAAATAATGCTGTTTCTTTATCAGTAGAAGTTTGCCAAATAAAGTAAGAATAGCCCCAGATAGCTATACTTGAGCAAAACAATGCAAAGATTTTGTTAATATTTGCTTTTTGGTTTTTGAGGTAAACAAGGAATCCTAAAAATGTGCTAGCAGCAGCATTTATTAAACCTGTAATAGCGTAAAATAACATAAATATTAAATAGATTTCTTACAAATTGCTAAACTGTAAATTTTTAATGGTTCACAAATGATTTTACAATTCTTAGAATTAAACAGTCCTTTTACTAAAATTCCGAATAGTTCTCTCGGGGTTCGGTAGATCATTTGCCAATCAACTACCCAATAGAAGAATAGAATTTCAGGATTATAGTTGATATTACTTGTCAATAATACTCCATTCGGCGTTAATAAATGATAAGCTCTTGTTACTAATTCTATTGCTTTTTCTTTTGATCGATATTCTAAAAATCCTACTATCTCAATTATGTTGGGATTGAATCCCTTTACTGTTTCTTCTAACTCTCTCACGCTTTTATTAATAAAAATTATTTGTTCCATTACGTTTGCTTTTTGAGATAGTTTTCTACTATATTCTATTGCAGTAAGATCAAGATCTAAAAAAATAGCCCGGACAATAATACCTTTTTGTTTGAATTCCTGCATAATTTCTATTACTCCTTGAGCTGAACCGCTGGCTATGGAAAGTAATCTAATTTCTGACTTTGTTTGAGATATTTTTTCTATTTCTTCTCTAAGCATTTGTTTAACTAATTTTAAACGATTTCTTACTGCTTGGGCATTAAGCATTTTTAGCCAAAAGTCTGCTATTTTTCCGTCAAGATCTTTTTTCTGTCCAAATCTATGATTATAAATAAGTTCTAATGCTCTCCATGTAGTAGCTTTTTCTTTTATTTCTCTGCAGATAAGGCTAGCTCCATCAACCCAATAAGTATTAATTTTTAAATTAGGACCTAAAAATTTTTTCTTCAAGGCGACCCATAAAGCTAATATCCACATTAACGGTAACCTATAGATGCTTGACCATCTATTTCTTTCGTAACTCAAATCGGGATTATCATCTATGATTACCGGAATTTTTTCACTTTTCCTCAACCCAGATCTTGACAATAATTTTTGCCAAAGATAAAATTGGTTTGCCATGGCGATATAGAGGACGGCTTTTTTATTTCTAGGCTCCTTTTTCAACTGCTAATTCTAAAAGAAGGGTCGTCCTTTTAGTTTTTAACTAATTTTAATATTAACACCTTGTTTCCCAAAATAAAAGGGGATTTTTGACAAAATTTATCCACAAGGCCAATTTCCCTCAATTTTTAAGCTAACCCCGAACCAAAAACTTCGTTTTGCTACAGGGCAAGAACCTCAATTTTAATTTGTAAAATAATTGCTGACATAAATTAAAAAGCCCGCCTTCGCTGAGCTTCGGCGGGCAAATAGAGAATTTTTATCTTATTTTATTTTTTACTCTAAATTTTCTTTAAAAATTCTTCTATATCTACTTCAGCTAAATCTAAAACTCCTTTTAATGTTCCGGGAGCTAATTCTTTATGAAGTGGGACTATGGTAACAATTTCTTTATTTCTTAATCGCCTTTTTAATTTTACATGGCTTCCTTTTTGAGAAACAAAATAAAAGCCGAATTCTCGGCATAAAACTTTTATAACTTCTTTCCCAGAAAGCACTCTTTTAGGCATGTTTTAACTCAAGACTGGTAATCAAAGGTGCTTGTTTTGAAAGGTATTTTTTGGCTTTAGGCTGGTCTTCCAAATAAAGCTCAGCGGCTTCTTTAAGGTTTCTTTGGGCCTCTTCTACGGTTTTTCCTTGACTAACTACGCCTAATTCTAAACAACGAGCCACAAACCATTTGCCTTCTTTATTTATAACTGTAGTAAACTTATAGGTCATACAATTTTATTTTAGCAAACCAAGAAACTATGTCAACCAATTATTATTTTACCCGTTTTACAAATTCGTTAATGATATTTTTATAACCTTCTTTTTGAACGATTTGCCAAGATTTTTTGTAATCTGGCAGAAAACTTATCAATTTAATATCTCTTTTTAACCGCTTTTCATTAAAGAATTTGTAATAAATATAAGAATGAATAGCCTGGAGAGGAATGTGAATTCTAGTATTACGAGAAAATTTTTTATATTTTTGATGGAAATATCCCCAGGCCTTTTTTGATTTTTGGTAATTTCCCGGCTGAATGAAAAGATTATGAATTAATTCATGGGTCAAGACATCAATAAAATAATCTGGATATTTTTCGTAAACTGATATTGTTAAAGGGTCTGAAAAAGGCCTACACCTTCCAACAACATAACAGTAGATAAACTTAGATTCCCATTTTAAATGGGAAATCTTGGAAAGTTCTAGAAGAATTCTTCTCTCCTCTTTTTGCCATAATTTTTCAATTTTCTTAATGTAATTTAAAACATGCTTGGAAGAAGGGTATTTTTTGGATTTTTTTCCTATTAATCCTTCTTTCCAGGTTTGGTCATAAATCCAGGAATATTTAAAGACAATTTTAGGGTAGTTCATATTTTTATTTTACCTTAACTTCATTTTTTTTCAATTTTTTCGCCACGTTGATTGAGAAGAGTTTTAAAGCAGCTCGAACATATTCGTGCTTGACAGATATTTTTAAAATGTTAGATTAAAATTAGGTACCAATTGTTAACTCTAAATTCTATGGAAAAAATTATTACAATTCCAAAAGATTTAATTAAAGAAGGAGAACTTATCTTAATTCCTCGGAGGAAATACGAGAAGCTTTTGGAGAATCAGAAAATAACAGAGGAAGATGTTTTGCGTTGGACAAGAGAGGCTAAAATTCTTAAGAAAATTGGCAAATTACCAAAGCTGAAATCTTGGACCAGTTTTAAAAAATGAAAATTTCCAGTATTTATTACCACCCTCAATTTAGAAAATCCTTTTTGCGATTACCAAAAGATATTCAACGGAAGGCAAAAGTAAGAACAAAAATATTTAAAGAAAACCCATTTCATCCTTTACTTGACACTCATAAACTCCACGGAAAATTAAAAGAACAGTGGAGTTTTTGTATAAAGGGGCAATACAGAATTCTTTTTATATTCGATAATAGCGATGTAATTTTCCTAGATATCGGTCCTCATGGTATTTATAAATAAGTCCCTCAAAGAAAATCATTGATTTTCCGACAAAATTTATCCACAAGGCCCATTTTTCTTCAATTTTTAAGTAAAAATCCAAATTTTTCTTTGTAAGCTAATTCCCGACAATATTTAAAATTTCCGGAGACAAAAAACGGCCAAGATAACATCTGACCGCAATCTGAGAAATATTTTATTAGGTTTAATCTAAATTTACTCCAAGTTTCTCTTTAATTACTTCCTTAATTCGTCGGATATCTTTCTTCATCATCGTGAATTCTTGGTCCAGCTTTTCTAATATCGCCAAGAATTTATCAATTCGATTAAATAGTTTGTTAATAGTGTCTTTGGTTTCTTTGATATCGGGTTTGATTTCGCTCATATCTACCTCTAAGTTTGCTACTTTAACTGTGACATTTGTTAGCTTTTCATCCACTTTGTCAAATCTCTTATCGATTCGATTAAAATCTTCCTTTATTGCTCCAGCAAAAGGTTCCAATGCTTCGGTTAAAGCTTCTTTTATATCCTCTTTTTTAATTGGTTCAGCCATATTTTTTCCTAATTATATTTTAACTTTCCTAAATATCTTGTCAAATTGGTTAATTTTGATACAATTACCTTATGACAGAAACTGCACCAATTGAGTTGGAGTTGAGGAAGTTGGGGTTGAGTGAGAAGGAGGTCAGGGTTTATTTGGCGGGTTTGGAATTGGGACCGAGCTCGGTACAAAAAATCGCCAAAAAAGCAAAAATTACCCGACCCACTACTTACGAAATTATTAAGACTTTGGAAGAGAAGGGATTATTTACCGAGACGAAACAAAAGAAAAAAAGATTATTTGTTGCCCAATCTCCAGAAAGAATTTTAGGGGTCATGAGAATCCAAAAGCGAGAAATTGAAGAAAAAGAAAGGGAGTTTATTCGGGTTATTGCTGCTTTGGAATCGAAATACTCAAAAGAAAAAGAAGGAGCTGAAGTGTTTAAAGGAAGAGAAGGCTTAAAAGCTTTGGAAGAAATTCTTTCTTTCTCTTCCACGCCAGAAATTTTGGTGATTAACTCCAAAATACTTCCAATTAGTCGTCAAAAAAGAGAAAAGATTTACCAGAAAATTAAAAAAAGATTAGGCAAAATTGAAGTTAGAGAAATCAGTGCTAAATTAGATGGCACTTTAATCATTTTTGATAAAATTATTTTCTTCCCGCTTAAAAAACAAAAAGGTTTCTTATTAGAATAATTATCTACATTATCGGTGTTTCCGGTGGCGGAGGTGAAGGTGGAGGTGGAGGTGGGACTATCGGTTCTTCGGGCTTTTTTGGTACAGCTGGTCCCTTCCTTCTTCCTGCCAGATACCAAATTACCCAGCCTATCACCACAATTGCCACAATTATCCAAAATAAGGTCATAAATTAAAATTAAAAATAAAAAATAAAAAATTATTCGACCTTGATAAAACACTCTCTATTTTATTTTCTCCCCTCTTAATTTCATTGTCAAGATAGTTTTTAGTTTTTCGCTTTTAGTTTTAAGCTTAAATTATAGATATCTCCAGCTCCCATAATCATTACCACTTCCCCACCTCGAAGATTTTTCTTTAAATAATCTAAAATCTCCTCTTTTTTAAGATAAATCACCTTATTTTTGCTAATTTTTTTAACTAATTTTTCCGAAGAGACCTTTTTTTTAATTTTTAGCGTCTCCCTTCCCGCCACATCGTAAATGTCGGTGATAATTAATTTATCAACGGGAGCTTCTTTAAAAACTTTGACAAAATCCTTAAACAAATAATAAGTTCTCTGATATTGATGGGGTTGAAAAACACACCAAATTTTTTTCCGCGGGAATTTTTCTCTCGCAGCTTCCAAAGTCACTTTAATTTGTGTGGGATGGTGAGCATAATCACTAATAATTATAGGATGCCTAATAAGGCCTGGCCTCACTACGAGTCCGGGTCTCGTAATTTCGAAGCGACGCCAGGACCCTCTGTATTCTGAGAGGGCTTTAAAAGAAATTTTATCTGGGATTTTTAAAACTCGAGTTACAGTTAAGGCAGCCAAGGCATTTGAAATATTAAATTTTCCCGGAATTTTTAATATTCCCTTTATTTTTTTAACTCCTTTATTTTTTAAAGAATACCATAACACATTTTTCACGGCCGCAGAAAATGTGCTATTGACATTTTTATCATCTCGATTTGCAATTAAAACCCCATCTCTGGGTAAATGAGAGATGAATTTTTTAAAGGCTAAAATATAATTTTTAAAATTTTTGTAATAATCTAAATGGTCCAGCTCTAAGGCGGTCAAAACAATGATTTTTGGCCAATAATTTAAAAAAGAAGCCATATGTTCATCGGCTTCAATTACTAAATAT
>Ga0210021_1002883_pt1 | contig 14455 bp, 15 predicted proteins | sample CryGeymeta201517_FD_183981 | JGI IMG/M metagenome (GOLD analysis project Ga0210021, IMG submission 183981) | Groundwater microbial communities from Crystal Geyser aquifers in Utah, USA - Crystal Geyser metaG 2015-17 (SPAdes) (version 2) | ecosystem: Environmental > Aquatic > Deep subsurface >... | reverse complement strand
TCTTTTTTTTGTTGTATTGCAACATTAAATGTGCTATTTTTAATTAAAGACTTATTCAGCGCTGGTCTGGAAAAACTGGGCAGAGACATAAGTGGTAAAGCTGCTCTAAAATAAGGAACCGAAGGGGTATCAGACATTGAGTCAATGCCTGATCGCCTCTTACAGGGCAAATGGCGAAGCCGAAATTGGCTGATTGCCCTGAAAAAGACTGAAAGGAGCAGTAACGATGGCAAAGAGACCCAGAAGGAACCACAGCGCATTATTTAAGGCAAGGGTAGCGGTGGAGGCACTGAAGGAAGGACAAACCATAGTAGAGCTGGCAGAGAGGTTTCAGGTGCATCCCAATCAGATCACGGAATGGAAGAGACAGTTACTTGAGAGGGCAGAGGAAGTGTTCTCCAAAGACAAGAAGGCAGAGGGAGGTACGGATATTAAGGAGTTGCACGCCAAGATAGGGCAATTAGCGATGGAGAACGATTTTTTAGCAGTCGCGCTTGGGCGCATAGCCGAGCCGAGCGCAAAGAGATGATTGACCGTGATCATCAGCTGCCTTTAACCCGGCAGAGCCAGATACTTGAGCTGTCACGGTCGAGTTTATACTATCAGGCAGTGTCAATCAGTGATAGGGATTTGGAACTCATGAGAGTTATTGATGAGCTTCATATGAAACATCCGTATATGGGAAGCAGGAGCATTCGGGATCAGCTTCAGGACAGAGGATATCAGGTAGGCCGTCAACATGTAAGCACCCTGATGAAAAAGATGGGCATAGCGGCCATATACAGGAAGCCCAGGTTATCCAAACCCCATCCTGACCACAAGGTCTATCCATATCTTCTCAGGGGACTGGAGATTACGAGAGCCAACCATGTCTGGGCAGCTGATATTACGTATCTGCCAATGGCAAGAGGGTTCTGCTATCTTGTGGCGATTATGGACTGGGCAAGCAGAAAGGTGCTGGCATGGAGGCTATCAAATACTCTGGATGCTTCTTTTTGTGCAGAGGCGCTCAAGGAGGCCATTGCAAGGTACGGAACTCCGGAAATCTTCAATACGGATCAGGGCAGCCAGTTCACCTCGGATGCATTTATTGGAATTCTTAAAAATCACAGTATAAGTATCAGCATGGACGGCAAGGGCCGTTGGATGGACAATGTGTTTATCGAACGTCTCTGGTGGAGTGTGAAATATCAGGATGTATATCTGAAAGCATACAGCTCGATTGCCGAGGCTCGGAAAGGTCTCGGGGAGTATTTTGAGTTCTATAATCGCAGGCGTCGGCATCAAAGCCTTGACAGGAAGACACCGGATGATGTTTACTGGAGTACACTACCTAAGATGCAGGTAGCGGTATGAGGCGGAGCAGCTTATCACTTAAAAACTGCTTTAGGCTGTCTAAACAAACTAGGCCACCTCACATGGCAGTGCCTGAAAAACAGTGAATAGTGCCAGTAAAGAAATACTGGCGCTGACAACTATCGGCTACTATGGAAATTTCTGACGAAAATAAACACCTTGAAGATTTAGACAAAAAATACATCTGGCATCCGTTCACGCAGATGAGAGATTGGCTTGAGGAAAAGCCTGTTATTATTTCCGAGGGCAGGGATTGTTTTATAAAAGATATCTACGGCAGGTGGTATCTGGACGGTGTATCATCAATGTGGGTAAATATTCACGGACACAGAAAAAAAGAAATAGACGAAGCTATAAAAGAGCAGATAGACAGGATTTCACATTCAACACTCTTGGGTTTAAGCAATGTGCCGGCAATTCAGCTATCGGAGAGGCTGATAAAGTTATTCAGCCAGTCGTTAGTCGGAAGTCAGCTTCCAAATCCCCCCATCCCCCTTTTAGTAAAGGGGGGCGGGGGGGGATTTAAGGTCTTCTATTCTGATAACGGCTCAACTTCTGTTGAGGTTGCGCTCAAGATGGCATTTCAGTACTGGCTGCATAAAGGAGTAACCGGGAAAAATAGTTTCCTTTCGCTGGAGAATGCCTATCATGGCGATACGCTTGGAGCTGTAAGCGTCGGCGGCATAGAGACATTTCATAAAGTCTTCAGGCCGCTTTTATTCAAAACGTATAATGCGCCTTCGCCATACTGTTACAGGTGCGAATCAGGACTTAGTTATCCTGACTGCAAAACAGCCTGTCTTAAAAAAATGGAAGCGATTCTCAGGAAGCATTCTTCTGAGATTGCAGCAGTTATTATTGAGCCTCTTGTTCAGGCGGCAGGCGGAATGCTTGTAGCTCCTGCCGGTTATCTTAAAGGCGTAAGGGATTTATGTACGAAATACAAGGCGCTGATGATTGCTGATGAGGTTGCAACAGGATTCGGGAGGACAGGAAAGATGTTTGCCTGCGAGCATGAAGCTGTGACGCCTGATATAATGTGCCTGTCAAAAGGCATCACAGGAGGTTATCTGCCGTTGGCAGTGACAATTGCAACAGATGAAATCTACAATGCGTTCCTGGGTGAATTCAGGGAGCTTAAGACATTCTTTCACGGACATTCTTATACAGGCAATCCATTGGCATGTGCAGCGGCTCTTGCCTGCCTGGATATATTTGAGAAAGAAGAAACACTGAAGAATCTCCAGCCAAAGATAGAACTGCTTGAAGGATGGCTTAAGGAAATATCGGAACTTCCCCATGTAGGAGACGCAAGGAATAAAGGGCTTATGGCAGGGGTGGAACTCGTAAAAGATAAAAACACAAAAGAGCCTTATGCATGGGAAGAGAAGATGGGATGGAAGGCTGCATATCATGCGAGAGACAACGGAGTTTTCATAAGGCCGCTCGGGAATGTTATGGTGATAATGCCGCCTTTGAGCATCAGCATTGAAAATCTTGGGCGAATGCTTGGTATAATTAAAAATGCAATAAGTGCCGTAACATAAAAATATGAGGAGGAATGAATGGCAGAGGAAAAAGAGACATTAGACCTGGTAGGTTACAAGGAGAAGATACCGCCTGTAAATAAGGGCGCTTTAACATGGGAAAAGGAATTAATCTTTCACGGCAGAACACAGCGGGGTGAAGAGGTAGATTATGACGCACAATTTCAGTGGGGATGCTCGCCCACTGAAACCTTATTAATGAGTGTTGCAGGATGCCTGGCAATAGATGTAGTGTCATTTCTGCGGAAGATGAGAGCCGAAATAACAAGCTTTAAGATTGATTATTCGGGCGAGAGAAATCTCACGCCTCCGCAATACTATAAGACGATGGAGCTGGTTATAAATATCTCAGGGAAGAACATTACGCCAAAGAAGATGGACAGGGTTATAGCCCTTTCTCAGGAGAAATACTGCTCTGTTTATCATTCGCTGAGAAAGGACATCAAGGTTGATGTGAAATATAATATAACCAATGAGTAAGAAATCAGTTATATTGCTCTTCCTTTTAATCATTTCTCCGGCGCTTATCTATTTTCTCTGGCCGTCTGATGAGGCGAGGATTAAAAAGCTTATAAAAGAGGGCGCAGAGGCAATAGAGAAAAAAGAGATTGATAAGGTAATGGCAAAAGTTTCATTCAATTATCAGGATGAAAAGGGGCTTACTTACATACTTATAAAACAGATACTTGGAAGCCAGTTCAAAGCTCTTTCCGGCATAAAGATAGAATACGAAAACCTGAAAATAGAGGTAAAAGAAAAACTGGCAACTGCTGAATTTGACCTCCTTGTTATTGCAACCATCGGAAACCAGACAGGCTATATAATCGGAGACCTCAAGACTCCCGCGCGCATAAAACTCTTTCTTGAAAAAGAACGTGTTAGCTGGCTTGTTATAAAGACAGAGGGGCTGTCTTTATAGCCCAATTCTATATCTTAAGCCTTGCTGCCAGTTTTATTGCCTCAAGCATGCTTGAGGGATTGGCAATCCCTTTCCATGCAATGTCATAAGCAGTTCCGTGGTCCGGCGATGTCCTGATAAAAGGCAGTCCGATGGTCACATTCACGCCCCTGTCAAAGGCAATCATCTTCAACGGTATCAGTCCCTGGTCGTGGTACATGCATACCACCATATCAATCTCACCATTATACGCCTTGTTGAATACCGCATCAGGCGGATAAGGGCCTGCAGCATGAATTCCGAATTTTTTTGCCTCTTCAATTGCAGGGATAATCTCACTGCTTTCTTCATCTCCGAATATCCCTGCTTCTCCTGCATGTGGATTCAATCCTGCAACTGCAATCCTCGGGTTTTCTATCCCCATCATACTGCATGCCTTCTTTGCAAGCCTTATGGTTTTTAATACTCTTTCTCTTGTAATCATGTCCGGAACGCTTCTGAGCGGAGTATGTATCGTGACAAGAATCACCTTTAAAGGCTCTCCGGCAAGCATCATGGCGTAATCTTTTGTGTCTGTAAGCTCGGCAAGCATTTCAGTGTGGCCGTGCCATTTTATGCCTGCCATCTTCAATGCCTCTTTTGAAATCGGCGCAGTGACAATTCCGTCAACTTTTTTATTCAGAGCAAGCTCAACAGCCTTCTTTATGTAACTTACACACGCCTTGCCGTTCTTTGCAGTTGCCTTGCCTTTTTCAAAAGCTTCAGATATTTCTACATCAATAAGCTCAATCATCCCTATGCCTGATTTGCATTCATCAGGTGTTTTTATCAGCCTTAATTTAAGAGGCAGCTTAAGCAGGTCTATCGCCTCCTGTATAACAACTCTGCTTCCGATTACAAACGGAGCGCAGAAATCTCTTATCTCAGCGCAGTAAAGGGCTTTGACAATTATCTCAGGCCCGATTCCGGCTGCATCACCCATTGTTATCGCAATTTTTTTCATTGTCTTATACCTATAAAGCTTACTACAATATAGTGAATTTATGCATTATGTAATACTCGGCACAGCAGGACACATTGACCACGGCAAGAGCGCATTGGTTAAGGCGCTGACAGGCATAGACCCTGACAGGCTGAAAGAGGAAAAAGAACGCGGCATAACAATTGACCTCGGCTTTGCAGACCTTATTTATCCTGACGGGCTTACAGTGGGGATTGTTGATGTCCCCGGACATGAGAGGCTTGTAAGAAATATGCTTGCAGGCGCAGGCGGCATTGATATTGTCATCCTGGTTATTGCGGCAGACGAAGGGATAATGCCTCAGAGCAGAGAGCATCTCTCAATATGCAACCTCCTTAAAATCAAATCAGGGCTGATTGTTATTACAAAGGCAGACCTTGTTGAAGATGACTGGATAAAACTTGTTTCAGAAGAAGTGAAGGATTTTGTGAAAGGGACGTTCCTTGAAGGAGCGGATATAATCCCGGTTTCATCAAAGACAGGGAAGAATATAGAACTCCTGAAGAAAAAAATCAGAGACGTTGCCCTAACAGTAAAGCCAAAGCTGACAAAAGGGCTTTTCAGGCTTCCCATTGACAGGGTTTTCACGCTGAAGGGATTCGGCACTGTTGTTACCGGGACTGCTATTTCAGGAAGCCTTTCTGTTGATGAAACGGTTGAGATACTTCCTGCAAATATAACCAGCAAGGCGCGCGGTCTTCACAGCCACGGAAAATCCATTAAGACCGCTTATGCAGGTCAGAGGGTTGCAATAAATCTTGCGGGTGTTGAGAAAGAGAGCCTCCAACGCGGGGATGCAGCGGTTGTCCCTCAGAGGTTTTTCCCTACTCGGGTTATTGATGCAAAGATTGAACTTCTCAAGGATTCGCCGGTATTAAAAAATAGAAGCCTTGTGCATTTTCATTCAGGAACATCCGAGACGATTGCAAGAGTAATCTTGTATAACCTTGAAGAAATAAAACACGCCGAGGGCTGCTACTGCCAATTGAGGCTTCAAGCGCCTGTTATTGTAGTGTCTGGAGACAGATATATTATAAGAAGGTTCTCGCCTGTTGAGACAATAGGCGGAGGAGAAATTCTTGATGCGCATCCGGGCAGGAGGAAGAGAGCCGAGGGGATAGAAGACCTGAAGATTTTGGAACTCGGAACACTTGAGGAGAAGCTGGCAGTAAAAATTAAAAAAGCAGGGGTGAATGGGCTGGCTATTACCGCTCTGGAAGGCTGGATAAATGCGGATGTGCCTGCAATACAGGATGCGGTAAAAGCGCTGGAACAGAAAGGCGCGATAGTGCAGCATGAAAGCATTCTTATTCACAGCGATGCGGTAAATGCAAGCAGGGCAGGCATTGATAAAATCCTGAAGACCTTTCATAAACAAAATCCCTTGAAAACCGGGATGCCAAAAGAAGAGGTGAGGGCGCAGCTTAAGATTGACCAGAAAATATTTAATGCGCTTACAGCGCCAATGAACAATGTTGTAATGGATAAAGACCTCATGCGCCTTTCATCCTTTAAAGTCTTACTCTCAGAAATTGATAAAGGCATTGAGACAAAGATTCTGAATATGCTTGAGCAGTCTGGCTTTCAGCCTCAGTTAAAAGATGAACTCTTAACTGCTCTCAAGATGCAGCCCAGACAGCTTGATGATATTCTTAAACTCATGGCGAAACAGGGAAGCCTTGTAAGGATTAACGAGACCATGTATGTCACAAAGCCTGTTTACGAAAAGATAATTGATGCGCTGAAAGACTTCTTCAGCAAAAAGAAGGAGATGACAGTTGCAGAGTTCAGAGACATCCTTAACACCTCCCGCAAATTCGCCGTTCCAATCCTTGAATACCTTGATACCATGAGGATTACAATGCGCGTCGGGGATGTAAGGAAGTTTTTAGGGAAAGGGTGAGAAAAAATAAACAAAAAGTTCTCATGCCGTCTTTAAGGCCTCTCTTATTAGGCCTTCCTTAATCCCTTTCTGAATCCTCACCTTTCCAATGCGCTCGGGCAGTATAAATTTCAACTCTCCTGCAACTGCTTTTTTATCAAGCTGCATTGAAGACATCATTGATTTGAGATTTATCTTTGACGGCGTCTCTGAAGGCAGGCCGTAAGAATCTATAAGGGATTTTATCTTCCGGACTGATTTTTCACTGACAATGCCAAGTCTTTCTGCGAGTCTTGCCTCAGTGTGCATTCCGATGGCAAGGGCCTCTCCGTGAAGATATTTTTTATATCCGGTGGCTGTCTCTATTGCATGGCCTATCGTATGTCCATAATTCAATATTGCCCTCAACCCGGCTTCCCTCTCATCTTTAGAGACGACCGCTGCCTTAATTTCGCAGGAGCATTTGATTATGTGAGTTAATGACTTCTTGTCAAGCCTAAGAATTTTGTCTCTGTTATTCTCTAAAAACGCAAACAGCCTTGCGTCCCATATCACGCCGTACTTGATTACTTCGGCAAGCCCAGCAAGCACTTCTTTTTGAGGAAGGGTTTTCAATGTATCAATATCTATCCATACAAGTTTTGGCTGGTAGAATGAGCCTATCATGTTTTTGCCGAGCTTGTGATTAACTCCTGTTTTTCCGCCCACTGAACTGTCAACCTGAGCAAGCAGTGTTGTTGGAATCTGCATATAAGCAATTCCCCTCATGTATGTTGATGCAACGAAACCCGTTATGTCTCCGATTACGCCGCCGCCGAGCGCAATGAGAGCGGACTTTCTGTCAAGCCTGTGCCTGAGAAGCTCCCCGTAAATCTTCTGAACTATGCTTACGTCCTTGTATCTTTCTCCGTCAGGAATTATTACCGGGACGGCGTCAAATCCAGACGACTTTATGGAATTCAGAACTTTTTTGCCGTAAAGCCCATATACGGTCGGGTTGCTTATGATTGCGGTTTTAGGGATTGAGTTTAAAGATTTCAGCTTGGCCCCAATCTTCCCAATGATATTGCTTCCGATACAGATGTCGTAGCTTCTTTCTCCAAGTTTGACTCTAATTTTATCCATTTCTTTATCAGGTTTCAGGTTTTAGGTGTTAGGTTTCAGTCTAATCCCTGATACCTGGCACCTAGCCCCTTTTTTTGATTTTTTCAATTATTTCTTCTGCAATCTCAAGAGGTGTTTTATTTTCCGTATCTATCATTATATCCGCTTTTCCATAATAAGGCATTCTGAATTCAAGGAGTTCCTGAATTTTTTTTAAAGGGTCTTCTACCTGAAGCAGAGGTCTGTCGTTATTGCTGCTGGTCCGTTTCAGTATGGTCTCAGGTGCGGCGGTAAGGCAGATTATTACTCCGTTTTCTCTCAAGGCGTCCATATTCTCCCGCCTTAAGACAGCGCCGCCGCCGGTTGAGATAATAACATTTTTGTTTTTAGAAAGGTTTTTTATCATCTCTGTTTCAAGGTCCCTGAACCCCGGCTCTCCGAGCTGTTTAAATATCCCGGTGATTTTCATCCTCTGAGATTTTTCTATCTCTGTGTCAACGTCTATTGCCTTCCAGCCGAGAACTTTTGAAAGTTCTTTGCTCGCCTCGGATTTCCCTGTTCCCATAAAACCGGTCAGCACAATATTTTTCATAATTCAGGTGCCAGGCATCAGGTTTCAGGTGCCAGTTTTTTGATTAGAGAATTTGTTAATCCATATTTCTCTGACGCAGGGAAAGTATTAGTTATCTTATATATCTCCAAACATAAATCGTAAGCTTTCTTCCAGACCTTTAACTCTTGGTAGCCTTTCATCTATTTCCCCCTGACACCTGTTTTAGGTTTCAGGTTTCAGGTTCTAGGTTTCAGTCTAACACCTGACACCTGACACCTGATAACTAGAACCTTCTTAGATTCTCCAAATAACCTTGATAATTTCTTTTAACCTCTGTCATACTGTCGCCGCCGAATTTCTCCAAAAAGGCGTCAGCTATAACAAGCGCTGTCATCGCCTCGCCTACAACGCCCGCAGCAGGCACAGCGCATATATCAGAACGTTCGTAAGCAGCCTTTAACGCTTTTTTTGTATTGACGTCAACAGAGTGAAGCGGTTTTCTTAAGGTAGGTATTGGTTTCATTGCCGCCCTTATTATTATCGGCATCCCGTTTGTCATCCCGCCCTCAATACCGCCTGCGTTATTTGTCTTTCTGTAAAAACCAGGTTTCAGGTTCCAGGTTTCAGGTTCCAGGTCTTTGTTTTTACTATCACCTAATACCTGACACCTGACACCTGACACCTTTCTGAAAAAAATTTCATCCATCACCTCAGACCCTGATTTTCTGCTCATTTCAAAACCCATGCCGATTTCAACGCCCTTAATAGCCTGAATAGACATCAAGGCCTGCGCAAGCCTTCCGTCAAGCCGTTGGTCCCACTGTATATGGCTGCCGAGCCCGACAGGAACGCCTGATGCAAAGACCTCAAAGATTCCGCCAAGGGAATTTCCGTTTTTTGCGGCAGTATCTATTAACTGCACCATTTTTAGAGATGCGTTTTTATCAGGACATCTCACAGGAGATTTCTCGGCTTTTTTAAAGAGAGATAGCAGCTTTTTTGGGGACAGTCCCGATTCTACGACTGCGTCCGTAAATCTGGGACAGTCCCCTTCCTTCCTATCACCTGACACCCGATACCTGACACCTGATACCTGATTACCAATCTGTATGACATAGCTGCCTATCTTAATGCCGAATTCAGATAGAAACCTTTTTGCTATCGCTCCAAGAGCTGTCCTCATTGCTGTTTCCCTGGCGCTGGAGCGCTCAAGGATGTTCCTCATATCATGCGTGTCATATTTAACTGCGCCCGCAAGGTCAGCGTGCCCGGGGCGCGGACTGGTAACATCACCCCCCCTAATCCCCCCCTTAGTAAGGGGGGGATTAGGGGGGGGTACACTCATTATTTCCTGCCAGTTCTCCCAGTCTTTATTTTCTATGAGGAGAGCTATTGGAGAGCCGATTGTTTTCCCGAAGCGGACGCCTGACAGTATTTGGGCGCGGTCAGCCTCTATCTTCATTCTTCCGCCGCGGCCGTAGCCTCCCTGTCTTCTTCTTAAGTCTATGTCTATGCCGACGGAAGAAACAGAAAGCCCTGAGGGAACGCCCTCAAGGATTCCTATAAGCGCTTTGCCATGCGATTCTCCTGACGTAAGGTATCTGATAGCCATCGCAGGATAAATCCTTACGGCTTGGTTACAACTCTTGGAGTTATGAATATAAGCATCTCTTTAACATTAGGCCCTGTCTGGGTCTTTGTCTTAAATAGCCATCCAAAAATCGGTATCTTGCTTAAAAGTGGAATTCCTGCTTCACTTTCTGCTATTTCTGTGGTATATATCCCTCCTAATACCAATGTGTCGCCGTCTTTTACAAGTGCATTTGTGTTTATGCTCTTTGTGTTAATCACAAGCGGATCTGCACTGACAAGGCTGTCATCTTTAACCTTTACATCTAGCAGGACATAATAACCATCAGGCGCACGCTTAATCAGGGGTGTGACCGTAAGGCTTAAGGTCGCGTCTACCTTCTGTAACTTTGGAACGCCCTGTTCATCTGGAACCCTTCCGTAGATGGTCCGCCCCGAAGTAATAGTGGCTGGCAAAGTATCCAGTGTCAGTATCTTTGGGTTTGATATTGTCTTTGCCTTATTGACTGATTCCAGGGCAGAAAGTGACAGGTTCACCTGCACAGTGCTTGCGCTTCCTAAGCTTAATCCTAAGACGCCGCCGGTAATTGCAGCAGCGGATCCGCCAGTTGCTATAGGAGTATTCACAGAAAAGGTCCCGCTTTTAATCTCGCCTATGCCAATACCAGCAGGAGGGGTTCCGATAGTTCCTCCCCATCTTATCCCTAATGCTTCACTGTAATCGCTGCTGACAGATGCTATCTTTGCCTCTATCATAACCTGCATTATGGGTTGATCGATTTCCTTAATAAAATCATTAACTTGTGCTATTTTAGTCGGTATATCAGTAACTACAAGCACGTTAGATGCTCTATCTGAAGTTGCAGTCCCTCTGGGTGAGAGGATCTTTTGCTTCTCATCATATATAGTCGTTACTGTTCGTTCCTTTGTTATTTTGTCTTCTGTTGAAGTTAGTTTTACGCCTAATAACTGATTCTTTACAGTTTCTACATTTGCATGCATAAGACGATATGTTTTTCTTTCAAGAGGCGACAATGCAGCTGTCGCCTTTTCTTCCACATCTTTTGCCGCTGTTTTTTCTTTTGACATTTTGGTAAATGTATCAATCGGCGCAATCCATACTACGTTGCCTTCTTCCTGTTTAGCAAGGTTGTGTGTCTGGAGTATTATATCCATAGCTTGATCAACGGGCACATGATCCAACTGAAGGTTAATCCTCTTGCCCTTTAGAGATGGGTCAATGACTGAACTCTTCCCTTGAAACGTAACAAGATCCCTTAATATAGGGACTATATCAGCATCCTGAAAAGTAAGAGAAATTATCTGCCCTTTGTATTTGCCTTCTTCATTCGCCTTAGGCGAAGGCTTTTCAGGCGTTGCTCCCTCAGTTTTTGTTTCCACACTGGCAGGTTTTTCTGCCTTTGCGGCGTATGTTTCTTTTTCAGGGAGTTGGAATGCTACTATTACAGAATCCTCTATGGAGGTGACAGTAAAACTTGTTTTTTCTTTCATGTCAAGCACAATTCTTGTTTTGTCTTTATATTTGCCTGACCTGATGCCTTTAAGCGGCGCCTGTGCTTTGGGCAATGGCGCTTCAAGCGTAACATTAGGCATGTCTAAAACGGTCCGGTTGTCAAGTTCAAAAACATTAGGGTTCAGAGAGCCGTTGCCTTTTATTGTCAGCTTCAGGACATCCTGCTCCTTTTCAATATTTACTTTTACAATTGATGTTGCAGGCGGAAGAGCTTTTGGCGCAGCTGCCTTTGGCAATGCCGGTTCTTCTTTTTGTGCTGTCTTTGGTTTTTCTTCCGGTTTTGCAATTTCTACTGTTTTAGTTTCTTTAAAGGCGTCTTCTATTTTCTCTGCTGCGATATTGGTTTCCTCTGTCTTTGGCGTTTCAGCCGCTTTCTCAGTTGTCTTTGCTTTAAGTTCTTCTTCCAGATTAATAATGTTGAGTGTCAGCAGGGTGTCCTTATAGCCGGGCACGATGCCTGCTGGAGAAGAAAGGAGTATCTCCAGCTTGGTTAAAAGCGGCTCGTCTGTTTGAGACGGTATAACCTCTGTTATGCCTGCTTTCTCTGATTTGATTTTGCCTGCAGCAATGCCAAGCTTCACATCCGGAAGCTCCACAATTGCCTTATACGGGTCAGAAGGCTTGTATATGGTATATTTGAACGGCTTGTCCGCATTAATATTAAGCGTATTGTCTGTGATGTCTATCGCAGTCAGCGTGGCGATTTGCCTTTCTTCCTGTACGCCGGTTGTAGGCGCGCATCCTGATGCAAGTATTAGAACTCCCAACAATAAGGCGCAGATTCTTAATTTTTGTCTCATTCTTCCTCCCCCTCGCGGAGTTTCAAAATTGTTTCTTTTGATTTAAGTTGTCCCTTGTAGTCTTTTATTCTTTCCCTGATAACGATATTATTCTTATTTATCTTCTGGATTTTCCCTTCGTGCATCCCGATAGTCATGCCTTCTTTCAACATATATGCTTTTCCATCAGGCAAAACTACTGTTGCAAAATTACCCTTCTCAGTCCATACAATGCCTAAAATCTTGATTGCGCTGACATCATAATTTTCAAGAGGGGTCTGCCCCTTCTTGGGTTTTTCTACCGCAGTCACAACGAGAGAGACAAACGGGTCTCTTTTGCCTTTTCTGTCGTAAGTGTATGTCTCTTCCTCTGTCTTAGCCCCTTTTGCCTCATCGCTCTTGAGAGCGGCCTCTTTAGCGGCTTTTGCAGGAGCTGCCTTAGAGAGAGGAGCTTTTTTATCACACGCCCCCAGAAATAATAAAGCTATGAGGAAAGTAGACAGCATGTAGCAGACAGTAGACAGTAGCCCAGTAGACCAGTAGTTTTTACTGCTGCTCTGCTGCTCTGCTGCTCTGCTGTTTTCTGTCTTCTGTATCATTTGCCTTTCTCTTTCACTGCTGAAAAGGTTGCAGCTTTTACTGTTATACTTAATGACGCCTCTCCTTTTTGCGCCTTTGGGTCCCTGAGTTGTATGTCGGAGATATTGACAATCCTGTTTAATCTCGTCAGGCTGCCGAAGAAGGCGCCGAGGTTATGATAAGTTCCGGCAAGGGTTAAGGAAAACGGTATTTCCTCAACTATGCCGCTCGGGTGCGCTTTTTTTGTCTCAGGTTTCCAGGTCAATAGGTCTATATCTGCTTTTGCGGCTGTCTCGGATATCTGCTGAATCAGCGCTGATACGCTGTCTTCTTCCGGAAGTTTTTCCTGAAGTTCTTTAAGCTTTTTAGTGAGCTTATCATTTTCTATCTTAAGAATATCAAGTTTTGCCGCCTTTGTTCTATTTTTGGCTATATCATTTTCCTGTGCAGATATGGCAGTCTTTAATGTTTTGATTTCCTTTGTCTTAGGCATAAATACAAGGATTACAAACAGTATTGCGATGATTGCCGCCGGCGCAACGGCTATGGCAATTCTTGCGCCCTTAGGTATCTTTTTCAAGTCAAGTTTTATGTCAAGCTTGAGAGCCACGCTATCCTTCCTTTATCTTAAACGTTATATTAAACTGATAAGTTACAACTTTGCCCGCGCTTGACTTCTGGGTTCCAAGAAGCTTTACCTCTGTAAAAAGCGGCGATTTTTTAAGGTTCTTTTCATAATTAACCACGTCCTCATTTGCAAATCCTGTGCCGCTTATCTTTATCTCACTGCCTGTTATAGACATGGACTGAAGCCAGACGCCGTTTGGCAGCACATTGTTCATCTCTGAAAGGATTCTTACAGGAAGGCTCTGATTCTTTCTAAGCTGTTCTATTATGCCTGTTCTTTTTTCAAGTGTTTGTTTCTGGGTTTCATAGTTTTCCACTTCCTTTATCTTGTTCTTCAGGTCTGCTATTGCAGCCTCATTAGTCTTTTTTTGCTGCTGGAGCAAGGCTAATTGGGAACTGTAATAGTAAAAAAAATACCCTGACGCAATAATGGCCGCTAAGGTGAACAGGACGCTGTTGATTATGAATACCGGAACCGCCTTGGGTTTTTTCTTACGTTTTAGCTGCAGGAGGTTTACTCTTATCATCTGTCGCCCGGCCTCCTTAGCGCAAGACCTACGGCAACGGCAGCCATAGGCGCCATTTCCTGTATATATGAAAAATCAAATTTTTTAGGTATAGCAATATTTTTGAACGGCTCCGCCACTTTTGATTCAACCCCGATTTTTTCCGAGAGGACCCTCGGGAAGTCTTTTATAAGCGCTCCGCCTCCGCTCAGTATTACTTCATGTATGTCCTCATGCAGCGTGGCGCTTTTGTAATAATCTAACGAGCGCCCTATTTCATTGATTATTTCTTCCGAGGCGTTCATAACCGCAGAATATGCGTCCTCGGGCGAGACGCCTTCTATGGCTTCTCCCCTTTTAAGTCTTTCAGCGTTTTCATATGTAATGCTGAATTCCTTTTGAATAGCTTCTGTGTACAGATTGCTTCCAAGAGAGCTGTCCCTGGTGAACACGAAACCCCCGCCCTTAAGGATGTTTAT
>Ga0210021_1002839_pt1 | contig 14574 bp, 7 predicted proteins | sample CryGeymeta201517_FD_183981 | JGI IMG/M metagenome (GOLD analysis project Ga0210021, IMG submission 183981) | Groundwater microbial communities from Crystal Geyser aquifers in Utah, USA - Crystal Geyser metaG 2015-17 (SPAdes) (version 2) | ecosystem: Environmental > Aquatic > Deep subsurface >... | reverse complement strand
AGTCCATGGATAATTCTAGGACACCTAGTCAACTACGTCCCCCTGGGCCCTATTTTATCTCCCCGCTCTATTGCTATGCTTGACCTTTGAGTTATTTGCGCAAATTAAGAACGTCCCCTATTCCCCTATTCTTCCCCTATTCTATTCTATTCCCTATTCCGTGCGCCCTGCCGGGCGCACCAAAGAAAAGGCCCGTTAGAGAACGGGCCTTTTTGTGTTTGTAATTCCTTGCAAGCTGAAGAACAACTTTTATGGCAAACCGCGTGTCAACAACTCATCGTCATGGTTGTCATTCGGGTTCGCCGGATCATCAACATGATCGCTTCCGCTTGTTGCTCTCCAAACAGTCGGATTGTGGCAGTCTAAGCATACGCTATCAACATCATGTGCTGTCCAATTTTTACCACCATAGGTTCTGGTTTCACCTACTCCAACCAGCGTTCCGTCAAAGTTTAGACCAAATAGGTCGTCCTTCAACATCTTCCAGCCAAGAGTCCTATGCGGCCAACTAAACCCATCGCTTGAACAATCAGCATTAACATTTACACCGTCATTTACCTTGCCCATCGTGGTTGCACTGGTCTCTGATCTCCAGTCGTTTTCCCATCTGACGGTTCGCGATTTCTTATACATTCCCGTGCCTTGCGGTGTGGTGTTTGGTGTAATGAAGAACACCGAGGTAATACTGTTGTTGTTCGCCGTCACTTTGGCGCCAGGCACATAGTTAGTACTGGTAGCTCTCGGGTTGAATACTGTTGACCCAAAGTGCTTGGTAAAGTTTGGCGGATCTGAGAAGTAAGTGGGGTCGCTAATATAGTCATTGAACGACACATTAGCCATTACAGTATCCGTTGATACTGGAGGAAGTATTGTTTTTGCTTGTTGCCATATTTTGGTGTTGCCATGGCAAAATCCGCAGTCACTCGAGCCCCTGTGACAGTTGCGACAGTGCGGAGCGTTATCATATCCATCTTCCGGATTAAATATCATCTGGCGGCCGCAATGTCGTGGAAACGCATCGTGGCCGTAAGCCAGATCGTAACTACCTTTGAACAACGCAGGATCATTTACACCGGGGTCCCCTGTTCTGTTGGAGCTGGATTGAACCTGGTTCCTCAGAGCACGGTCCTCGCTGAAGAGCGGGGCCTGTACAGTATGAAGACCGGCGTTACCATCGTGGCAGTCTGTGCAAAACTCCGATAAATCCCAAACTCTTTTTACAGTCGTGCGGACATCAAAACCCGTGCTGGTATCATCCTGCGTTGGAATTCCAACAGGTGAATCCCAATCGATCGGGATCTTGTTCACAGGATATGGTGTGTTGGTATCGAACTGCGTAAGCTGACCCGCGGTTACTGTTGCCGCTCTGTTAATAATCTGGGAGGTGGCTGCGATCTTATCGCTGATCTCCTGACCAACGGCTACATCGGTGGTTGTCAAACCCAGGTCAAGGTCTTTGTAGACTACTCCGGTCTCTGCTCTACTAGCAATCTCGCGATCGGCATCCTTAACCAACAGCCAACTACCGGATAAATACAGCGGTAGCGGAGCGGGTGTTTGGTCGAGATAGAGCGGTGATTGCGATTGCGAATTCCAGTGACAATCCATACAATTAACTTCACCAGAATGTGCATCACCATCGCTTATCTCGCCGTGTCCGGGGTTAACAATTCCCAAAATCTTTCCATAATTCGGAGAATCTGGGTTATCGATCGTTACACCGACAGGAGCACCTTTGTCGTTATACCCAAGCAGCCTTGCCGGGTTGGCATGCGGGCTGTGGCAGTCGAAGCATGAGAAACCACCCATCCAGTAGTTAGGGGTATATGCCGGATAGGTATCATCTGGCGCTTTCCACTTACCTGAGCTAATACCAAAGCCCATGGTGTGTCCAACGTTGTACTCAGTGGTGTAGTTGTCGTCGTTATCCATCTGAATGTTAAAGCCTGAGCCTGCACCGGTACCGTGGCACCAGTCGCACGCCTCAAACCTTGTATCAGATCTTAACAACTTAAACTTACCGGCTGCACGGTGGACTGCATGGCACTCACGGCACCTGTGGGTAGTGGTTAAGTAGCCGCCGTGTGGACCTGACTGATAAATAACTTTTCCGGCAGGCGTGGTTGTTTGATCCCCGTCGGTAGTGTAGTCCTGGGCATCGTTGTAGTTGTAGCCATCAACACCAAAGGTATACGGGCTATTCCACGTTCCGTATAGATGAGTGCTAATTGGCTGACCATAAGGAGATAGAAGGAAAGGGTTGAATGGGCCGCCTGAAATGTTTTGGCCTTGTACTTTTTCATTCCAATCCTTAGCGGGCTTATTAAGGGTATTCCCCCACCCATCAGTCCACGTTGTCTTATCCAGATTATACAAATTCGCTGTAATGTTACCCTTTAAGCCAGCGGTATAGCCGGATGTCACATACCCGCTACCATTATCCTGAGCGGCGAGTGCCAAACCCGTCATGGCAAAAAGCATAGCTACGGCCATCAAGCCGACTATTACTTTCTTAATCATGTTTCACCTCCTTTGCCGGAAAATGACATGCATCTATATGAGGTTAAACCAAAATAATCAAAAACACAGCGAATACTATCGCTGAAATGCCTAAAAGCATAGACCAATAACGCTACTTAAAGCACTTTTATGCATTTATACCTATAGCTCACCTGTGGCGCTTGATAAAATACGATTTTAATAGAACGAATAGGCTACATAAATGCGATTATAAGCAGCTAGAAACAGCGGCAATTACACTAGCTTATGCTAGCTACTATTATCAGCGTAGCAGATAGTTTTGTCAAGGAAACTATTGACATTTTATCAGTTATTTCTAATGATGATTGTTTACTGCGGATTCTTTGATTCGAGGAAATTCTCCATCGCAAGCCTGCTGAGGGGCTAGGCGCTCGTAGACTAGCATGCCTTTTATAGCTACCTCGAATAGTAAAAGAGGGTCTGCGGTGTTAAGAACAACCAGATCGACTTTAGATCCGCAATCCCTGGACCCCGGATCCTCCAAGCTGAGCTTGCTCAGGCCTCTTGACCCTACTTCACAACCCTTAAGCTTGGCTTTTTGATGCCGGCAAAAGCATCGAGGTCTTTTCGGAGTTCGAAGACTTCGTCGCGGAGCAGGGCGGCTTGTTCGAAGTCGAGCCTTTCGGCGGCCGCGCGCATTTCTTCTTCGATGGCGAGTACAAGAGCTTCGAGTTCTTCACGGGGGATTCTTTTTATCGCGTCGCTATGTTCACGCGGTCTATACAGCTTGCCGGATTCCGCAACTACGGATTGTATAATATCCGTTACCGCCTTGCGGATGGTCTGGGGCTCGATGCCGTGCTCTCGGTTGTAGTCCATCTGAAGCTTACGCCTTCTGTTTGTCTCGTTGATGGCGCGGCTCATCGAATCGGTAACCGTATCGGCATACATTATTACCTGGCCGCTTACGTTTCGGGCGGCGCGTCCTATTGTTTGGATAAGGCTTCGCTCGGATCTAAGGAAGCCTTCTTTATCGGCGTCCAGGATGGCTACCAGGGATACCTCGGGCAGGTCGAGGCCCTCGCGTAGCAGGTTAATGCCGACGAGAACGTCGAATTCGCCGCGCCGCAGATCGGTTAGAATCTTAACGCGCTCAAGCGTATCGATGTCTGAATGAAGATAGCGCACCTTTACGCCTGCCTCCATGAGGTAATCCGTCAGGTCTTCGGCCATTTTCTTGGTGAGCGTTGTGACGAGAACGCGCTCGGTCTTTTGGGTGCGCCCGCGTATCTTATCCAAAAGGTCGTCGATCTGGCCTTTTGTCGGCATAACGATTACCTCGGGGTCGACAAGGCCGGTCGGGCGAATGATCTGCTCGGCTGTTTGCTTTGAAACCTGCCCCTCAAACGGCCCCGGGGTGGCGCTGACGAATACAATCTGCGGCACTTTTGCGATGAACTCTTGGAATTTTAGCGGGCGGTTATCCACCGCTGAGGGGAGCCTGAAGCCGTGGTCGACCAGCGTTTGCTTACGCGCCCTGTCGCCTTTATACATGCCGTTGAGCTGCGATATTGTTATATGGGACTCGTCGATTAGGACAAGCAAATCGTCTGGGAAATAATCCAGCAGGGTATCCGGCGCCTCGCCGGGCGCTTTGCCGGAGAAGTGCCTCGAGTAGTTCTCGATGCCGTTGCAATACCCGACTTCTCTGATCATCTCAAGATCGTATTTGGTGCGCTGCTCTAAACGCTGCGCCTCAAGAAGCTTGCCCTGGTCTTTTAGCTCGAACAGGCGCTCGTCAAGTTCGTTCTCGATTGACAGAAGGGCGCGTTCGATCTTCTCTTCGATGGTGACGAAGTGGGTTGCCGGATAAATAGCTATGTGGTCGTGGGCTTTCATCATCTCGCCGGTCAAGGGGTCGATGGTGATGATGCGCTCGACGGTGTCCCCGAAAAACTCCACGCGAATCGCCACCTCGTCGTAAGCAGGAAATATCTCGAGTACGTCTCCCCTTACCCTGAACGTGCCTCGCGTGAAGTTGATGTCGTTTCGCTGGTATTTGATTTTTACCAGTTTCTTGAGGATATCATCGAGGTTGTAGTCTTCACCAACATTTAGAAAAACAGTAGTTGACTGGTAATCCTCAGGGGAACCCAAGCCGTAAATGCATGAGACGGATGCGACGATAATAACATCGCGTCGAGCGAACAGCGAGCTTGTTGCGGCGTGACGCAGCTTATCTATCTCTTCGTTGATTGAGGAATCTTTCTCGATGTAGGTGTCGGTATGCGGGATATACGCCTCGGGTTGATAGTAATCGTAGTAGCTCACAAAATACTCGACCGCGTTGTTTGGGAAGAAGTACTTGAACTCGTTGCACAACTGGGCAGCGAGCGTTTTATTAGGGGCGATGATGAGCGACGGCCTCCCGATATTCTCGATCACCTTCGCCATCGTGTAGGTCTTGCCCGAGCCGGTAACGCCGAGAAGGGTCTGGTAATCCATGCCCGCAGTGACGCCTTCGACCAGCTTTTTGATTGCGTTGGGCTGGTCTCCCTTTGGTTCGTAGGGAGCTTCAGCCTTAAATCCATTCATTATGCATTCATTTTACGGGATTTACGGGGGGTTTGCACTCGGCAATGGATAGCGTGTTAATTTGGTTTAGCCGTTTCTTCCTGCTGCGGTTTACTTGCCTTCTGTTCATCGAGGTGTTTCTGGTGTTGGTCTTGCTCATCCTGGCGTCGTTGCTCCTCGGCGACAAACTCGACGATCTTGTGCTGGTCTCTCTGATCGATCTCTGTAAACTTGATCCCAAGAAGGTACTCGCTTGAGCCAGAGCCTTTTGAGCTACAGTGGACGATTTCGCCGCATGCCTTGATTTTGTTGCTCTTTATCGAGTTTAGCTCGATCTCAAGCCGCGCGCTGTGCCCGGCCTCAATGGGATTTCTTGAGTATATCGTTACACCGATGCCGCCACCGCTGACATCGTAAATCTTTAAGCCTTTATAGCGGTTGACCTGGTTGTCAAATTGGAGCCTGACCTGAATACCGCCGTCCGTCCTGATTCTTGGAAAAACTCTACGTTGTATCCGCTGCGGTTTACCAATCGGCATAATGGCAACTATCTCGGCCTTATCGCCGATGGCCACAACCTTGACGGACATGGCGCAACTTCCGTCGCTGGTCGGACGGATAACGGTTAGTATACCCCCGACCTCACATCCGTGGATGAGCGGGCGCTCGACCGCCTTGCAAATAATCGTCTTGTCTTGTAAGACCAAAACAAATCTATAGAGCGCAGCTGTATTTTTGTTCTCAAGCCTAACGGTTACACCGGGCTTAGCAAGCTCTACAAAATCCGGTCATATTTCATCTATGGTTGAGGTTTGTTCATCAGACATACGATGAGTATCGGCAGCTTATAACTAGCGCTTAAGATAACCACAATGAGTTAATTTGTGAAATAACCAGCTCTTTTAGCCCTGATAACGGAGAGATTAGCGTTACTATTAAGGGGTATGGCGCTGCTTTTTCGGCGCTCGCCCCTACTCCGCGGTTTATCGGTGGTAAACTCGTTTGGATATACCTTTTCATACATATCCCGCGCCGCCTCGACACGCCGGATAAACATGCGCGTTTCTTTGAACGGGATCTTTGCCACCAGGTCCTCGACGGTTCCCGAGCCCGCTTGCTTTAACCAGCGGTCTACGTTTTTATAGCCGGAATTGTATGCGGCAAGCGCAAGCTTTTCATCGCCGTATTTCGAACGCAGGTAGTTAAAGTACCAGCAGCCCATATCGATATTTATCTCCGGGCTCGTAAGGTTATCGGGATCGAACTTTCTGCCTTGTTTTTTTGCAATCCAGGTCCCCGTGTTGGGCATAACCTGCATGAGGCCGATTGCCCCTACCTTGGATTCGGAAAATGGGTCGAACTTACTCTCCACATAGATGATCCCGCACACAAGATAGGGGTCTATGGAGTACTTTGCGCTTGCCTCGCTTATCAGGTCCTGGTATTCAAGAGGATACAGGATGTGTTCCCACTTATCCGGAGATGACCACCGGTACCACAGAAAAGCAACCGTCAATAGAATTAAAATGGTGACTGCGAATTTTATTGCCTTCATATATCAATTACTGGATTGTAGCATACTGTTCATTCTAATATGCTTTAGTGATTTTGAATACGCTTCCAGAGTTCATTTACTTTTTCTTTTAGCTCTGCTAGAGTACCGTTGTTTTCAATAACGACGTCGGCCTGTTGTTCCAGGATGTCTTTGCCTTCTTGGGATTCCATACGCCGCTCGATTTCCGATCGAGACATTCCCCTCTCCAGAAGCCTCTCCCTCCTTATTTCGCTGTTAGCGATGACTGCAACCGTGAGGTCGCAGCGCGTGTGCATGCCGGCTTCAAATAACAGCGGCACATCGATGACCACCGCTTGCCCGTTCTTAAACTCGCTTTCAAGCTGCTCGACTCTGCGGTCTATTTCGGCTATTGCATGCGGATGGATTATTTCATTGAGACGGGCGAGCTTTTCAGGATGTCCGAAGACTCTCTTACCCAGCTCGCGCCTATTTATTTCCCCGTCGGGAAGAAGAATACCTTCACCGAAATGATCGACAATCTGCTTCCACGCCGGTTTTTTTGGCTCGACGACTTCACGGGCTACCTTATCGGCATCAATAACAATCGCGCTTTTCTCTTTCAAGAGCAAGGCTACCGTTGATTTTCCTGACCCTATCGCACCTGTTATGCCTATGAGCTTCATGACGAGTTCCCCGGACTATCCTGGCTGGCCCTTACTATACTCCAGGTTATTACTATACCAGAAAAGCAGAAGCGAGGGCTCTGCTTTACACAAAGCCCTCTGCTTAAGAATTACGATATACTATCTATTACCTAATCCGTTATTCCGCGGGCGTTTTTTTGGCTTGGGCTGCTTTCATTTGTTTCAGGACCGCTTCAAGGGAATCCGGGTCTGCGGAGTCGGTTTCTTCTTCAATAGCGCCGGCGTCTTCGGGTTGCTCGACGGCTTCTGTTACCGCCGGGGCCTCTGTCACTGTCTCGGCTTCAACCTCAACTACAACCTCTACCGGATCAATCGGAATTACTTCCTCGATAACCCTTAGCTCGGGCTCGGTTTCGGGTTCGCTTACGACCTCGATGATTTCCTCGACGGTCTCGCCCGCACAATTGACCGTTTCCTCGGTCTCTATAATTGTTTCGGCGACTTCCGCTACAGCCTCTTCGGCTTCTTCGGCTTCTTCGACAGCGGTTTCCGTTACGGTTTCAGCTATTGCTTCAGCCTTTGCGGGCTCCGCTTTTGTCTCGTCAACCGGTGGCTCTTGGGTTTGCTTGATGCTGAGGCTTACCCTTCTGCGGTCAAAATCAATACCGACGATCTTGGCTTCAACGCCATCGCCGACTTTGACTATCTCTTCGGGCATTTCTATGTGTTTGTAGGCTAGCTCGGAGATGTGGATGAGGCCCTCAAGGCCTTCCTCGATCTCAACGAATGCGCCAAACGGGACCAGCTTCGTAATCGTACCGTTTACGATCTGGCTAATGGCGTACTTGCCTGCTCTCTCTTTCCACGGGTCTTCCTGGGTCTGGCGTAGGCCGAGGGAAATCCTTTCCCTGTCGAAATCAACATCCAGGACCTGAACCTTAACCTCGTCGCCGACGGCGACTACTTCTGACGGATGATCGATGTGATCCCAGCAAAGCTCTGAGATGTGAATAAGGCCATCAATACCGCCGAGGTCAACAAAGGCCCCAAAATCAACGATACTTGAAATCTTGCCTTCAAGTACCGCTCCTTTTTCGATCTTCTCGAGAATTCTGCCTTTCTCGTGCTTTTTCTCCTGCTCGAGGACTGCACGCCTGGATAGGACAACATTGTTGCGGTTCCTATCCATCTCGATAATTCGACACTCCATGTCCTGACCGATAAACTGTGTGAGGTCTTTTGTGCGCCTGATATCGACAAGCGATGCCGGCAGGAAGCCGCGTAGACCGATGTCTATAATCAGGCCGCCCTTGACGACCTCGATAACCCGGCCGGATATTTTCTCTTCTGATTTGGCGATCTTTTCGATCCTTCCCCATGCCTTTTCGTACTCGGCGCGTTTCTTAGAAAGGATGAGACGGCCGTCTTTGTCTTCTTTCTGAAGAACCAGGGCCTCGATGCGATCACCAACCTTTACAACCTCGCCCGGATCGACATCAGGTCTGATCGATAATTCGCGTGCGGGGATCGCTCCTTCGGATTTGTATCCGATATCCACCAACACCTCATCCCTATCGACCTTCACAACCTCGCCGACAACTATATCCCCGTCATCAAATATCTTGATGGTTTGATCGTAATCGGGCACGAGCACGCCGGCCTCGTTTACCATCATATAGCTCTCGTGGTTTTCAACTGGTTCTTTTTCCGACATTAATAGAAACCTCCCAAATTAGCGTCTCAAAAAATAAAATACCACCAGAGGTGGTTGCAGGCACGTCTATCTATGGACTTTATGGATCACCCTATGCGGGGCCGGAAAAGACTAACTTGGCTAATCTGCCTTCAACTCGCTTTTCCTTTCTATCCATGCGGCGTGGCCGCTTGCCTGGCAACTATTCCTCTAATTGAAACGCTTTTTACTTTAATTGCTCTTATAGCTTAAGTTATATTAAGCAATTTGGCAATTCTATTTATTTAATTTTATAACTTACTTCGTGGCTTCTTTCCAATTATACCCGATGGAAGTCTCAACTTTTAGTCTTACTTTTAGCGGATATGCGTTTTCCATCATGACATTTATAAGGTTTGCCGCAATCTCGCGCTCACGTTCGGGCACTTCAAAGATAAGCTCGTCGTGAACTTGCAGGACCATTTTTATCTGCAGGTTTTCTTCTTCTATTTGTTTGTCAATGCGCACCATTGCGACTTTGATTATATCGGCTGCGCTTCCCTGAAGGGGTGCATTTACCGCAAATCTCTCGCCCAGGCTTCTAATCTTCGTGTTGCCGCTCTTAAGCTCGGGGATATATCTTCTTCTTCCCAATAATGTCTCGACGTAACCTTTTTTGGTAGCCTCTTCAATCGTTTTCTTTATAAATTCTTCGACTTTCGGGAGCCTTTTAAAGTACCGGTTGATAAAATTCCTGGCATCGGCAAGCGGGATATCCAGGCGATCCGCAAGGCCGAACGGGCTCATCCCGTAAAGGACGCCGAAGTTGACGACTTTGGCCATCCGCCGCATTTGCGATGTGACCTGCTCGGGAAGGACGCCGAAGACCTGCATCGCGGTGGCTTCGTGGATGTCCATATCCGCCTCGAACGCCTCAAGCAATGCCTCTTCTTCAGAGTAATGAGCAAGCAGGCGCAGCTCGATTTGCGAGTAATCCGCCGCCATAAAAATATCCCCGGGGTTCGACGGGATAAACGCCTCGCGTATTCTCTGCCCCAGTTCGGTACGCACCGGGATGTTTTGCAGGTTTGGGTTGCTGCTGCTCAATCGCCCTGTCGTGGTGACCGTTTGGTTGAACGATGTGTGGAGCTTGCCGGTCTTTGGGTTGATAAGTTTGGGCAGGGCGTCGATGTAGGTCGACTTGAGCTTTGCAAGCTCTCTATATGCGATGATCTTCTCGGCTATCGGGTGCACGGTAACGAGCTTGTGGAGCACGTTGGCATCCGTTGAGTAACCGGTTTTCGTCTTTTTTGCCGTGGGCAAACCGAGCTTATCAAAAAGGATAAAGCCGAGTTGCTGCGGCGAGTTGATATTAAACTGCCGGCCGGCGAGTGAATAAATCTCGCTTTCTATGTTCTCAAGGAATATCTCGACTTCTTTGGAGAGGTCTTCGAGGTAATCGGTATCGAGGCCGACGCCCTCATGTTCCATCCTCGCCAGGACAGGAACAAGCGGCATCTCGACTTCTTCAAAGAGCTTAAAGAGGTCCTTTTCTACAAGCTGCTCTTTTAATCTTGGCTTTAGCCTGAAATTGGCGATGGCCTCATTTGCAAGACGCTCGCGCTCGGTGTCTGCCGCAACTGAAATCCCAAGGTTAATCGCCGCAAGCTCATCAATCGGATAATCGGAGCGCTCGGGATTGAGTAGATACGCGGCGATCATGGTGTCAAAATCTAGGGCCTGTGGCTTGATATTGGCATTCCAGAGCGCAAGCATCATCCGCTTAAGATCGTGCCCCGTTTTATTGATTGATTTTGACTCAAGGTATGGTTTTGCAAGCGATAGTACCCGGTCGATTGGGAGCACGGTGTGCTCTTGCGGGAACAGCTCGCCGGATATTTCCTGGATACAGGTATATATTTTACTGTCCCCGGTGGCGAGCGCGACGGATGTTATTTGCCGGTCTACCGTATTAACGCCGGTTGATATTATAGCAACAGCAATGTGATGGCCGGCTTCTATATCGGACGCAAGCTGTGCGAATATCTCCTCACTGGCTATATCTATTATCTCAAGCGCTGTATCTAACGTTTGCACATCATCGGCTTTGTGGGTTCTTTGCTTGTTCTGGCTTAAAAGCCTGTCGAGCAGGGTGAAGAACTCGAGCTTTGAGAACAGCGCCCGTATCTTCTCTTCATCCCAGCCGTCGAGTTTGCATTCGTCGAAATCGACATCGATGGGAACCTCCCGGTCGAGGACGGCCAGCATTTTGGAAAGCTCCGCCTCAGACGCGTGCTCGGAAAGCATCTCGCGCCACCGCTTGTTCTCAACCGCGTCAAGGTTCTTAAGCAGATTCTCGATGCTTCCAAACTGCTGGATAAGTTTCGCCGCCGTTTTCTCGCCAACGCCCGGCACCCCCGGAATGTTGTCGGAGGTGTCGCCTTTAAGCGCCAGGTAATCGGCAAACTGCTCGGGGGTTACCCCGTACCTCTCCCGAACTTTTTCCCTATCGTAGATGACGATATCGGATATCCCTTTTTTGGTGGTCATAACCTTGATATGGTCATCCACGAGCTGGAAGGCATCCTTATCCCCGGTTACGACAATCACGTCATCACGCTCGGCTTCGGCTTCGGATGCAAGCGTCGCCAGGATGTCGTCGGCCTCAAATCCGTCCATCTCGAAAACCGGTATGTTGAGCACCGATAGCACTTCTTTTACCAGCGGAAATTGGCTGATTAATTCGTTTGGGGTCGGCTCGCGGTGGGCTTTATACTGTTCGAAAGTCTCATGCCTAAACGTCGGCGCCGCCCTATCGAACGCCGCTATAACGACATCCGGCTTCTCTTCTTTGAGCAGCTTTATCAGCATGCTCGTGAAACCGTAAACCGCGTTTGTGACCTGCCCCGAAGACGTCGCAAGCGTTTTGGGCAGGGCAAAGAACGCCCTGTAGACCAAGCTGTTGGCATCGATGAGGATAATTTTATTCTTCAAAAGTAGTCTGTCCTTTTTCGCTTATTCGCATTAATTTTACTGGTTATATGCGAGAATGACAAACGAACTAGGGGGACGTTGTTTCCTGTGCGTCCTAAATTCCATTTAGGACGCACAGGAAACAACGTCCCCCTCACAGGTAAACCGCTTCCGCGGTCTCAAGCACTTTGCGGCGTGTGCTTTCCAGCTCGTTAAGCAGTGCGTCGGTATCTGAAAACTCGAAGAAGCCCGCGATTACTTCCGCAAGCCCGGAGTCGGGCTTTAAAACGCTCTCCTGATTAAGCCTGAGAAAGGTCTCTACGGTTCGCAAAAACCTGTAGGCGTTCAACAGTCGCTGTTCGGTTTCACGATCGACGATGCCGTGGGCGGTAAGGCGCTTGATCGCAATTGTAGTGTTATGCGTGATAAGGCCGGGAAGCGTGGCCGCATTTTTCAACTGCAAGTATTGGATAAGAAACTGCAGTTCCTCGATGCCGCCGGGCCCAAGTTTGATATCATAACCGGCAGATTCTTTAGAAACCTCTTTTATAATGCGCTTCCTCATTTCTTTGATCTCAGTACCCGAAATCTCGACACCGCGCTTAGCGATAATCTCCTTCTTTAGCTGGTGAAACGCACGAAGAAGTTCCTTATCGCCTGCGATTGGTCGTGCTTTAAGCAAGGCTTGGATCTCCCAGGGGTGGGCGTTTTTAAGATAATAGTTGCGGTAGCCCGCAATGTCGTTGACCAGAATACCCTTCGAACCGTCCGGGCGAAGGCGCATATCAACCTGATAGGCAATGCCGCGCTCGGTATAATCGGAAAGGAATTTGATAAGCTCGGATGCCAAGCGATGTGCGTTTGGGTTATCGGATATAAACACAAGGTCGAGGTCGGAGCCGACGTTAAGCTCGCGCGAGCCGAACCTTCCAAAACTCACAACCGCAAATCTTCTATTAGCGCTATTAGCGCCGGTAGCGCTAAGATATCGCAGTGTAGCGCGCACGATTATCTCGGCCAGCATGCTGAGCGTGTTGGTAAGCTCGTCCACGCTATAGAATCCTTTAAGAAAAAGAAGGCCGGCGCGCATTTCTTCGCTCGCCCTGAATTCCCTTATCGCGTTGATCGGGTCGTGGTTGTGCTCGAATATGTCCGAGAGCCGCTCTTTGACGGTCGAGTAATCGATCCTGATATCCGGATACTCAAAAAGCCCCTCGAGGTTTTCCAGGCTCAGCATCGACCGTGTGAGATAGGTGCTGTTTACAAACGTGCTCGTGATAAGCTCAACCGTATCGTCCCTGCTCGAAAGCAGCTCTAAATAGGATTCATGCCCGCCGATTTTCTCGATGAACGTGACGAACATGCTAAGCAGCCTATCCCTGCTCTTATACTTAAGAATCCTGTCGAGGAACAACGGGATGGTTTTTCTGAGCATCGTCCTCTCGCGGATGGTTTTGCCGAGGGATATTTGCTCGCTGATTGCTTTCAAGTTTTTAAGCGCCGTACCGGGATTTTCAAAACCCTTAAACGCCAAAAAGTCGCGGATCTCATCATCCGTAAGCTCGTCTTCAAGGAAGACCATGATCTCGGGCTCGGTATCCTCCCCGCCGAGCAGCGAGTTATACATGTCGCGCACCATATGCCGCCTGAGCCTGAGTTCGGATGTAAATTCTTTTTCGCCGAACGGCTGCATTTTACGTGAAAAAACCTCGAGTTCGTGCGGGTCTGCCGGCAGTGAGTGGGTCTGCAGGTCGTCCTTCATCTGCAGTACGTGCTCGACCCTGCGCAAAAACCGGTAACTCTCGGAAAGCGTCGTTACATCATCCGTTGAGAGAAACCCTTCTTTTAATAGCTCATCAAGGACAAACGCGAGCCGCGGCGTCCGCAAAGCGCTTCTTTCACCCCCGTAGAGCAGCTGGAATGTTTGGATGAAAAACTCGATCTCCCGGATGCCGCCGTAACCCCGCTTTATATCGTTCGCGTCGAAGATAGAATCTATCTTTCGCTTAAGCTCTCGAATCTCTTCGATGTCATAGTAATCGGTGGATTTTTTCCACACGAAGGGGTCGATAGCATCAAGGAATTTTTGCCCAAGCGACATATCCCCTGCAACCGGCCTGGCACGAATGAGCGCCATCCTCTCCCAGGTCTTGCCCCAGGCTTCGTAATAGGAACTATACGAGTCGAGCGAGAGCGAAAGCTCGCCTTTGCGGCCATCGGGCCTCAACCTCAGGTCGACCCTGTAGGCGATGCTATCCTCGGTCGTGGTCTGGATCAAGCCGGATAACGTCTCCGTGAGCCTACAATAGTACTCGTGCGGGCTAACTTTATTAACGCGGGTTCCGGGAGTTTTTTCAATCCCATCAGATTCCCCATCTTCGCTTTCATAGACCGTCATAATATCTATATCCGAGCTGTAATTAAGCTCGCCTGCACCCAGTTTGCCAAGCGCGATCACGCAAAATGGGTTATCCTTAAGCATACCGAACCTGGCTTGCGTAAACTGCTGCGATAGATCCAGGGCCACCCCGATAACGGCTTCCGCCAGCGCGCTCAGCTCGGCCATACACTCATCGAGGCCGATCACACCGGCGATATCGCGAAGCGTAATCCTTAGCATGTAGCGCTTCTTAATATCCCTTAAAAGCCTCATGCCCGCAGCTTTGTCCTGCGGATGTACGCCTGTAATCTCGGCGATAATCTTTTCCCTGGTA
>Ga0210021_1002820_pt1 | contig 14617 bp, 8 predicted proteins | sample CryGeymeta201517_FD_183981 | JGI IMG/M metagenome (GOLD analysis project Ga0210021, IMG submission 183981) | Groundwater microbial communities from Crystal Geyser aquifers in Utah, USA - Crystal Geyser metaG 2015-17 (SPAdes) (version 2) | ecosystem: Environmental > Aquatic > Deep subsurface >... | reverse complement strand
GGAGACGAACGGGCCGTGGACGCGCACCATCGCGCCGGTGTTGGGCTTGTAAAGCATGTCGCCCTTGCCCAGCAGCTGTTCGGCGCCCTGTTCGCCCAGAATGGTGCGGCTGTCGATCCGGCTGGTCACCTTGAAGCTGATCCGGGTCGGCAGGTTGGCCTTGATAACGCCGGTGATGACGTCGACCGACGGACGCTGCGTCGCCATGATCAGGTGGATGCCCGCAGCGCGGCTCTTTTGCGACAGGCGCTGGATCAGGACTTCGATTTCCTTGCCGATCGTCACCATAAGGTCGGCCAACTCGTCGACGATCAGCACGATCTGCGGCAACGGCTGATAATCGAGCTGTTCTTCCTCGAACAACTGCTCGCCGGTTTCGGGATCAAACCCGGTCTGCACCCGGCGACCCAAAGGCTTGCCCTTGGCAATCGCGGCCGAGACCTTTTCGTTGAAGGAGTGGATGTTGCGCGAGGAGATCGCGCTCATCATCCGGTAGCGGCGCTCCATTTCTTCGACCGCCCATTTCAGCGCGCGCACCGATTTGGCAGGCTCGGTCACCACCGGCGAGAGGAGGTGCGGGATATCGTCGTAGGTCTTGAGTTCGAGCACCTTGGGATCGATCAGGATCAAGCGCAGTTCGGTGGGCGTGAAACGATAGAGCAGGCTGAGCAGGATCACGTTGAGCCCGACCGACTTACCCGAACCCGTGGTGCCCGCGACCAGCAAGTGCGGCATGGCAGCAAGGTCCGCGATGATCGGTTCGCCCGCGATATCCTTGCCCAGAATGATCGGCAGATTGCCCTTGGCATCGGCAAAATCGGCGCAGGCGGCCAATTCCTTCAGCATCACCACCTGCCGATCCTGATTGGGCAGTTCGATGCCCATCACCGTGCGGCCCGGAATGGGCGAGACGCGCGCGGAGATGGCGCTCATGTTGCGGGCGATGTCTTCAGCGAGGCCGATGATGCGGCTGGCCTTGATGCCGGGTGCGGGCTCCAGCTCGTACATCGTCACCACCGGGCCGGTGCGCACGGCGGTGATTTCGCCCTTCACGTTGAAATCGTCGAGCACGTTTTCAAGCAGACGGGCGTTGCGTTCCAGCGCCAGCTTGTCGAGCTTGGGCGCCTTGTCCACCGGCGGTTCGGCCAGCAGATCGAGGCTGGGCAGGTTGAAGGGCGCGAACATATCACGCTGGGCGGTCCTGGCGGCCTCGGCACGCTTGGGCGGAGCGGAGGGATCGCTGATTTCCGGCGCGCGGCGCGGCGGAGCGTCGAGCGGGGCGGGTGCGGCCTCGCCCTTGGCGGCGCGGCGTGGGCGCGGTGCGGGGATGGCGTCGTCATCCTCGTCATCCGCAGCAAAGGTCAGCGCAGGCGCTGCCGCCGCGCCGCGGCCCGGCAGCGGCAGGCGGTTCATCAACCCGGTCAGCGATCCGCCGCCGAGGAAATTCGGCAGGCTCATCAGCGCGCGCCAATCAATCGCGAAAATCCGGGTGAGCAGGGCGACACCCACAGCCAGGCTGGTGAGCGCAAGGCCAAGGATCACCCAGCCCTGCGCCCCAGCACCGAAGCGGGCGGCCACCGCCTGAATGGCACTGGCCCCCAGCAGGCCCGCAAGTCCGCCCGATTGCGCGGGCAATATTCCGCCTGGCCCTTCGAATGCGAGGCTGAGCACGGTTGCGATCAGCGTCATGGCAATCAGCAGCAGTGCGGTGGGCATCCACCACGCGGTTGTTTCGGGCGCGTCACCGTTTTCGACATCGCGCCACAGCTTGCGCGCCGACGCGTAAAGCAGCGGCAGCAGCAATGCGCCGGGCAGGCCGAAGATCAGCAGCACCCGGTCCGCCGCCCACGCTCCGCTTGCACCCATCCAGTTGGCAACCGCGCCGGGATCGGCTGCGGTCGAGGGGCTGGGATCGGTCTGGGTGTAACTTGCCAGCGCGAGCGCGAGGAACACGGCGGCACCCAGCAGCAGGCCCGCGCCCGCCATCTGGACGATGCGGCGCAAGCTGCGGCGCAGACCTGCGCGCCATTCGGCATCGGTCTGACGACCGGGTTTGCTGTTCAAGGCCGCGCGGCTGGCCATGGGGGTATCTCCTGTGCGGAACAAATTATGAATCCTTGCGGGACTCCGGTCAAGGATCAAGCGACGGGGCGTGTTCCTGACTGAGCCCGTCAATCGCCGCCCAGCGCGGCCATTCCAGCGTGCGGGCGCGGTGTGCGGTCATCCCGCCAAGCGCGATTACCGGGATGTTGGCCTGCTGTGCCAGCAGCCGGAACCGCGCCGGGCCCAGCACCGCGCCGTCCGGATGCGAGGCGGTGGGGAAGACCGGCGAAAGCAGCGCCGCATCCGCGCCCAGCCGTGCCGCCAGACCCAGTTCGGCCATGTCATGCGCGGTCGCCAGATGGAGCAACCCGCAGCGGCGCGGCGTCAGGCTGCGCGGGCTGCCATACACGCCGTCCGCCCCCCATTCGCGCGCGGTCAGCGCCGAATCGGCCAGAATCACTACATGCCCCCGCGCCCGCGCTGCCTGCCGAAGGGCCCGGAAGCGCGCCAGACGCTCGGCCCCGGGCAAGTGATAATGGCGATAGATAAAGCCCGATCCGCGCGGCAGGCGGGCCAATCCCGCCTCCAGCCCCGCGTCATTGCGCTTGTCACTGATAAGCCACAGGCATGGGAGGGGATTGGCGCGCGTCACCCACCCGCTATAGAACGGCACCATGGAAAATGCAGCCACCCGCCTCGCCGACATCCGCGCCAATATCGCCCGCGTGTGCAAGCCCGCCCGCCGCGCGCCGTCCGATGTCACCCTGATCGCGGTGAGCAAGACGCATGACGCATCGGCCATCCAGCCGCTGATCGATGCCGGCCAGCGTGTGTTCGGGGAGAACCGGGTCCAGGAAGCACAGGGCAAATGGCCGGCCTTGCGCAAAGCCTGCGCCGATATCGAACTGCACCTGATCGGCCAGTTGCAATCGAACAAGGCGGAAGAGGCTGTGGCGCTGTTCGACGTGATCCATTCGCTCGACCGGCCCAGCCTGCTGAACGCGCTGGCACGCGCGATGGACAAGACGGGTCGCCGCGTGCCGTGCTTCGTGCAGGTCAATATCGGGGACGAGACGCAAAAGGGCGGCTGTCCGATGACAGAGCTTCCCGCCTTTCTGGACGCCGCACGCGCGGCCGACATTCCGTTGGCGGGCCTGATGTGCATCCCGCCCGCCGACACCGAAGCCGCGCCGTTTTTCGCTTTACTGGCGAAACTTGCCGCCGATCACGGGTTGACCGGCCTCAGCATGGGCATGAGCGGCGATTACGAGACGGCGGTGATGCTCGGCGCGACGCACATCCGGGTCGGCACCGCGCTGTTCGGGCAAAGAGGCGCGGCGCACCGATGACGGGGGGGATGGGCGACACGCTCGTCCGGCTCGAAGCGTTTATCGCAAAATGGAGCCAGCGCCTGAACGCAGACAGTGCCTCGGTCACGTTCGCCGCGCAGGCTTTGGATGCGCCGCCCGGTCTTCACGCCGCCACTGCCGACCGCTTTGTCACGGCGCTCGGCTACCAGCCGATTGGCGGCAATTGGGAACTGCTCGATCCCGATGCCGCCCCGGACGGTGCGCGCTCGGCCCGCGCCGCACTGATCGAGGCGTTCAGCCACAACATGGTCTTGTCGCAGCAAGCCTGGCTGGGCGAGGCCGATGCGCTGGCCATGGCGGAGGGCTTCCTCGGTTGCTTCGATGCCCGCACCTGCCAGATCGTGACCAACCGGATGTATTTCGGCTGGAACCCGATCACCTCGGCCAGCATCGAATGGGCCTTCGTCGCGTTTGACGACAGCGCCATCGCGCTGTTGCTGGCCACCGCCGAGGGTTGAACGAAAAAGGGCGCCCCGTTGCCGGAGCACCCTTTTTTCCCGTCATCCGCTGGCTACGGTCGAACAGCAACCGCAAGGCCGACCGGCCGCCTGCAGCGGGCGCAGCTATGCTGCGCGTCTAGCGAGGGCGATCGCCCGGAGGGGCGATCGCCACTAAAGCATCAGAACTCGAACAGCGCTTCCACGCCCAGGTTCCGGCCGCGCATCAGCGGCGAGAAGGTGCCCTGCGTCGGGTTCGGGCCGAACGGCTGGCGCACGCCGGTCGAGTTCGGACCGCCGAACGGCACCTGCGTGTCGCCACCTTCCTGCACCTGATCGAGCAGGTTGCGGCCGTAGATCGACAGCGTCAGGCCATCCACCGGGGTTTCCCACGAGATGTTGGCTTCCAGATTGCTGAGCGAATTCAGCCAGCCGAGGTTATCATCGGTGTAGGCCGCTTCGTCCCGGTACTGGTAGTTCACCCGCGTCAGGATCGTGCTGTTGCCCAAATCCCATTCGTGGATCGCACCAAGACCGACGGTGATCGGCGGTACGCGCGGCAGGCTCAGCGCCAGATCGGTATCGTTGATCACGCCGTCACCCGAAATGTCGAACAACACTTCGTCGTAGTTGGCGTCGATGATCCCGACGTTGGCGGTGAATTGCAGCGATTCCGACACGCGCATCCGCGCTTCGGCTTCGAAGCCCTTGATGGTGGCATCGGCGGTGTTGAGAATGTTCTGCACCACGCCCGCGCCCGGATCGGCCAGGTTCACTTCGCGCTGCATGTTGCCAACCGTGGTGATGTAACCCGCCACGTTGAGCGTGAACGAGCGATCGTCGGTCTGGAACTTCGCACCGATTTCGTAATTGTCGACCTTCTCTTCATCGAAGCTGAGCGAATTGGTCGCCAGGAACGCACGGTTGAAGACCGCCACATTGGTGATGCGGAAGTTGTACCCGCCCGAACGGTAACCGCGGCTCCAGTGACCATAGACCTGGCCTTGATCGTATTCGTATTGCAGGCCCAGCTTCGGCGACCAGTTGCGGAACCGCACGCGATCGGTGAAGCCGTTGGTTTCGGTCGCCGGGTTGAACGGCATGGTGCCGGTCGGGCAGGTGCCGGCCTGCACCGAACACTCGGCGCGCGGCAGGATGTAGGTGACGCCTGCATCCTTGGTTTCCTGGTTCCAGCGAATGCCCGCGATCAGCGAAAGATTGTCGACAAACTCCCACTGTGCATTGGCAAATGCGCCGAGCACTTCGTGGTTCTGCGAACCGCCGCCGTAGAACACCGGGGGGCGCAGGTTGACCGGAAGGTCGCGGCGCAGTTCGCGGTTCTCGGTGTAGGCCAGATCCTGTTCGAACCAGAACCCGCCGACGGTCAGATCGAGCCGGTCGAGCGAGATCGCATAGCGCAATTCGTTCGAGAACTGTTCCTGCGTGGTTTCGGTGCTCGAGTGGAACAGGAAGGCCGGGGTGGCATCGATATCCCCGCGCGTCGCGGCCTGATAGTCGCGATAGCCGAAGACGTTGGTGAGGGTGCCCGGGCCGATATCGATGGTCGCCGTTAGCGAGCCGGTCCAGATTTCATTGGAGTAGAAGCCCGGCTCGTCGATCGAGAAATCATAGGAATTGCGATCGAAAAAGGCGCGGTTCTGCGCGGACGGGCCATCGCCATCGCTTTCGAAGTAGTCGAGCTTGCCGAGCAGGGTCAGGCCGCCCAGACGCGCTTCCAATGCGCCGCGCAGGATCTTGGTTTCCGCTGCACCGTGATTCGAATTGTCGAACAGGTTGGTGAAGTAGCCTTCGTCCTTGTTGTAGTAGGCGCCGACCTTGAACAGCAGCACGTCTTCGACAATCGGGCCGGAGACCACGCCGCTGACGGTGTAGTTGGGGCCGCCGCGGCCGCCATCAACCGCCGGGCCGTCAACCGATGCGCGGAACTTGCCGCGGAAATCTTCGGTCGGGTTGCCGGTGTTGATCACCACCGCGCCGCCGGTGACGTTGCGGCCGAACAACACGCCCTGCGGGCCACGCAGGATTTCGACGCTGTCGAGATCGAACAGATCGAACACGACGCCGCCGTTGATGCCGAGATACACGCCATCGACGAACACGCCGACGGTCGGGTCAATCGACGGGATCGACGAGTTGATGCCAAGGCCGCGGATGGTGAAGTTCGCGGTGCCGCGGCTGGTGCCGACCTGATCGAGGCTGACCGTCGGCGCCTGGAACGAAAGGCCCGAGATGTCGCGGACCTTGAAGGCTTCCAGCGTGTCGGCATTGAACGCGGTCACCGCGATCGGAATGTCCTGCACGTTTTCGGCATCCCGGGTCTTGGTTCCGGTGACGAGGATTTCGTTGATGTTGTCGAGTGTGCTGCCGGATTCCCGCTGCACCGGCTCATCGGTGTCTTGTGCCTGTGCGGAAACAGGAACCAGCGCGGCCGCCGAGGCAAGCAGCGCCAGCTTGCCGAGCCGCAAGCGGCCCTGCACGGGGGTAACGAATTTCATGGTAGTACTCTCCTCAACTTTTATTCTCGCGACCTACCAACAAGTCATCGAATTGCAACCTACGCCAAGGCAGCGGTCGTCCGCAGGCTTTGGAGTGTGGCAATTATGCCTGTTCGAGCTGCTGCTGGCGCTGATCGCTCGCCGCAGCAAGCAGCGCGGCCTCGATCTCTGCCTGCCGTTCAGGCGCCTTGATCTTGGCGGCGGTGAGATCGGTGACGTAGAAGGTGTCCGCCGCTGCTTCGCCATAGGCGGTGATATGCGCTGAATGCACGATCAGGTTGGCCTTGTAGAGCGCGTGCGCCAGCCGGTTGAGCAAGGCCGCCCGATCACGCGCGGTCACTTCGATCACGGTAAAGTGGTTGGATGCATCATTGTCGAACCCGACACGCGGGGCAACGTCGAACGCCTTCGCGCGCGAGTGGGGCAAGGGGCGGGCCGCCAGCTTGGGCACCAGTTCGATCTTGGCGAGCAGCGCGTCACGGATGCCCTTGTCGATCCGCGCCATTTGCGCAGGCTCGCGGAACGGCTGGGCATTCTGATCCTGCACCAGGAAGTTGTCGACCGCAAAGCCATTGCGTGCGGTGTGGATGCGCGCATCGATGATGTTAGCGCCAGCCAGATGGATGCCGCCCGCCATGCGGTAGAACAGGCCGGGGTGGTCGGCCGCGATCACGCTGACCCGGGTCGCGCCCCGGGTTTCGTCCACCTCGCAATGGATCGACAGCGCATCGCCAACCGCGACCGCCGCATCATATTGCACCAGATTGCTGGCGATGATGTCTTCCGGCTCGGCGATCCAGTACGCATCGCCCAGCTGCGCGCCGATGCTGTTCACCAGATGATCGGCATCGCCCAGCAATTGCGCGACCGCATCCTTCTTGGCGGTGACGCGGCCTTCGCGGCCCTTGCCCTTGTGGCCCAGCCGCAGGCGTTCCTGCGTCGCATCGTAAAGTTCGCCAAGCAACTGGCCTTTCCAGCTGTTCCACGTCCCCGGCCCGACCGCGCGGATATCCACTGCGGTCAGGATTGCAAGGTTGCGCAGACGCTCAAGGCTTTGCACCTCGCCCACAAAATCCTCGATCGTCTTGGGATCGGTCAGGTCGCGTTTCTGTGCAACGCGGCTCATCAGCAGGTGGTGAAACACTAGCCAGGCGACCAGATCGGTCTCCTTTTCGTCCAGCCCGAAGCGCGGGCACAGCCGGTGCGCCACGTCCGCGCCCAGCACCGAATGATCGCCCCCGCGCCCCTTGGCGATGTCATGCAGCAGCACCGCGACATACAGCGCACGGCGTGAAGCCAGCTTGGGAAATTCGCGGCTGGCACGCGGATGATCGGCGGTCAGCAGCCCGCGCTCGATCTGGCTCAGCAGGCCGATGGCGCGGATGGTATGTTCGTCGACCGTGTAGTGATGATACATGTCGAACTGCATCTGTGCATTGACCCGCCCGAAATCTGGCACGAACCGACCGAACACGCCCGCCTCGTTCATCCAGCGCAGAACCGTTTCGGGGTCTTTGCGCCCTGCCAGCAGATCGAGAAACAGCGTATTGGCGCGCTTGTCCCGGCGGATCTTGCCGTCGATCAGCGCGGAATCACGGTCCGCCTGCCGCATGGTTTCGGGGTGGACCTCCAGCCCTTCGGCCTCGGCCAGCTGGAACACTTCGATCAGGCGCACGGGGTCCTTGCGGAACCAGTCGTCACCCGGCGCGCGCAACCGGCCACCATCGACGATGTAGCCCTTGAAAATCCGCGGCCGCTGCGTCCAGCCGGCAAAGAAGCCGGTGCGCGGGCGCTTCTTGGCGAATTCCTCGTCCAGGTGCGCGAGGAACACGCCGGTGAGGCTGCCGACGCGTTTCACCTGCAGGAAATAATACTGCATGAACCGTTCGACCGCACTTTTGCCCGGACGGTCGGCAAACTGCATCCGTTCGGCAACGGCCCGCTGCAGATCGAAGGTCAGCCGGTCCTCGGCGCGGTCCGTGAGGAGATGCATGTGGCAGCGCGCCGCCAGCAGAAAGCCCTCGGCGCGGCGGAAGCTGCGATATTCGCTTGCCGTCAGCAGGCCGACATCGACCAGTTCGGCCCCGTTCTGGACGCGGTGGATATACTTGCCAATCCAGTAGAGCGTTTGCAGGTCGCGCAGCGCGCCCTTGCCTTCCTTGACGTTGGGTTCGACGACATAGCGGCTGTCGCCCATGCGCTTGTGCCGGGCATCGCGCTCGGCCAGCTTCTGCGTCAGGAACTGACGCTCGCTGCCCTTGACGACCTCGCTCCAGAACCGGCTGCGCAGCTCTTCGTAAAGCGCCTGATCGCCCCACACCAGCCGCCCTTCGAGCAGCGCGGTGCGGATCGTCAGGTCTTCTTTGGCCATGCGCACGGTATCGGCCACCGTGCGGCTGGAATGGCCGACCTTGAGGCCCAGATCCCACAGCAGGTAGAGCATCGTCTCGATAACCTGCTCGCACCATGGCGCGCGCTTGCCGGGCGTGATGAAGGCGACATCGACATCCGAATTGGGCGCCATCTCGGCCCGGCCATAGCCGCCGACCGCCAGGATCGCGAGCCGTTCGGCCTGGGTGCGGCCCGCCACGGGGTAGAGATGGGTGCTGACGTGATCGTGGATCACCCGCAGCAACTGATCCATCAGAAAGCTGAAGCCCGCCGTAACCTCGTGCCCGGCTGACGGCGCCTCCCCCAGGCGCCGCGCCAGTTCGGCCCGCCCGGTATCGAGCGCATCGCGCAGCGCCTTGACGATCGCAGCCCGCGCAGCCGCCCCCTCTGCCGCGTGCAGCGCAGCGATAGTCTCGGCCAGCGCGCGCCGGTCAATGATCGCGCGCTGCCCCGGCACGCGCCTAGGAGACATGGGGACGACTCACGCTTCGTTCACGCCGGGACCGACTGGCTGGTGTAGCGGGCCTTGACGCTGCGCTTGTCGATCTTCTGCGTGCCGAGGCGCGGGAGCGCCTCGTTGGCCAGCCAGATCTGCGATTCAAGCGGCACCTTGAACGGCGCGATCCGCTCCAGCAGGAACGCCCGCAGCTCCGCAGGTGTGACCGCAGGGCGACCTTCCTTCATGGTATAGACCGCCGCCGGCACCTCGCCGAAGCGTTCGTCGGGCAGGCCGAAGACCGAACATTCGCCCACATCGTCATGCGCATAGACCGCGTCCTCCACCTCGATGCAGGAAATGTTCTCGCCGCCGCGAATGATGATGTCCTTCTTGCGGTCGACGATGAACAGATAACCGTCCGCATCGAGAAAGCCCAGATCGCCGGTGCGGAAATAGCCATCCTTGGTGAAGGCCGCTTGCGTTGCCTCGGGATTCTTCCAGTAGCCGCGGAAGTTCGCAACCGAACGGATGCACACCTCGCCCACCTGGCCCTGCGGCAGGGCATTGCCCATGTCGTCGAGGATCGCCATGTCCACCAGCGGCTTGCTGGGGCGGCCGGTCGATCCGGGCTTGGCGAGGTAATTCTCGTTGAAGTTGCCGCAGCCCACCGCGTTGGTTTCCGTGAGGCCATAGCCCAGCAGCGGGAAGCTGCCGGGGAAGGCTTCCTTGATCCGGGTCACATGTTCTACCGGACGCGGCGCGCCGCCTGCGGCGAAGCTCTTGCAGGCCGACAGGTCATACTTGGCGCGGTCAGGGTGGTTGGCGATTTCATAGCTCATCAGCGGCACGCCGACGAAATAGCTGACCTGTTCTTCGGCCATCAGCCGGATCGCGAGGCCTGCATCCCACTTGGGCATCAGCACCAGCTTGCGCGCGATGGCAAAGCTTTGCAGGAACAGCGGCACTTCGCCGGTCACGTGGAACAGCGGCACGGCGACCAGCGCGCAGGGCTGCGTCGTCATCGGGCCTTCCTGGCTTTCGATATGCACCTTGGCCATCGCCGACTGGGCGACATAATTCATCACCCCGTTCACCACGCCGCGGTGATCGGACCACGCGCCCTTGGATTTGCCGGTCGAACCCGAGGTATAAAGGATCGTCGCGATGTCATCCGGGCCAAGCTCGCCCAGCATCGCCATTGACGCAGGGGTACCTTCGGGTGTCATCCAGGTTTCGCCAAGCCCTTCGGACGGCGCATTGCCGTGGGTGAACAGGATGATCTTGGAAGGGTGGTCATGCCCATCGAGCCGCGCGGCGCGGCCTTCATCGGCCAGCAACAGCTTGGCTTCGGCCAGATCGAGCCCGTAAGCCAGCTCGTCGCCTGAGGAAAAACCGTTGAGCAAGGTGGCACAGCCGCCCGCCATCAGGATGCCCATATAGGCGATCATCCAGTTGGCCGAATTGCGCGCGGCCAGACCCACTCGGTCGCCTTTGGCAAGACCGTGAGTCTGCACCAGCCCCTCGGCAACGCACGTGGCGGCAGCATAGGTCTCGCCAAAGGTCAGGCGAATATCACCATCGACCAGAAAGGGCACATCCTTGTTCTGGTTGCAGAAATGCGCGAAATAATGGGCGAGGCTCGGCGGCGCTCCGGCGAAGGCGGGCATGTCCACGCCATCGCGGTTGAAGGGCACGGTGGCGAAGGGTTGATCCTCGGCGGTGAGGCCGGTGATGATCGCTTCGAGCGCATTGTCCAGCTGGGTGGGCATGCGGTGATGTTCCTCTCTCTCTTGTGTTGTGGCCTCCGCCCGAACTGTATGTCCGTCGCGAATTGCCTGTCCCATTGCGTCCGGCAGACCCCTGCCTCTTCCCCTGCCCTGGATGCTGTGCCAGAAGCGCCAGCGCGACAGAGGCCGTGTCCGTTCCGCCGATACGGCGTCGCACCGTCAATAAGAGGTTCGCTCCGTGCTGTCACTACTTGCCGCAAGCGGCGCTGCCGATCCGATCTACTGGACCGATCTCGGGCTGAAGCCGGGGATCGAGCTGGGCTTCTTCACGCTGCGCTATTACTCGCTCGCCTATCTGATCGGGTTGATCTTTGCCTATTGGCACACGTCCCGGATGCTGAAGGAACCCGGCGCGCCGATGGCGCAGCGGCACGCCGATGATCTGTTCACGCTCTGCATTCTGGGCGTCATTGTCGGCGGACGGCTCGGCTATGCCGCGTTCTACACGGGCGGCGAAACCGGCATCCCGTCCGCTTTTACCGATTTTTCGGGCGATGGTTTCGTCTCGTGGAAGCTGCTGCGCCTGTGGGACGGCGGCATGAGCTTTCACGGCGGGCTGGCCGGGGTGACCGCGGCGATGGCGTGGGTGGCGTGGCGCGACAAACTCAATTTCATCCGCGTGGTCGATTACGTCTGCGTCGGCGTGCCGATGGGGATGCTGCTGGGGCGGCTGGCCAATTTCGTCAACGGCGAGCTGTGGGGCCGGGGGCCGACCGATGTGCCCTGGGCAATGGTGTTTCCCACCGCCGACGATCTGCCGCGCCACCCCAGCCAGCTCTATCAGGCAGGGCTGGAAGGGCTGGCCATGTTGATCATCATGATGGTGCTGTTCTGGTTCACCCGCGCGCGGTATCGCCCCGGCTTGCTGGCGGGCGTGTTCACCACCGGCATGGGTGTTGCGCGCTTCGTGAACGAATTTTTCCGTCAGCCGGATCAACAACTGGCTGACTTTGCGGCCCGGACCGGGCTATCGATGGGGCAATGGCTGACGATACCGCTTATCCTGATTGGATTGATTGTCGTGTTCTTCGCACTGCGGAAGAAGCCGCTGGCGGCGGGGATCAGCGCGCCCGCCTGAACGAAGGGGCAAACGGGGAGCCGGGGGTCTGGCGCTCGGCGCTCAGGCTGATCGATCCGGCGCCTGAGCCCGAACCCAAGGCCCGCCCCGCGATCGATACCGCCGCACGCGCGCGCGCCGAAGCGCAGATGCGCACCGCAGCCGAATCGGCTGCGCGAGAGCGTGCCAAGGCCGAAGCCCGCGCCCGTGCGGACAACGCTGCGCGTGCCAAGGCGGAAGAACTCGCCCGCGCCAAGGCTGACGCGGAAGAGCGCGCACGGGTCCTGAAGGAAACGCGGATGCGCGAAAAGGCCGAGGCCGAAGTGCGCGCTCGCGCCGAACGCGAAGCCCGCGAAAAAGCCGCCGCGCAGGCCCGCGCCCGCAAACAGGCCGAAACACAGGCACGGATGCGTGCCGAAGCCGAAGCCCGCGCCAGGGCGCAGGCCGAAGCGCAGGCGCGCAAGGAAGCCAAGGCGCGCGAAATCGCCGAAGCCAACGCTCGTGCCGAGGCCCAGGAGCAGGCGCGCCGCGAAGCCGAGGCAGCCGCCGCCGCCGCCAAGGCCGCCGCCGAGGAACAGGCCCGCCGCGAAGCCGAAGACCGCGCGCGTGTTGAGGCGGAGGCTAAGGCGAAGGCCAAGGAAGAGGCCCGTCTGCGCAAGGAAGCCGAAGCCGCCGCGCTCGCCAAGGCCCGTGCGCAGGAAAAGGCCCGTGCCCAAGCCGAAGCGGAAGCCAAGGCAAAGGCCGCCGCCGAGGAAAAGGCGCGCCGCGAAGCCGAAGCGCGCGCGCGTGCCGAGGCGGAAGCAAAGGCCAAGGCCGAAGCGGACAAAAAAGCCCGCATTGCCGCCGAAGCCGCGCGGCTTGCTGCCGAGGAGAAAGCGCGGCGCGAGGCCGAGGCCAAAGCCCGTGCGGCTGCCGAAGCCAAGGCCAAGGCCCAAGCGGAAGAGGCCGCCCGCATCGCCGCTGCCGAGGCGGCGCGTCTCGCCGCTGAGGAACAGGCCCGGCGCGAAGCCGAGGAAGCCGCTGCCGCCGAAGCCGCGCGTCTGGCTGCCGAGGCCGAGGCTGCTGCGGCCGAACAGGCGCGGCTGGAAGCCGAAGTCATCGCCCGCGCGAATGTCGATGTGGCCGCGACACTCAAGCGCCTGATCCGCGAAACCGGCCCGGTCAGCCTTGCGCAATACATGGGCGAAAGCAACGCGCGCTATTATGCCAGCCGCGATCCGCTGGGCGAGCAAGGTGACTTCATCACGGCGCCCGAGGTCAGTCAGATGTTCGGCGAGTTGATCGGGCTATGGCTGGCCGATCTGTGGGTCCGCATGGGCAGTCGCAAGCGCATCCATTACGTCGAACTCGGCCCCGGACGCGGCACCTTGGCCAGCGATGCGCTGACGGCGGCTGAACGTTATGATTTTGCGCCAGAGATCCATTTCGTCGAAACATCGGCGACCTTGCGCGCACTCCAGCGCGAGAGGTTTCCCGGCTGCCACCACCACCACGATCTTTCGACCTTGCCCGACGATGCCCCGTTGCTGATCGTCGCTAACGAGTTTTTCGATGCGCTCCCCGTGCATCAACTGGTGCGATCGGCTGACGGCTGGTTTGATCGGCTGGTCGGGCTGGACGGGGAGGCTTTCACCTTCATGGCAGGCAAGGAACGGATGGATCACCTTGTCCCCGCAAGCTGGGTAACGGCGGCGCAAGGCGCCATGATCGAAACCAGCCCCGCCGCCGTCGCGCTGATGGCGGAAGTCGCGCAGCGCCTGAAGGAACAGGGCGGCGCAGCGCTGGTGATCGATTACGGCCACATGGAACTGCGCTCGGGATCGACCATGCAGGCGCTCCAATCGCACCAGAAAGTCGATATCTTTGCGCATCCCGGCGAGGCCGATCTGACCGCCCATGTCGATTTCGAACTGCTCAGACAGGTTGCCGAAAATAACGGCGCGGATGTGATGGGGCTGACCTATCAGGGCGAATGGCTGCGCCAGATGGGAATCGACACCCGGATGGAGGCGCTCCAGCGGCGCAACCCTTACGAGAAGGACAAGATCCAGCGCCAACGCGACCGGCTGGTCGAGGATCACCAGATGGGCACCTTGTTCAAGGTGCTGGGACTTTGCGGGCGGCGCTGGCCGTTCGGGGTAGGATTTGAATGATGATGCGACTGCGGATGATGGCACTGGCAATCGGATTGGCGATGGCCACGCCCGGAAACGCGGCCAAGCCGGTAGCGGGCCGCTGGGTTCCGGCGGAAAAGGACGCCGTCATCCTGATCGCGCCGTGCGGCGGGCCCGCGAGCAAGGGAGCGATGTGCGGGACGATCGACCGGTTCCTGACGCCGCAACCCGGCGGCACCGATCAGCGGGATATCAACAATCCCGACCCTGCCAAGCGCAAGAACCGTCTGTTGGGCAGTACGATCCTGTCGGGCTTTACCGCCGATGGCGACGTGTGGCGCGGCCAGATCTACGATCCCAAGAACGGCAAAAGCTATCGTTCGATCATCCGCCGCAAAGGGGCTGGCACGCTGGAAGTGAAAGGCTGCATCGGCCCGTTCTGCCAGACGCAGGTGTGGAAGAT
>Ga0210021_1002817_pt1 | contig 14627 bp, 12 predicted proteins | sample CryGeymeta201517_FD_183981 | JGI IMG/M metagenome (GOLD analysis project Ga0210021, IMG submission 183981) | Groundwater microbial communities from Crystal Geyser aquifers in Utah, USA - Crystal Geyser metaG 2015-17 (SPAdes) (version 2) | ecosystem: Environmental > Aquatic > Deep subsurface >... | reverse complement strand
CTATTGTAAAAGGCAAAAGCCTCGTTAAGGCTTTTGCCTTTGTTGCATTAGTATCAATAAACCCGAATCTCTATATACTAACACTTGACTATTCAAGAATTCACCGGTGTATACGATATACATCATACATGGCATTAATTAGCGAGCAAGGCTTAGGTGGCCGGTATGGATATTATCGTTTCTGAATTCGGATATTTCTTAGGCAAGAAAAGCGAGCGTTTGGTAATAAAAGAAAACGGCAAGATTAAGGAAGAAGTGCCGTTTTTTAAGATAAACCAGGTGCTTATTACCTCAAACGGCGTGTCATTATCATCCGATGTAATTAAGGAGTGCGCTGTAGCCGGTATACCGCTAACTTTCCTATCCTCGGATGGCAAACCGTACGCCATAATACAATCACCGCACCTACAGGGCACTGTTATCACGCGGCGTGAGCAAATGGTGGCTTATAATGACCACCGTGGCTTTGAGCTTGCGAAACAATTCGCACGCGGCAAGATTTCTAACCAAGTCAACCTTCTTAAATACGCTTCGAAATATCGAAAAACCGCCGACCCTGAGGCCTACGAGCTATTAAGGACTAACGTATCCAAGATAGAAGATATAAAAAAATCACTGGATGGGTTAATAGTCGAGTGCATTGATGAAGGAAGAGAAAGCATTCTTAATCTAGAGGGCCGGTCGGCAAGTATTTATTGGTCATCAGTCGCTCGAATAATTCCCGCAACGTACAGCTTTACATCCCGTGAAAAGCGCGGCGCGACCGATATCGTTAATTCGCTGTTGAACTACGGTTATGGAATCCTGTATTCGCAGATAGCAATGGCTATCGCTCTTGCCGGACTTGATCCATACGCGGGGTTCTTGCATGTTGACCGCTCAGGCAAACCATCACTTGTGCTCGATTTAATCGAAGAGTTCAGACAGCCTGTCGTGGATAAGACAATTCTGGGTATGCTTGGCAGAAATGCCGACTGGCGAGTTGTTGACGGCAAGCTGGACGACAAAACTAGAAGAGACCTGGCCGAGAGGATAATGGAGCGTCTTGAGGCTAGAGAGACATATGAGCGCAAAAAATTCACATTGCGGACGATTATCCAGCGACAGGCGCGGGCCGTTGCCGCCTATGTACGGCGTGAAAAGCCTTACAAACCATTTCTTGCAGGTTGGTAGCTGGTTATAACAAATATAAGGCTAGCGCAACCGTATAAATAGGGGTTTTCCATGTGCAAACGTTAGTTATTTACGATATCCCGAATGACCGCATCAGAAACAAGATATCGGAGCGCTGTAAAGACTCGGGGCTGCTGCGAATCCAGTATAGCGCCTTTATCGGCGAGCTTAACCACAATCGCAGGGAAGAGCTTTTATTAAAACTAAAGCACACGCTTAGCGAAAATACCGGCAATATTCGCATCTATCCGCTTTGCGATAAAGATTTGCGTTTAATGAAAGAGATCGCTGTTGTTGAGTCTGAGGATGACGAGTAAGGCTAAATACAGCGAGAAGAATGACGGCCAGCGAGGAAGTAATGATGAACAATAAAAAATCGATATCATCAATAGAGCTTACGGTAACCGACATCAAACAGTATTTCTTCTGTCCGCGCGTGATCTATTTCACCTATTGTATGACCTTAATTAGGCCAACTACGACCAAAATGGAATTCGGCAAGCAATCACACAAGCGCGAGGAGGGACTTCAAAAGCGGCGCTCCCTTGTTAAGTACCAGCTCATAAAAGGCGAAAGGCGTTTTAATTTGCGGTTGAGATCAGAGCGTCTCGGGCTTGTCGGCGCGCTGGATATGGCAATTTTTACACGTCGCGAGGCGATTCCTGTTGAGTTCAAAATGTCCGCTAGAGGGCTTTCGTTAAATCATAAGTACCAACTTGCCGCATACGCTATGCTGCTTGAGGACGAACTATTCGTAAGGGGTAAGCCCAGGGTTATATGCCGGGGACCGTTAAAACCAAGGCGTTACGTACGGCGTGGCTTTATCCATTATATACCGAACAGGCGTGTGTATGAGATCGAGATAACTCCGAACATGCGTGAGCATATCAAGCGTGTACTTGGCGAGATACGACAGATGATAGCAACGGAGTCGATGCCGGAGGCGAATAGGCGCAAGAACCGTTGCCGCGACTGCGAGTTCGCTCGATTTTGCGCCGATATTACATAAACGCAAAGTAATAACGTGAGGTGGAGATTCTATGTACTTTCCGACCGAGGAAGAGAGAAAAGATTTAACGCGAGGGCTTCTACCGAAAGCCCGCAAAATGGTTGTGGCCGATGAGTTACGTGGCTGGAACTGGAACATGCCGCCGCTAGAGCCAATATACGATATAAAGCTCGCGCTTTACGAAGTTGCGGGATACTACTGCGCTACCGCCCGCGACCTTTACATGAAACGTGTTCAGGGTATTGAGGTACAGCCTAATATAGCGATGATGTTTGGGGGCATCCTTCATGCTGCGCTTGCCAAGCTTATTATCGAGGCAAAGCGCGCGATCTATACGACCGACGTCAGTTTGGCTGCTAACGCTCTGGAGGAATTGCGCGATCCGGATTACTCTGCACTGGATCGAGCTGCAACCGATTTAAATCAGGATGAATTAACGGAGCTTAAGAATAGAATCGCCGTTGTCTGGCGCCACCAACTCAATGCGATAATTACGCAGGTTGATACTGTTCTTTCAAAGCAGCCCAGACTCGGAGTCGACTCTCTTGTTGCTCTGGCGATTCCGGTAAGCGTTGAGCATAACCTTGACGGGTCGTTTCTCGGCTTAAGCAGTCATCTTTCTACCGATGCCTATCGTTATTATGAAACCACTATCCTTGATCTCAAATTCGGCGAGCCCAGTGACTTTCACAGGCTCACAACCGCTGGCTACGCGCTAGTTATGGAATCACTTTACGAATATCCTGTGAATTTGGGTTGCATTATTTATGCTCGTTTTGATAATGGAAGGTTGCTTGTTGATAAGGACTATCACCTGATAGACGACGAACTCAGGCAGTGGTTTATAGAGGCTCGCGACGAGAAAATGAGAATGGTAAGCGAGGAGATAGACCCAGGGATGCCGGATGAGTGCTACGAGGGCTGTCCGTATACGGGTGATTGTTCAAGGTAAAGCAAAAGACGTATAGCCGCAATTGCCGAGCAAATGGATAAATTGTACGCGGGCGAATAGGCGGTTTTTGGCTTTAGAGCAGGTAGTCTCGGTGTCATGCAATAGCGACCGCTACACTTTCAATCTCCCCCATGCTTTTTTAGTACATGAATGTACCCCTCAATAGCATCTTTTACATTTTCAAGAGCCTCCTCTTTAGTTTCTCCTTCAGAAATACAACCTGGTAGAGCGGGTACGGTGACAGTATAACCGCCTTCTGGCTGTGGCTCTAAATAAACGAGGTATTTCATTGCCAGTCAACGCCTTCTAAACATGAGCTGTTCTTTGCAAAATCTTCGTGTGCCAAGTCTTCATATCAACATTATAATTTTAACCTTGTTCATAAGTATTTCCAAGTAACTGCGACTGCAATGCGACTGCAATTGCAACACATGTTTAAATATTTCTTGCCTTACAACCCACTGTCTTCTGGAATTATAAAAGAAGTATACCAAAAATGTGCCAAGAAATTATTAACTGTCAAACAGCTGACAGCCTGCTGTGCTATTATTATCCTATCGGTTGCATCTGGGGTGGCCATATCTTGTTTATGTCGTTGTGTGGGGGGCAAAGCGCGGTTTCACGTTATTTGTGGCGCTGTAATTGCATAATAAGTGTACGAAATTAGAAGGAAGTAGCTACTTTGGCGTCGAAACACGTTAAACAATCGAGTTATTGTTATCCAGACGGTTGGGGGCAATGAAAATGAAAATCACCAGATTACTTTACAAGTTGGCAAGAATTAGCCGGGATGCTGAGGTTGTCGCCAGCGGCGATCCCAAAAAGATAGCCCGCCGTGCAAAGAACAAAGTGCTGGGCAGGACGCTGTTCAGGAAGTTGTGGTAGGTTAAATAATCGCAATATATGGTCATAACAGTACCCAAAGCAAAGCAACTGAGAACGTAACTTATCCTGTTTGTATTCAGCAGCGCAGGCAAACGCACTCCTTTTTCTATGCATAACCATATATCTCAAAAGACGAGAAGTTGGCCTTTATGTTTAGCGCGACATTTAAAAAGTTAACCGGTTTTACTCCATATCGATATCAGGAAAGGGTCGCAGACGCGATAATATCCGGCCGTAATGTGCTACTTATAGCACCAACCGGTTCAGGTAAAACATGGGCGGCAGTGGCGCCGTTTATTCATGCGAGATTTGCCAGGGCTAGCGATGCCGGTAATAGGCGGCCATGCTTTGCCGATCGTCTGATTTATGCGCTGCCGTTGCGAACTCTGGCAAGCAGTTTGCATGCTGATGTTGTTCGGGCAGCAAAAGAGGCCTTTGGTGAAGAAAATATCGCTATTTCAGGAAAAGATCGAGGCTACAGGCAACACAGTAAGCTTTATATTACAATCCAAACGGGCGAAAGCCAGGACGATCCGCTATTTGCAGGCGACATTGTATTTACCACAATCGATCAGCTGCTATCGTCGTATATTAATATGCCGCTGTCGTTGCCCCGTAGACTTTCCAACATCAACGCGGGCGCACTTGTGGGTGCGCAAATCGTACTCGATGAATTCCATCTTTTGGAGGCGGAAAAGAGCCTTTCGACCGCAATTGAGATGATCGATCGCTTAAACAGTCTTGTAAAGGTAGTGATAATGACAGCAACACTTAGCAATGCCGGCTGCCAACAGCTTGCCTCAATTTTAGAAGCGGAGAAGGTCGAGCTAAAAGACGATGAACGGTTAATGCTACCGGCTGAATCAAAACGCAAGCGCGACTGGTTTTTTACAGGCACACCCATTGATGTTTCCTCCGTTGCCTCGGTTCATAAGCACAGGACCATTGCATTGTGTAATACTGTGAACCGGGCACAGGCGCTGTACTTAAACATTAAAGAAACCGCGTCGTCAGGCACCGACGTGCTTTTGCTTCACTCGCGCTTCTACCCGGATGATCGCGCCAATATAGAGTCCGAGATTATAAGGCGATTTGGTAAAAACGCCCAGGCGCAGGATGATTCAATCATCCTCGTGACTACACAGGTTATTGAGGCGGGGATGGATATTTCTTGCGATACTTTGCACACCGAGATAGCGCCGATTAACTCGCTGGTGCAGAGGGCCGGGCGGTGTGCCCGCTATGGCGGAAAAGGCGATGTATATATCTATGAACTGCCTGAACCCGCTAAAGCAGCACCGTATAATCAAGGTCTTATCGATGAAACCCGAAACATTTTACCGCCTGCACGGGCTATAATTGATTTTGCACAAGAACGAGACCTAATCGACGCCGTGCATGGTAAGCCGGAGAGTAGTTTTGTTGAAGGGTTTTCTGTCCATTCTCACCGTAAAAGAGTTGCTGCCGCCATGGCAGGCGATGACTCTGGGGCAGTACGGGCTCTTATACGCGATATAGATAGCGTCCAGATAATTGTTGCCGCTAATCCAAGCTCAATTGAATTCAGCTTTAAAAAGTGGCCGATGTCTCTTTCGGTTCCGAGGTTTACATTAAAAAAGGCGTTGAAAGGTACTTCTGGGCAAGCCTGGTTGGCCGAGCTTAACGACAGCGATGATGATGTATGGGCAGGTATTTCCTGGCGCCAAATTGAAAACTCGAAGAAGGATGTTGCAGGCGCGTGGTATGTCGTTTTACATCCAAATCTAGCGTCGTACTCCAGCAAACTTGGATTAACGCTTGGCGTCTCAGGCTCAGCCCCTAAGGTTAGATACCTCGGCAGGCCGCCGATTCCTCTTTACCGGTATAAAATGGAGACGTTTAAAGAACATTCAGAGCGAAGCCTTAATGCTTTCGAAAGAATCTCCCAATTTTATGAACGGGGATTGAATGATTTGGCTTTGCTCCTCAATGTTAGCGATGAAGAACTAAGATGGCTGTCCGGCGTTTTAATTAGCTTGCATGATACAGGCAAGCTTTCTGTAGGCTGGCAATCTTTTGCAAAAGCCTGGCAATTGAAAAAGAACACGAAATCGGCTCCGCAAGAGCCGTTAGCCCATACGGATTATGACCCGGTAAAAGATGCAGCTCTGATGCGCAGCATGCCGCAGCGACCGCCTCACGCGGCGGAAGGGGCCTTTGCGCTTGCAGGCTGGCTTTTTAGCGGTGCGGAGCTTGCGCCGGGCATTGCCACAGCCGCAATGACTGCAGTAGCCCGCCATCACTCGGGCCGCACTTCTTCAGTGCGACAATTTGAGTTTATCAAGGAGGTCGAGAAGGTTATTGGCGATACCGTCAACGGCAATATCACCGGTCTAAGGGCACCCCACGACCTGGTTGAATGCAAGAAATTTTCCGAGGAGCTAATCAATCCTTTACTGGATGAGGATGAACTGTATCTACCGCTATACTGGTATCTTGTACGGCTGGTTCGCCTTTGCGACCAGCTTGCGACCAAGGAGGTGAATTTAAGATGAAACTGCATGTTGAGAAGCTAACGGGCACATATGCTGATACTCTAAAAGCCGTTGGTCTGGCCGATCTACTTGCAGAAGTGACCGGGAAGGATGTACGCGTTCGCAACCTGGGCCCGGCTTACGAAGTTGAAGGCGCCGACCCGGGCCCGATTGAAGAATGGCCGATTATCACGCCAGGCTATCCCTATATTCTCGATTCTAAGGATAAAGATAAGCCTAATGGCTGGATCATAGATTACGAACGAGAAAAAAAGAAAGCTCAGGTTGCAAAAGAATTCCGGCAGGCCAAAGATAAAAAGCGTGAGCGGCTTGAAGCAGCCCTCAGAGAGCAGGGCTTGGATGCGCCGGAGGGGCCAGGCTTGGAATACCGCATGGCATCTTTTCTTGCATCTATGAGAAAGGGCTGGAGCGGCGACAAACAACTTTATCGCTGGATAGTTGATAACCAGGATGTTATAAAAAATCATGTCAAGTCGATTCTGGAACATAGCCAATGTTCGGAACCATTCCCTGAAATCAGCAACAGTCAGGTATTTAATCCAACCGCAGGTAAGGGTGTGCATAGGCCCAAGCCCGACTCTACGTCGCCAGGCGCTATTAATAAGGCCGTTATAAACGGCATGGATGAGTGGCTTAAGTTTAGAGGGACATATGCGGCCATGTTGGCATACCGGGTTGGCGATGATTTCAAGGTTTTTGTAATCGAGCCGGGCGATATAGGGGTAAACGCAGTTAGGCAGCTGCGCAACGGTTTACTCGGCCTTTCTCTTTTTGGCGGGATACGTTTGGACATAGATGCAGCCCTGCGATTGCTGGAGATACTTATCTTGCATTCGGATGTCCTGGGTCGGGAAATTAGTCTTTTTGGTCGGCGTCCATCATCGGTTATCGGTGGTTTACACCAGGCTTACTTTCAAAGATTGGGCCCGGCCTCAGCTTTGATGAATTATGCCTTTATGCCTCTTCCGTCCTGGTTTGTCGTCACCGATCATGAGTCTGCCAATGCTTATCTTAAAATAGTAAAAGAGCATGCAGGTAACAAAAATCGCGATGGCGAAGCCGGTTGCCTGCAAGTTCTTCGCGAGGACAACTCGGGCGATATTCCAATCTTAAAAATGTATCGGGAATGGCTGTTAACGGGCGAGATTGCTGCGCTGCTCGATTTCTTATCAAGGTTTGCCGTAAAGGTTATGGAGCGGCGTGGACAAAAAGAGTGGGTCCGGGAGTTCTCCGCTAACGGTTTAGATGATCTATTAGAGAGGGGGTATGGTTTCGTGCGAGAAATCATCCAAAATGAAGGATTTAGAAACGTGGCTAGAGCGGTTCGTAACGCTACAATTTATGCGCTCTCATTAAAAAACAGAGAGGTGCGATTTGGTCTTGCCCAGGAATGGAAGCAGAAGATAAAAGGCGGCGATAGCGAGTTTATCCCGGCGCTAAGCGATTTTGTTCAGCAATATAACTGGGAGTCGGAAAAAATTAAGGCGCATGTGATAAGACAAGAAGACCTCGATGCTTTAATCGGGCTAATCGAAGAGCATGGGGCTGAATTGGTCGGCATGTTGTTGTTGGCATACGGATATGCCAGGGCGCCGAAAATCGAGCAAGAAGTTGAGAAAGGGGAGATAAACGTTGAAGCTTAATTCGCTATCTATATCGGGATTGGTCACGCTGGATCTTCATGCTCTGAACAACGAGGGAGCAGAGGGCAATACGATGATGACGCGGATGGTCGAAATAGTTGATTCGAATGGCAAGCTTGCCACAGTTAATGCTATTTCGGGTGATATGTTCAAGCATATCCAGGCCGAGCATCTTTTTCGCATAGCGACGGAGGAAGGAATACCGCTTTGCAGTGCCTGTCAGGTATTCGATGCAAATCGTATTTGTGCTGATAAATCCTTCACGGGTTCATTCGAAAAAGGGACACAGGATAGTTTGGTCCTTAGCGATGTACTTAAACGGTGTATTCTTGATGATTGCGAGGGTATTCTTATCACGAACAACAACAAGTCAATCGCACGTAAATCATGCATCGAATTCGGCTGGCTGGTTGGCAGGCCGGAAACTACGCGTACGGAGTCTTACTTTCACGCAAAGTACGTCCCGGAGGGCCGCAGCGCTGGCTCCGGCGCTGGCGAGAATCTAGGTCAGAATATTTTCCATAGACCTGCTTCCAGCGGGCAATATGCTGCAGTTGCCAACGTTGACCTTTATAAAGTTGGACGCAATGATATCACGCTCGGTTACGACGTGGGGGGAGAAGCTCGCCTACAGCGCACGAAGGCGCTGCTTAAAAGCGTGCTTTACTCATTTATAAAGCCGACCGGCGCCCACAGGAATACGCAAAACCCGCATGTAGTTGACTTCACCGGGGCTGTGGTTACCTCGGCCAATACGGTACCGGCGCCGCTTGTGAGCGCCTTAAACCCGGCATTTATCGACGAGATAAAAGGCATCTCCGAATCGCTAAACACCCTTACCCCATCATCGGTTAGTGTTTCGGTGTTTAATGGGCTTCAAGAATTCGCAGGTATTATGTCCTCGATCATTACGGGGCTTGAGGGATAGGGGGCCTTATGCTCATCGACAACAGTTCTACGATTGAGGGTACGGGGTCTTGGCTTTTGGCTACATATCGCCCGGTAAGCCTCTTTACATTAAGGACAACATATGCGACCAGCAAGGGCGGAAAGACGCTACTTGTTCCGACCCCCTATGCGGTTAAGCTGGCGTTGGTCGACGCCTGCTTTCGTGCATATGGGGCAGATAATGCTGAACCGGTTGCACGTGATGTCTTCGATCTGGTTAAGGATCGCGAAATAAGGTTTTCGCCACCGGATCGCTGTGTTGTGCAAAATACTTTTATAAAGGTAAAGCAAGAGGAACGTGATGCGCCGAAGGGTATCTATTGCTCAACCGTTTCTTACCGTGAGTTCTGCTTTTTTGATGGGGATTTAACAATCGCAATCAATGCCAAAGGTATGGATAAAGAGAAAAGCAATCTATTATCCAACGTTATGCGTCACATTAATTACTTCGGGAAAAGAGGCAGCTTCTTTCAGTTTCTGGGCTCAAAACTGGCTACTGAGTTACCGGGCGGTTTCAGCCTTTTTGAATCCGATACCGATTTTAAGATGGACACATACGGTATCATGCAGCCGCTTGACGATGTAGGCGACACTGACGACCCCGATTTGTTTGATCGTGTGAGTTCGTACTCCTACGGTAAGGGGTTAACACTGGGCAAACACCGTGTGCTTAAAAACACGTTTTTGCCTTACCGCATGGTAAAAAGCACCAGAAGCTATACGTATTATTCACGGGCTAGTATTTAGGTATCTTGGCTTGTCGGCAGAGTTTGTTATCGGCTTAAAAGTGGTGGTGTTATCTCTATCAGCCTTGGATTAACACGGGGGACACGTTAAGCTACTATCGGTTTGCGAGCTGGTTAAAAACAGGCTCGATAAAGCCAGAAGCGTTTAGTTTATAAATATAGACCACAAATGGCTTGGCAATAGTACGACTATTGAGCTATCATCAAGTAAGCGGAAACCCTAATTTAGTATTTTAAAAACACAGTAGATACTGCTGTGCTTTATTCGGTATTGGTTGAAATAAAAGGACCGGCATGACTAACGAGCACACCATTGAAATTAAAATGCGCACTCCGCTCTGGACAGGCGGCGTGGACGGCAAATGCGACCGCTTGCATGAAACCGGAATCATCGGCTCGATGCGCTGGTGGTATGAAGCCATCGTGCGCGGTCTAGGTGGTTATGCTTGTGATCCTACTTCTGGTAACCACTGTGAACTATCCGGCAAAGAAAAAACCGATGAAGAACGCCGCAAAAAGTTATGCCCAGCCTGCTGGCTTTTCGGCTGCGGCGGCTGGAAGAGAAAGTTTCGGCTAGAAGTTATAAAAGAGCCTGAATTAACTCCACTTCATTTTCGCTCTGGGCTGTTACCTAATCGTAACTGGCTCGCTGAAGTATTTGGCGATAATAATAAAAGCATTCAAAATACAGAGGTGCCGTTTGGTGATTTTACCTTGCGTATCGTGCCTTTAGGATATGATAAAGGAGATAACGATTTAGTACTCAAGAAGCTTGCATTGATTCTAAAATTAATCGAGCAGTATGGGGGACTAGGAGCGAAGCTACAGTATGGTTTTGGAATAATCCAAGTAACCAAATGGCCTGGCGGCATTGATGCGTCAAAGATTCTTGACATCATACCTACTTTAAAGCAAGAGATTGATCAGTGGCCTAAGGGTTCTCAGAAAAATACCATTGATCCCCAGTGGAATTTTCAGAATTTTATCAGCCTTTCATTTGATCTTCCCAAAGAGAAATTAAATGGGTTTTTAAAAAATAGAGCACATGTTGGAGCCAAACAAAAAGAGAATGAGCTAAGATATATACCTTGCGCTTTTGATATTCGTTATAAAGGTGAAGGCAGGTTTGGCATGCGAGAGTGGCTTAGAAAGAAAAAGGGATGGAAGGAAACTACTAATTCTAAGGCTTGGGAAGAACTTGATAGGTTATTAGGTCCTCGGTCGAATTGGAAGGATAGAGCTAAAAACAAAATTAGTATTGATAATGATTGGCGTAGAGCTGGAAGCCTTTATTTTAGTATGCCTCATAGCGACGTGAATAATCTGCAAGAATACAAGATGCAGATATATGGATTTGTACCACCCGACCTCGATAAAGTAAATGGGCGCAATTTTGATTCTAGTGAGCTGAGTAACCTAGTGATCGAATATATGAAGCACGCTTTTGGAGATGCAATAGAACCGTCCACAGCTCATTTTGGCAGCAAAATCCTGAGTGTTGAAGCAGGCGAAATTGGAGGCAGCGCATGATCTTCGACAAATACGCTTATTCATCTCAAGAGCTGGAAAGCAAGATCCAGTGCCTCTTAGATGCCAAACAAGAGCTTCAGGCAGTTAGCGGGGGCAATAGAAGCGGAAATAAACAAAAGGAAACTGCAGCTAAACATGCAATAGAGCAATTGCTGAAAGAATCCCAACCCCATCTTATCTACCACGAGTTGCACTTGCTAGATAAATCGGCTGCTGATGAATTTCGTAATGAATGGGCGTTATCTAAAGAATCGAAGGAATTACGAGGTATTTCAAGTAAAGCTGTATGGAAAGCCGTCGAAAAACCTCAAATAGATTTAGATATTCTTCCTCCATATAGCGTTTTCATCCAGTTTAGATTTACTCTTGCCAAGCCCTATCTTTCCCGTGACGAGAACCTTTTTTATATAATCGATAATCCAGTAAGGAAAGAGAAAGTTTTTACCCGTTCGCATATAGCAGCAAGTAGTTGGAAAGGTAGTTTACGGGCAGCGCTGTGGCAAATAGGTTATAACGAAGACAATGAAAAAGTAAGACGTCTTTTTGGAAATGAGCGCGGGGTCGAGCTGCAAGAACAACTTCGATCTGGACGTTTGTATTTTTACCCAACGTTTTTTGACAAGGTTAGCCTTGAGGTCATAAATCCCCACGATCGCAAAAAACGAGTTGGCAAGAATCCAATTTTATTTGAATGCGTGCCTGAGGGAACGTCTGGATATTTTACATTGCTATATATCCCTTTTGACCTTATAGGGAAGGGCTCAGCAAAGATTAAAAAGCAGGCGGCAGATGATTTAAAGCTTACTTGTAATGGGCTATGTAAAATGCTTACCGTCTATGGCTTTGGCGCAAAAACCTCTAGCGGTTTTGGCATGGCACAAGATGACATAACCGAAGCTTGTATTAAGACTGACAAGAAAAGACTTAATACTACACAGGATAACCCAGTTAAGCTTTTTAACCTAGCCAAAAGGATAGGCAAGCTTTTTAAGGATGAGAACGATGATTAAAAGTCTTGAAATCTTGGCCAAAAATAGAGATGCTCTACTTTTAGCTGAAACAGCTGCTTGGTTGCACATGCTAGGTAAATATTCGCCCCTATTTGTATCCCAAAAAAATGGCTATAATTATAAAAATTATAAAAATTTCTTTGAAGATGCTAATCACCCCTTGAATTCCATTTTATCGGATACGTGGGTTAACGGGGTTTTCCAACAACTAAACACTGCCCTTAGCCCCCATCCAAATAGCCTCGGCGAGTTTTTAGAAAAGCACACGGATCAAAATGCTCAAGAAAAACTTTTAAGAGTTCTCATCGATGCGCATGGGCGGGGCTCAGGCAGCGAAAAAGGGGTACGGAAAAAGGAAAGTTATGTACAGGGCCAATCTGATACCTATCTTTCTAATGCTTTTGGTTATGAGCCTCGCTTTATCGACCTGGAGCAGCTTAAAATAAAAAAAGCACAACTTTTTGAGTTTCTTACGCAGAAACTCGGAGAGTTGAGAAAAGGCCTGGATGGGAACGCCTGGCCCGAAGAACAACGTTCCCAGTTTTGGAAAGAATGGCGAGCCCCTTTTATCCAGCGTCTTTTTGAGGATTTTTCCAAAACTGTTGGCGACACACGTCGCCCTATAAACGATATATCCTTATGGGATCAGACGTCTGCAGCGGTAGCTTTCTTTAAAGTAGAATTGGCCCATGTTCTACTGATAGGTTGGCAAGACCCACTGGATAAAACCACCGAGAAGTACAAGTATCGCACGCTGCGGGTTAGCCTGGATGGTGCTGCTTTTATGAGCCGATCTCAGCGTGTTGGCGATATTCTAGCTCGGCGTGAATTGCTGGATCAAACTTGGGCCAGGGTAAAGAATGCTATCGAAATTAAATATCCCCTTGGCCTTGAGATTTATCGGGATAATAACGGGATTGTGTTTCTTGTGCCCGACATCGAAGCCTTGCTTTCTTTCGCAACTAATAGCAGGATTTTTCTAAAAAGTTTAAGGGAAGTGACGGAGAGCGTTTTCGATGGCGAGGCACGCATTGCTATCAAATTGAGCGATAACGGTTCACGTAACGTTTTCTATATTGGCAACCAGTTGCGCATTGCCGAGAAACCTCTTTCCCCAACAAGACAATTACTTGAAAATGCTTGGCTAGAAGCAGAAGACAAGTGCAGGGTTTGCCAAGTGAGGCCTCAGGGATTTGGCGCTGATCAAATAGACGATTACAGGGATGAGGCAAAATATTACAGGGAGAAGGCAAGGAACCGAAAAATATGTTGCATATGTATGGCTCGCATGCAAGGTCGAAGTGAAGATTGGGCTACCGAAAATCTCGATAAAACAATCTGGATTGACGAAGTTGCCGATACAAACGGTCGTGTTGCGCTTCTTGCAGCTTCTTTTAACTTTAGCTCGTGGTTAAATGGACAGCTTGTTTCCTCGCTTGCCGAAGCAGAGGGCAATAAAAAAGGGGTAACATTTAGTCAGCTGGTAGCCGATTTCAACCAAGATGAATCTACAGAACTAAAAAACTTAAACAATTACTCGAAACTGGGAACGACATACGCAAAAACTATTCAGGGGCTTTTTGATTTGCTGATTACTGATGAAGACCTTGACGAAGCGATCTTTAAATCAATTCCGAAATCTCAGCGTCTGGCTTTGGCCGTTTGGCGAAAAACCCCATCTTTTGCACGCTTGCGACGAATTTGGGAAACCTGTGAGCGGTTCTGGAAAGAGTCTGTGGAAAAACAGTTGACCTCTTCTTCCCTAGTTGGCACTGTAGATAATAGACTTATAATTAAGGGCGATTTATTTGATTCCGAAAGCCAAGATGCAAAAGAGTTAGACGGTCTTGGCCACTACCACGCGTATGAAATCCCATTTAATGGTATAAACATGGAGGTTGTCTGGGATGAAGGCAAAAAGAGGTTAATTGTAGCCACAAATCTGCAATATCTGGCTAAGCGACTAGGTGCAAAACCTGAGGAGTGCGATACACTAGAAAATGCTGTTCAGTGGCTTCAACGGAATCATCTTAAAGATGGAAATGATCTTAATATTCTCGAACCGAGAACTTCTGCTACCGGAAAACCAGTCCCAGCAGGTCATATTCGAGATATTACCGTAAAAACCGAGCCGCATAATTATACTCCTGCCATTTCTATTCTTACCGAGCCTAAGCAATTTATGGTTTTAGTTCCG
>Ga0210021_1002804_pt1 | contig 14665 bp, 10 predicted proteins | sample CryGeymeta201517_FD_183981 | JGI IMG/M metagenome (GOLD analysis project Ga0210021, IMG submission 183981) | Groundwater microbial communities from Crystal Geyser aquifers in Utah, USA - Crystal Geyser metaG 2015-17 (SPAdes) (version 2) | ecosystem: Environmental > Aquatic > Deep subsurface >... | reverse complement strand
TCATAAAGTGGGGAATAGGTTTGCGAATTGGCAAAGCCCGTTCGCAAAACTCCACCTCCCCCGAAATATTGAGCAGATATAATTCGGCATGGCGTGGTTGACAAGGTTATAAACCAGTGTATAATCTTAGTGTCAGCCAGGCTTTGAGAAGCTCAAAAGATTGACACGAAGTTGCCAATCTTTTTAGACGAAAACCTTGTGTAGGATGACATAGATGCCCAATCGGTTACTGGATGTGCAGGGTCTCGAGACCCATTTCAAAACTCAAGAGGGGGTTGTGCATGCAGTCAATGGGGTTTCTTTTGCCATGGAAGAAGGGGAAACCCTTGGTATTGTGGGAGAGAGCGGATGCGGTAAAAGTGTTACCGTGCTCTCGATGCTTCGTTTGATCCCCTCGCCGCCGGGAAAAATTGTAGCAGGAAAGGCTCTTTTCCATGGTGATGACTTGTTGAAAATGATGAGTGAAGAAATTCGCCACGTGCGCGGCGCGCAAATCAGCATGATTTTCCAGGATCCGATGACCTCGTTGAACCCGGTTTTGACCATTGGGAAACAGCTCGCCGAGCCTCTGATACTTCACATGAACATGACCCAAGAACAGGCTCGGGATCGTTCGGTCGAATTGCTTGAAATGGTAGGAATTCCAAATGCCGTTGAGCGGTTGAAAGATTACCCACATCAATATTCGGGGGGCATGCGCCAGCGTGTTATGATTGCCATGGCGCTTTCCTGTAACCCGCAAATTCTGATCGCCGATGAGCCGACTACGGCTTTAGATGTCACCATCCAGGCTCAGATTATCGAATTAATCAAACGTCTACGTGACGAATTGGGAATGGCTATTATCTGGATTACACACGATCTGGGCGTCATAGCGGGAATTGCGCAGCGGGTGGTTGTCATGTATGGAGGCTACATTGTTGAAGAAGCCTATGTCAAGGAACTCTACGCTAATCCGCAACACCCATATACAATTGGACTGTTAGGCAGTCTGCCGCGCCTAGACGAGACACAACATCAACGGCTTTACTCAATTAATGGTTTGCCTCCCGTCTTGTACCAGAAACCAAGTGTTTGCCCCTTCGCCCCGCGTTGTAAATGGGCGATGGACAGCTGCTGGCGAGAAAACCCGATGCTTGAACCCTTTACTCCCGATCACCGAGTAGCTTGCTGGGTTGATCCTAAAACTGGGAAGAGGCGCTAATAATCATGTCCAAAGAAATCTTGCTAAAAGTCGATAATCTAGTTAAGCACTTCCCCATTTACCGTGGGGTCTTTCAGCGTCAGGTTGGTGCTGTGCGCGCTGTTGATGGCGTAACTTTCGATGTATATAGAGGCGAAACGCTGGGGCTGGTGGGCGAGTCTGGTTGTGGTAAGTCTACGACTGGGCGTACCATTTTGCAACTTTACCGACCTACTTCAGGTAGTGTTAACTTTGATGGCCAAGATCTGGTCGCTCTCAAGGGCGAAGAATTACGTCAGATGCGCCGAAAAATGCAGATGATTTTCCAGGATCCTTATGCAAGCCTTAATCCACGTATGACGGTGGGTGAAATTATTGGCGAACCGCTGATGGTTCACAATGTTGCCAGCGGCAAGGAGATCAAGGAACGCATTACACACTTGCTCGATATTGTCAGTCTTAGTTCCGCCTTTGCCAACCGTTACCCGCACGAGTTTTCGGGCGGCCAGCGTCAGCGTATCGGTGTGGCGCGTGCTCTGGCCCTGCAGCCAGAATTTATTGTCTGCGACGAGCCGATCTCAGCGCTAGATGTCTCTATCCAGGCGCAGGTGATCAACCTGCTCGAAGACCTGCAGAAGCAGTTCAACCTTACATACTTGTTCATCGCTCACGATCTTTCAGTGGTGCGCCATATCAGTGACCGCGTGGCTGTAATGTACTTGGGCGTCCTGGTCGAACTGGCCGATCGCGACACGATGTATAATAACCCTCTTCATCCCTATACCCAGGCGTTGCTCTCGGCCGTTCCAATTCCAGACCCTCTGGCGGAAGAACGCCGCCAGCGCACGGTTTTGGAAGGTGACGTGCCTTCCCCCGTCAATCCACCCTCCGGCTGCCGGTTCCGTACGCGCTGTCCTCTTGCCTATTCATATTGCGCTGAAGCTCAACCAGATTGGCGTGAGGTACAACCAGGTCACTTTGTGGCCTGCCATAGCGTTTCAGATACTGGGATACTTGATAAGAAGGAGGTGATGTAAACAGCGCTAGATACTGTAGGTACACAATCGTTCAGAAAGTAAACTGTTCCATTCAAAGTCTATCTCAAGTAAGGAGAAGAAACAATGCGTAAGCTATATGCTGTATTTGGCCTGTTGATTGTTGCCAGCATGATTCTGGCAGCCTGCGGCCCAACGCCGACAGCCGTGCCGACGGCCGCTGCTACCCAACCCCCGGCAGCGGCAACAGAGGCACCTCCGGCAACGGAAGTTGTTCCGACAGGGCCTCAATCAAAGGATCCGACGACCTTTGTCGAAGTCACTATTGGCGATGCCGATACGTTGGATCCGGCTTTGGCCTACGATACTGCCAGCGGTGAGGTCATCCAGAACGTCTACGAAACGCTGGTGTTCTATGATGGCAATGCCACCGATAAGTTCGTCCCGATGCTGGCTGAAGAGATGCCCACCATCTCCGAGGATGGCAAGACCTACACCTTCAAGATGCGCCAGGGCGTTAAGTTCCACGAGGGTGGCGACCTGACTCCTTCTGACGTCGCCTACTCCTTCTGGCGCGGTCTGCTGCAGGGCGGTTATGACTCGCCCCAGTGGCTGCTGACCGAACCCTTCTTTGGCATCGGTGTTTCCGATGTTGGCGAACTGGTTGGAGATGGTGCCGCGGCCGGTGATCCTGATGCCATGAAGCTCCAGGACCCCGCTGCGTTAGCCGCGGTCTGCGAGCAAGTGAAAGCCGCTATCGTGGCTGATGACGCCGCCGGCACCGTTACCATAACCCTGGCCCAGCCGTGGGGGCCCTTCATCCCTACCATCGCCCAGACCTGGGGCTCCGTCATGGACGAGCAATGGGTTGTTGAGAATGGTGGTTGGGATGGCTCCTGCGACACTTGGGTCAACTTCTATGCCATATCCTCGGGCGACAACATATTTTCTACCATCGCCAACGGTACTGGCCCCTTCAAGTTGGATCACTGGACACCTGGCGAAGAGATAGTGCTCGTTCGCAATGATAACTACTGGCGCGAACCGGCTAAACTCGAGCGCTTCATAATCAAGTCAATTGACGAGTGGGGCACCCGCTTCGCCATGCTGCAGGCTGGTGATGGTGACTACATTGCCGTTCCGCGCGAGAACACCCCGCAGGTTGATCCGATGGTTGGTGAGCGCTGCCAGTTCGACATCGCGGCCAATGCCTACCCCGAGACGTGTGAGATGGTTGATGAGACCAAGCCGCTGCGTCTGTACATTGGCCGCCCGGCCATCGTCCACCAGGACGTGTTCATGAACTTCAACATTGCTCAACCCGAAGGCGGCAACCCGTACCTCGGCTCTGCCACGTTGGATGGCAACGGCATCCCGCCCGACTTCTTCTCGGATGTCCACATCCGCAAAGCCTTTAACTACTGCTTCGACTGGGACGTCTACATTTCGGACGTCTTCCAAGGTGAGGCCATCCAGACCTTCGTCGTTCCGATCGCAGGCATGCCCGGCTATGATATCAATGCTCCGCACTATAGCTACGATCTGGCCAAGTGCGAGGAGGAGTTCAAACTGGCCGACCTGGATAAGGACGGCATCGCCGCCGGTGATGATCCCGAAGGCGATGTTTGGACGACCGGCTTCCGTCTGCAGATGACCTACAACCAGGGCAACACCAGCCGCCAGGCTGTGGCTGAGATCATTGCGTCCAATGTCGGCGGCGTCAATGACAAATTTGCCGTCGAGACCCTTGGTTTGCCGTGGCCGTCGTTCCTGCGCGCCATCCGCGCCAAGATGATGCCCGCCTTCGTTTCCGGTTGGCAGGAAGATATCCATGACGCGCATAACTGGTACCAGCCCTACTTGGTCGGCACCTACGCGAATCGTCAGAACTTACCCGACGATCTGAAGGCGGCCTTCCAGGATCTGATCAACAAGGGTGTGGCTGAGTCTGATCCGGCCAAGCGTGCTGAGATCTACGCACAACTCAACCAGCTTCAATACGATAACCCATCCTTGATCCTGCTCGCCACCGGCACCAGCCATGGCTACGTGGCTCGCTGGGTGGATGGCTGGCTGACCAACCCGATCCTGGCTGGCATTTACGCTTATCCGATTTCGAAGCGGTAATCCAGTCAGAAAGGATTCGCCAAAATATGCGGGGGCCTGTTTCCAGGCCCCCGCCACTCCTTGCGCTTGCGTCATATTGAGTGGAATGAATGCCAATTGATTTCACTCAGCATGGCGCAATCCCATCACTTGTGAGATTGACAAACGATGACCAACTATATCATCCGTCGCCTTTTGCTCGTGCCAATTCTCCTGATCGGTGTGACCTTGCTGATTTTTACTATGCTGCAATTCCTTAGTCCGGTTGAGCGCTCTGCGCTGTACGTGCGCGATGTTCCAAGGAACGAAAAGCAGTTGGAAGGTGTTATCAAGAAATATGGCCTGGATAAGCCGCTTCCTGTCCAATACTGGAGATGGCTGGTCGGCCATGTTGATCCTCTATCAGGTGAGCGGACTGGCGGCATCCTGTTCGGCGATTTTGGCTATTCGCGCACCGGTTCCCAACCGGTCATTGACCTAATCAAGCACCGCTTTCCCAACACGCTGGACCTGACACTTTGGGCGGTTGGGCCAGTTATCCTGGTTGGCATTTGGCTGGGGGTGCAGGCGGCGGTACATCACAATGGGTGGATAGACCAACTAGGTCGGATTTTTAGTATTGTTGGTACATCCTTCCCCACCTTTGTATTCGGCCTGCTGGTGTTGATGTTCTTCTATGCTAATTTAAGATGGTTCCCGCCAGGCCGCATTTCGGATGAATTCAGTTCGTTGATCCTGTCGGATTCATTCCACCACTATACGACGTTGTTGACAATTGATAGCCTTCTGAACGGACGATTGGATATTTTCTGGGATGTCATCAAGCACATGCTCCTGCCCATCCTGACGCTTTCATATATCAGTTGGGCTACTCTCCTGCGCGTGACTCGTTCGTCGATGTTGGAAACGCTGCGAATGGAATATGTCACCACGGCGCGTGCTAAAGGGCTGCCTGAACGTGACGTGATTTATAAACATGCACGGCCGAATGCCATGATCCCGGTCGTGACTCTGGCTGGTTTCAGCGTAGTTGGCCTGTTAGGCGGCGTGGTCATTACCGAGACGGTATTCAACTATCCGGGTATTGGCTCTGCAGCGGCTGCCGCAGCCCAAAACCTGGATGTTGTCACCGTTCTGGGTTTTGCCCTGTTCAACGGGCTCATTTTGATCGTTTCCAATCTGATTGTTGACGTGTTGTACGCAGTCATTGATCCGCGCGTACGGTTGTCGTAGGGAACTCTATCATGACAAACCAAACCAAGTCTGTTATTGATAACTCCTTGTTGAAAGATACTATATCTGACCGCAAGATCAGTTGGTTGGAGCGCGTGCTTGGCCCGGATAATTATCGAATTGTCACTGGCCTGCTAAGGACTCCGGCATCCATTGCAGGATTTATCCTCATTGGTTTCTTTATTCTGATCGCCCTGGCGGCGCCGCTGATTGCCCCGCCGGCCAATCCTAATAATCCATATAAGATCCCCCGCGACGGTTTCTCATCACAGCCCAAGCCAATGGGGGCGGAGTGGAACCGCAACCAGCCGCCTCTACCTTTTTGGTGGAAGCCAATCATGAAGACGGATCAGTGGGTACACCTGTTTGGTACATCGGACGGACAATATGATATTTTCTATGGCATCATCTGGGGTACGCGCACAGCCTTTAAAACCGGCTTGATCGTCACCATCACTACGTTCTTGATCGGAATCATCGTTGGCTCGATCTCAGCCTACTATGGTGGCAGAATAGACAATGTGATCATGCGCATTGTGGATGTGTTTATGACCCTGCCTTTCATTCTGGCAGCATTGATTCTGGCGGCCATTCTGGTGCCGAAGTTGGGACGCAGTCTTTTACCATCCATGATTGCGTTGATCACCTTTGGCTGGATGGGATACTCGCGTATCATCCGCGGGGATGTCCTCTCGGTCAAAGAGCGCGATTACGTGATGGCGGCTCGAGTTATCGGTGTCAAGGATGGTCGTATCCTGTTCCGCCACATTTTGCCCAACGCGATTTTCCCGACATTGGTGCTGGCATCCCTGGCGATCGGTGACGTAACTCTTAGCTTTGCGGCTTTGTCCTTCCTCGGTATTGGCGTTGAAGTCGGTTACGCTGACTGGGGGCAGATCCTCAGCTTTGCTCGCAACTGGATCACAAGTCTACAGACTTACTGGTATATTGTTGTTTGGCCTGGCCTGACGCTGGTGCTCTTTGTCATGGGATGGAACCTAGTCGGCGATGCTTTGCGTGATGTGCTCGACCCGCGCATGCGTGGGCGAATCTAGTCCTTTGCGGTGCAACAGCGAACCATTCTCTCTTGGGACAACAACGTTCTTTTTATCAGGCCTACATATGCGCCTTGGCCCCCGCTTGCGAGGCACACAGTAAAATTATAGTATCCAATACGGGTAGTGGTAAAGATCTAAATCATCACTTTCGAAGTTGGCGGCTGGGGGCAGTACGGCGTCGAACCATGATAATGATCAGGCCACCTACGAGCGCGATCTCAACAACAATCACAAATGTGATGAAGGTCTCCTTGCCTGTTGTCACATCTGGCACAAGATACAAGTAATCACCCGGTCGGGTGGGATGCATCATCTGGTAAGTGCCGGGTTCAGTGATCGTGAACATCAGCACCGGTCTCCCGTGCGCAAAGGGGGTGTCAAAGAAGGATAACCCGCGTTCGACCATGGTCACTTCAACTTTGGTTCCCGACTCGGCCAACTGCATGTTCAACCAGGGTTTTGCATCACTGCCGGCAATGGCATTATTGATCACAAGTAGATCATAATTATCTGTATAAAAAAGGTAACGCCCCGGCTTAGAAATTGTGATCGTAGATGGGTTGCGCTCGATGGATACCGGAACTACTTCCCGGGGCATCACCATATCAATAATCCCCAGCCTGGCAGGCACAAACATGAGCGCCGCGCCGGTGTATTTTACAATATCCGGAATGCGAAAAAAAGCCAGAAGGGACAGGATAGAAAGGGAAATGCCAAGCCCAATGCTTAGGCAGGTTGGTGGTTTGGGGAGCCCGGTAGTCATCGAGAAGCCTCCTGAATTAAGCATCCCGAGTGTACCAGCGCTGGATTGATGGGTCAATCCTCCGTACGGTTTGCTTAAATGATTAGGGTGTGTTTCAAATGAATTGGGACAATTCGCAACAGTAGTTCCCAACCCCGAAGGGGTGATCCGATTCTTGATCAGGAAATAGTTTGTCCTTAACCCCGAAGGGGGACATTTTCTGCCGAATCAAGTCTCCCTTCAGGATTATGTTCCCAAAGGTAGCGATGCCGTTTTGAAAACCCAACAGACGGACAGAGGAAGAAGTCTGGCAGGTAACAGCCTTCCTGTTGCGCGAAAATGGTCTTTGGACGGGGACGGCGAACTCAATATGACCAACGCAAGTCAGGCTGAATTTCAAGCAGCCACACCAGCATCGGCCTACAGGAACACAAGCGCAGTTTCCTTTTCGACAATGGCTGTCATGGCAGGCTTGCTGGTCATTAGCCTGATTATTCTGCTTGTTTCCGTCCACCCGAAATAAATTGAAATAACGGAAATTTATCCCGTTCTTGGGGAATGATCAATTGCCAATTCAGCTTGTTTCGGATATTTTTGGGCTTCAAAAAAAAGCTACCCAAAACTGCTGCCAGTCCCCGTTTTTCATGTGCCTTTCTACATCCTGCTGTGATGGCGAGACTCGAAACCCTCGTCGTTACAATATTCGACCACTTTTGTCTTATTCATACTGAGAATTGATCGAATTGATGGGCCTCACTTGACTTTTTGTTTATCTTGTGTTAATCTTCATTCTAGTTCCCCCCTGGCGAATGGATCAATGCTCTGACAGCCAGGGATTATGCCCAATCTATGCAAAGGAGGTGATGCTTCAGGAAAAGACCTCGACTTGCTAGTTTTTTGTATTTCACCCTACTCTGTTCAAACCATATATTCTTTGGAGGAGAAAGACAATGTTACAAAAACGCTTAATTCTAGTTCTCGGCGTGCTGCTTATCGCCAGCATGGTCCTGGGAGCCTGCGGCCCGACGCCTACGCCTGAACCGACGGCCGTTGCTACCCAACCCCCTGCCGCGACCGAAGCCCCGACCGCAGCCCCGACTATGGAGCCGACCGTTCCGCCAACCACCCGCCATGGCGGCTGGTTGGACGAGATCGTCGTCTCTGTCGTTGGAGCCGATTCAGCCATCACCCAACTCCAGGCTGGCGCCATTGACCTGTATGGCAGCGGCCTGGCATCCAGTGATCTCCCGGCCATTGAGGCCGCTGGTCTCAAGAAATCGGTGGAGATCGGTGGCACGTACTATGAACTAACCTTCAACCCGGCCGTCTTCACGGATGCGACCAAGCTCAACCCCTTCAGCAATCCCAAGATCCGCGAGGCTGTGAACTGGCTGGTGGACCGCGGTTATATTAACCAGGAAGTGTATGCCGGCGGCGGCCTGCCAAAGTTCTTCTCGATAGTCACTAACTACCCGGATTACGCCGAGTTGGCTGACGTCGCGCGCCGCCTCGAGGCCAAGTACGCCTACAACCCCACGAAGGCCGACGAAGTCATCACCGCCGAGATGGAAGCCATGGGCGCCGTAAAGGTGGATGGCAAGTGGACCTACAACGGCGAGCCTGTCACCATCATCTTCCTGATCCGTACCGACCACGACGGCACCCGCAAGCCGGTGGGTGACTATGTGTCCAACCAGTTGGAGAGCATCGGCTTTACCGTGGACCGCCAGTACAAGACCTCCTCGGAGGCCTCCGTGCTGTGGGTGCGCGGCAACGTCGCTGATGGCCTGTGGAACCTCTATACTGGCGCCTGGGGCGCCGGCGCGATTGACCGCGACATGGGCGACAACTTCCAGTTCTTCTCGACGGCGCAAAGCGCTTACAGCTTTACCACCTTGTGGCAAGCCTATGCCTGCGGTGAAGAATTCGAAACCCTGGCCGATGACCTGACCTATAACCGCTTCGGCAACCTGGCCGAACGCCGCGAGGCTTTCGCCCGCGCCCTGGAAATGGATACCGAATGCGCGGAGCGCGTCTGGTTGATTGACGGCGCAAGTTACGCTCCTTATAACCAAAACGTCTCGGTGACCTACGACATCGCGGCTGGCATTGGCAATGGCTCCTTGTGGCCCTACACCATCCGCTTTGTTGATCAGGAAGGCGGCACGTTGAAGTATGGTGAGCCTGACCTGTTCGTGGATCCCTGGAACCCGATCGCCGGCTCCAACTGGGCCTTCGATGGCGCTGTCCAGCGCGCTACTCAGTCCAACGGTGTAGTGTACGATCCGCACACCGGCCTGACCTGGCCGCAGCGCATCGAGCGCGCCGAGGTGACAGTGCAGGAAGGCCTGCCTGTAGGCGTGACCCTCGACTGGCTGACGCTCGACTTTGCCCCTGAGATCGCCGTGCCCGCGGACGCCCTTGTAGATTGGGACGTTGAGAACCAGGTCTTCGTGACCGCGGCCGAGAAGTTCCCCGAGGGAACCACCGCCCAGGTCAAGAGCGTGGTTTACTACCCGGCTGACCTGTTCGATACCGTCAAGTGGCACGATGGCAGCTCCTTCTCCGTGGCCGACATCATGATGGCCATGATCATGACCTTCGATCCTGCCAAGGAAGGCAGCGCCATCTACGACGAGGCGCAGGCCTCCAACCTGGAGTCCTTCCTGTCAGTTTTCAAGGGCTTCAAGATCGCCTCCACCAACCCGCTGGTGATCGAGTACTATCAAGACGGCTTCCAACTGGATGCCGAGATTAACATCTCCACCCTGTGGCCGGCTTATGCCTATGGCGAGGCGCCCTGGCACACCGTGGCGCTTGGCAACCTGGCCGAAGCCAACGGCGAACTGGCCTACTCGGCTGACAAGGCCGATGCCAGCGAGATCGAGTGGACGAGCTTCATTGGTGGCCCGAGCCTGGAGATCATGAAGAAGTACCTGGATCAGGCGGCTTCCGAGTCCTACATCCCCTACGCGGCGACGCTGGGTCAGTACATAACCGCTGGTGAGGCGGCGGCGCGCTACGCCAACCTGGCAGCCTTCTACGCAGAACACAACCACTTCTGGGTGGGCACTGGTCCGTACGTGCTGGATGAGGCGTTCCTGACCGAGAAGATCGCCACCCTGGTGAACAACGCTGACTTCCCCGACCTGGCGGATCGCTGGGCGCGCTTCGCTGAACCCAAGATTGCTGAGGTCGAACTCGATGGTCCCGGACAGGTGAGCATCGGCAGCGAAGCGACCTTCGATGTGTTCGTAACCTTCCAGGGCGAGGCTTACCCGGCAGACGAGATCAAGGAAGTCAAGTACTTGCTCTACGACGCGACGGGTGAGGTTGTGTCAACGGGCACGGCCACGCTTGTAGCCGATGGGCAGTACAGCGTGGTCATCCCTGCCGATGTAACCACCAAGCTCGAGGCAGGAGCCAACAAGGTTGAAGTGGCTGTCATTCCGTTCACTGTCGCCATTCCGACCTTCCAGTCCTTCGAGTTCGTTACAGCGCCGTAAGGCCGTAACGAATCAGTACGTACATAGGGGCAAGGGTGTTCCCTTGCCCCTATATATAATCCTGTCGAGGTAAGCATGACGACCTTAAGCGAAGCCCAAGAAATCAGTCAGCCAGTGGTTCGAAAGGCCACAAGAAGCACCTTTGTGCGCGTGTTGCAATATTCAGCGGTCCGGCTGATCACCCTGTTTGGGACAATCGTCGTAGCCGTTTATTTAACGATCATGATCGCCAATATGGGTGGCTATGTTGACGAGATCATGCGTGGCGAGATCCGCGAACGTATCACCCTGCAGGTGGTTAATAACCCTGCCAATCGGAATCTCGATCCGGATGCACTCAATAAGTTGGTTCTAGATAAAATCGCACTCGAAGAAAAACGCCTGGGTTTGAACCAGCCGTTGGCCATGCGAAGTTTTCGCTACCTGGCCAACGCCTTGACGCTCAATCTGGGGCGTGCTGTCAACATGACAAGCGATAGCGGCTCCAGAACGGTGCGCCTGATCATCCTGGAACGCCTGCCCGCCACACTGCTTCTGATGGGGACTGCCAACTTGATATTATTCTTCAGTGCGATCTTTTTCGCCCTTTCGCTTTCCAGGAAATACGGCAGCTTTTGGGATAAGGCGGTGATCGCATTCTCGCCGACCTCCTCTGCACCACCCTGGTTCTATGGGATTTTCTTGATCTTGATCTTTGCAGCCGTGTTGAAGATCCTACCCTTCGGAGGCATGGTGGATGCACCTCCGCCGGATAATTCGATTGGGTATGCCTTGAGTGTGTTTAAACACATGACCCTCCCCGCTACGGCCCTGATCATCAGTTCCCTCTTCCTGAGCATTTACAACTGGCGCACCTTCTTTCTGATCTACTCCAGCGAAGATTACGTGGAAATGGCCAAGGCCAAGGGCTTGTCCTCGCGCGATATCGAGCGCCGCTATATACTCCGCCCCACCCTACCGACCATCATTACGAATTTTGCCCTCCTGCTGATCAGCCTGTGGACAGGCGCGATCATCACGGAAACGGTCTTCCTCTGGCCGGGATTGGGGCGTACTTACTTCCGGGCCATCGGTTTGTATGACACCCCAGTAATCGTAGGGTTGTCTATTGTGTATGCTTATCTGCTGGCAATCACCGTCTTCCTGTTGGATTTCGTCTACGCTCTGGTTGATCCGCGCGTAAAAATCGGCGGGAGTGGAAAGCAATCATGAACGCTCTGAGAAGAAATCTCCGAGAAATTTTGCGGTATCCATCCGCAATCGCTGGAACAGTGATTATTCTATTGCTGATCGCCGTCTCGGTCTATGCCTTAGTGGCCATCCCGTACCAGGAGGTCTTGAGACTGTGGCGTGGTGGAGAGAATGTCTGGTATGCCAACCCTCAGTATGCACCGCCTGTATGGATGAATTATTTTACTCGTAAGAAGTTGCCGGTTTCCTTCGCGATGAGCACCGCGGAGGTCAATGAGGATGAGGCTGTGATGAAGATCGTCGAGGTTGGAGCACAGAACACCAGCAAGACCTACATCACTTACACCTTCGATTTTAACTACGACGATTTTCCACAAGAAATGTCGCTCTATTTCACCACCACATACGAAGCCAAGCAGCCGTTTGTTTCCGTTCTTTGGATCACACCGGACGGCAGAGAAATACGGATTGGTGATTTCGGCGTTAGTAAGAAAATGACCTATCGCATGTCTCAGGATGAAAAACTAAAGCGTCGGCTTGGTGGTCTGCCTCCTGTGCAAGGCCTGTTCGCCGATCCCAATTCGGAGACACCAGTACCTCTCAAAGGCACTTATCAAGTGGTCATCAACGGGGTTTCCTTTGAGCAGGATTCCAATATTGATGCTGAATTCGTCTTCTACGGACAGGTTTACGGCTTGGCCGGAACCGACCACCTGCGCCGCGACTTGATGGTAGGGCTGCTATACGGCGCGCCGATTGCGCTGGCTTTCGGCTTGCTGGCTGCCCTGGGAACGTCCTTGCTGACCATGATCATCGCTGCCGTTGGCACCTGGTATGGCAGTTGGGTAGATGAGCTGATCCAGCGCATCACCGAAGTCAACATGGTGCTGCCCTTCCTGGCTATTCTGATCATGGTGGGCACTTTCTACTCGCGCAGCATCTGGACCATTCTAGGGGTCACCATCCTGTTGAGCATCTTTAGCGGTGCGATCAAGAGTTATCGCGCCATCTTCCTTCAAGTCAAAGAGTCGGCTTACATTGAAGCTGCCCGCGCCTATGGGGCCAGCGACGCGCGGGTGATCTTCTCCTATCTCATCCCCCGAATGATCCCGCTGTTGATCCCGGGCCTGGTCTCTGCGGTACCGGCGTTCGTGTTCCTTGAAGCCTCGCTGGCTGTCCTCGGTCTGGGCGACCCGTCCTTACCGACCTGGGGCAAGATCATCAATGATGCCTGGCTCAGCTCGGCCCTGTATAGAGGCTACTATTACTGGATCCTGGAACCTGCCATCCTGCTGATGATTACCGGCCTGGGATTTGCCATGTTGGGCTTTGCGCTGGATCGCGTTTTCAATCCACGCTTACGAGGTCTATAACGCCCATGTCTGAAGCCAACCTGTTACGTATCGAAAACCTGGTTCTTCACTTCCGCACCACGCATGGCATGGTTCAGGCGGTGGACGGTATTGATTTCGAATTGGATTACAACAAGGCCGTGGTCATCGTGGGTGAATCCGGCTGTGGAAAAACCTCGTTGGCCAAGGCGATCCTGCGCCTCCTGCCCCGCAACGTGGGCACGTACTCCGGCCATGTTTACCTGGACGGTATGGATGTTATGAAACTGTCGGATGAGGAGTTCCGGCAAAATGTGCGCTGGGTTGGGATGTCCATGGTGCCGCAGGCAGCCATGAATGCTCTCAACCCGGTGCTCAAGGTAGGCGATCAGGTGGCCGAGCCGGCCATGATCCACCTGGGAGTCAATAAAGAAAAAGCATTGCAGCAAGCGCTCAGCATGTTCCAGCACGTGGGCGTGCCAGAAGACTTCTTGGGGCGTTACGCCTTCGAGTTGAGCGGCGGGATGCGCCAGCGGGTTGCCATCGCCATGGCCCTGGTCACCTCGCCCAACCTGATCATCCTGGATGAACCCACTTCCGCGCTGGACGTTCTGACGCAGGCCAATATCTTCAACGTTCTCAAACGCATCAAGAAGGAATTGGGCACCAGCTACATTCTCATCACCCACGATATCGCCACCTCCAGCGAACTGGCCGATTACGTGGCCGTGATGTACGCCGGCCAGATCGTGGAAGTGGGCGATGCCTATCGCTTTTTCGCCGGGCCGCTGCACCCCTACGCACAGAAATTGATGGCCAGTGTGCCCACCCTGCGCGGCAAGAAAGAACTCGAATTCATCACCGGTCAGCCGCCAAGCCTGATTGACCTGCCTCCCAGTTGCCGGTTCGCACCCCGTTGTCCATTCCGCTTCGAGAAGTGCGATCAAGACCCGCCGGTGATCAAGAAAGATGGGCGCACGGTCAAATGCTGGTTGCATTCTTGAGGATAGGAGCTTGGCATGTCTGCTGATAAGAAAAAAATGAGTAAGGCTGAAAAAACGGCAGTTGAGGAGCGCACAAGCCAGGATGGGGTATTGCTGTCAATCCAGGATTTGCGCGTGTGGTTCGAGTTGCGCCGCTGGGGTTTTGGGCACGCCGGGTATGTACATGCTGTAGACGGTGTGTCGTTCGACCTGCATCACGGCGAGGCGATTGCCGTGGTCGGCGAGAGCGGCTGCGGCAAATCCAGCCTGATGAAAACCATCCTGGGTTTATATGAACCCACCAAGGGCGAAGTGGTTTTCAATGGCAAGAAGCACA
>Ga0210021_1002797_pt1 | contig 14692 bp, 16 predicted proteins | sample CryGeymeta201517_FD_183981 | JGI IMG/M metagenome (GOLD analysis project Ga0210021, IMG submission 183981) | Groundwater microbial communities from Crystal Geyser aquifers in Utah, USA - Crystal Geyser metaG 2015-17 (SPAdes) (version 2) | ecosystem: Environmental > Aquatic > Deep subsurface >... | reverse complement strand
GGCAGTATGTCCCGGGTATAACCTCTATCAGAGTGGTGTGTTAGAGGTAATCAATGACCCTGTGCATCATGATGTTTACATGGAGCCAATACCTGTGCTAACATCCATGAAGGTATCCCCGCAAGCAGTGGTGTTTTCACCTGGTGGGACATACTCGTTCACAGCAACTAATTGCCGTGATCAATACGATAGGGCAATGAATGATGCAGCATGTAATTGGTCATGTTCAACAGGATCGTTCAGCCAACAGACAAACTCAAGCCTTACCATGTTTACCGCACCTATGGCTACAGGAACATACATCATCACCGCAGCCACAGGAAGTGTTTCAGGGACAAGTAGTATCATTGTTCGCTCGCCGGTAAACATCAATGTTGCTTCTGCAAATACCTATGTTCGCAGGGGTGATGTCCTTACCGTAGATGTGGCAATAGAAAATGTAGTGGATTTAACAGCAGCTAAGGTGGTTTTATCGTTTGATAAAACTATGCTCCGTGCAGGGACAGTAAGCAAGGGTGGTTTCTTTAATCATGACAATACGGTTACATTGCTGTCAAATAGCAACTATAATACCATAGGAAGTGTAGAGCTAAGCGGGGCAAGGTTTGTCAATGTCGGTAGCCTCGGTGTAACTGGCTCAGGCACGCTTTATTCTGTCTCATTTACAGCCATCGTTGATGACCCCAGAGGCACTATCACCATAACAGAAGCAGCATTGAATGACGCTAATCAAGCTGTTATTGTCCCAAAGACAATAAGTCCCTTGAATATTCGTTACAGGTTCTTGGGTGATTTTGGCACCAATACAGCTCAAGGCTATGCTCACACACCAGATGGGGAAATAGACTATGTTGACCTGATGTTGTTTACCTCTTACTGGAATAACCATGACATGCGGGGTGATATTGCCTCAACCCGTACCGCAGGTATTGCTCCTTACTTTACCCCTGAGCCTGATGGACAAGTAGGATTTAATGACCTGACCTACTTTTCTGCCATGTGGCATTGGGATCATACTCGAGGAACAAGTAGTTTTGCACCATTGCTTGCGATGCGGACAGGGATACCTGTCCCTACGACAGACCCTACGGTGAGGATGGAGTCTGCCTTGAAACAAGATGAGGTGTGCGTGGATATTGTTGTGGAAAATGTTACTAATCTACTCTCTGGGCATTTTATCGTAGTGTATGATGCAGATAGGTTGGAAGTAGGAAGCGTAAGCTCGCCATACAATTCTTTCCGCAAGGATGAGGCTGGCATGCTTGATCTTAGCATATATGGATTAGGTAATCTGCTTCAATCTGGGACTATCACCCAAATAATCTTCAAGAAAAAAGCAGCTTCCAATGGAATGCCGGCAGTCATCTATTTAAGGACGGTTGACCTGCGGTTATATCAAAATGGGACAGTTGTCCCTGTTTCTTCACCACAAATCAAGCAACTATTACTACCCTCAGACTTAAACGGAGCATTTTGCTACCCAAATCCGTTTGTATCTGGTAAAGGAGAACAAAAGATAACATTTGACTCATTGACTCAAAATGCACGGTTGAGGGTATATACCATAGCCGGTGAATTGGTATATGATTCAGGGATGCAGGATACAACCGACTACAACCGTAAACTGCCATGGTTTGTCAAGAATGACTCACACGAAAATGTTGCCTCTGGTGTGTATCTCTATCTTATCACCAACCCTGCAGGACAGACGAAAACAGGCAAGGTTGGGGTGGTCAGGTAAAGGATAGTAATTCCATTTGAGACCTTTGGAGATAGTGTATGAAAGCATATGAAATTCCAATTAAAATACCAAAAGAGGGCAATATTGAACTACCTGAGACTTTATTGTCAGTATTGCCCCGAGGGCAAGTTGTTCGAATGATTATTCTATCTCCTGAATCAATAGATGGAAATGAACAAATTCTGTGGTCACAATTGACAACAGAACAATTTTTTGCTGGATACAGCGAGGCAGATTCTATCTATGACAGGATTTAATAATGAAAAACTACAGTTTTGGTGAAATTATTCGAGCTGTGCAATCGGAATTAATCACACAAAGACACAAAGAACACAAAGGATAGAAAAGAAGAAAAATCTCATATATCTTTGTGATCTCTGTGGCTTTGTGTGAGAAATAAGTGAACCTTGTGAGCTTTGCGTCTTTGCGAGAAGAAATAAAGGTTCTTCAAACTCTGCGAACTTTGCGTAATCTTTGCGTTCTCTGTGTTAAAAAAACTCGATTGCACAGCTCGGAATTATTTTGGTATCTTTTCCCTTTACAGATATTACGAGCGTGAAACAGCGCCCTGCAATAGTCCTTTTGGATACAGGGGATGAGGATGTTGTTGTAACCCGAGTAACCAGTCAACCGGTGCAAACGCCTTTTGATGTTGAAATTATAAAGTGGCAACAGGCAGGCTTATTAGTCCCTTCAATTATTCGAGTACATAAAATAGCAACAATAGAAAAGCGTTTAATTATGCGTAGATTAGGAATGCTGAGAGATAATGATTGGGCACAAATGTGTGCAGTGATACGGCAACTTTGGCAGCAATTTTTATGATGAAATGTATTGAGGAATAAAATAATGAATAAAATTTTTATCATTTTCGTGGTTTTATTAACCCACCTATCCTTATGCTATGGTGAGAATATTGATGGGGATAAACTTGAATTATCCCCTCAATATGAAGAGGGGACAACTACTTCCACTACAGAGGAAAATGAAATGATGGGGACAGAATCATCAGATATTGGCTCCCCTACAGTAGAAAGTAAGCAAGAGGCAGTCAGCAGTCAGCAGGGGACAGAATCGTCCAGTGTCGGCTCATCTATGGTTGATCAACCCATCAACCCATCAACCTATCAACCATCAGGATCATCCACTATCGGCTCCCCTACTCTCTCAAGTCAGCCATCTGAGTCTACGGATACAACCACCTTTCAAATGGATGCCATGGTTTCAGGGACAACTACAAATGGCACGGAGTCATCTAATGCCGGCTCTCCCACAGTGAGCAGCAGGCAAGAGGCAGGAAATAGTCCGCAGGGGACAGAATCATCCTCTGTCGGCTCATCTACGGTTGATCAACCCATCAACCCATCAACCTATCAACCATCGGGATCATCCACTATCGGCTCCCCTACCCTCTCAAGCCAGTCATCTGAATCTACGGCTACCACCACCCCTCAAGTAGATAATGCCCCACCTTCAAGAATATGGGGTTCCATAGGAAGATGGATGATTGCATTCTCAGGCAAACCAATCATTACCGGCAGTCCCTCAACAACAGGCTTAATGCTGATACCAACAGCCTACAGGCTTGATAAGCAAAGAAAGCTTAATATAGACTTTATGTTTACCTATTATATTGGAGAATTTTGGAATAAGACAGAGTATAAAGAAAGCAAGCTTGAAAGAATAGATATATTTAACCCCATCAATCGGTTAAGCTGTTCGGGTGATTTTAAGTACAATCTAATTCCTGAAAAGAAATGGATTCCAGCAATAGCATTTGGGTATCATAGTTTTATCGTCCTTCAGGGCAAGGCATCCAATGCCAACCAAATGGGCGGGGCAGTTTCAAACCAATCTGACTCCTTTGGTTATACCTATGACATCATGAGTAAAAGTTTCAAAAACATTGGTTTTCATATTGGCAACCAATCAGGACCCATTGGTAAACTCATCAATCCCATTTCAAATAAATTAAATGTAACCTCTGATAAGGCTTTCATTGCTGGCTTGAATACAATTATATGTAACCGTAAGGCATTCGTTGAAATCATCTATCCTCAAAAAAAGGAATGTGTTATGATAAATACCTTTATCGACAAATTTCTCCCCTTCAATTTTACCTACATCAAGTTCAACGATAAACTTGAAAGTGATACCCTTAATGGATATTCTGTGTCAGGTTATTTCAGGATAAGAATACCTGCTTTTCCTGGGGAGAAGAAGAAATAGGAAACATTGCAATGCGAGAAAAAACAAAAGAAATACAAATAGGACAAATAAAGATTGGCGGGGATAATCCCATGTTTTTAATTGCCGGGCCATGTGTTATCGAATCAGAGGGTATGTGCTTTGAGACTGCAAAAAGGCTATTGGAGATAACAAGCAGCTTTTCCATCTCCTTTATCTTCAAGGCATCCTATGACAAGGCTAATAGAATGTCCGTTGCCAGTTATCGGGGACCAGGGATAAAGGAAGGGTTAAGAATATTAGATGCGATTAAAAAAGAGTTAAATATTCCCATTTTAACAGATGTCCATTCTGTAGATGAGATAGATGAGGTTGCACAAGTAGTTGACATCCTGCAGATTCCAGCCCTTCTCTGTCGACAGACAGACCTTATCATGAAGGCTGCCTCTACTAACAAGGTCATCAATCTAAAAAAGGGACAATTCATGGCTCCATGGGATATGCTCAATTTAGTAGAAAAGGTTACCTCTACAGGCAATGAAAATCTAATTCTGACTGAACGAGGCACTACCTTTGGTTATAATAACTTAGTCGTTGATTTTCGTTCCATACCAACCATGCAGGCTACTGGCTATCCTGTAGTCCTTGATGCAACCCATAGCGTTCAACTGCCTGGTGGGGCAGGCAATTGCTCTTCTGGGCAGGCTGAATTCGTTCCCTATCTGGCTAAGGCAGGTGCAGCCTGTGGGTGCAATGGCTTATTTATGGAGATTCATCCCAACCCCAAAAAAGCCTTGTGTGATGGAGCTAATATGCTTAGCATTGATGAATTACCTGCATTGCTGAAGGTAATCAAGGGGATTGATGGATTGATATGCAGGTGAATAACCGTTACGAAGGAGAGAACTCAAATGAACATCATTGAACAGGCAAAGGAAACATTACAGATTGAGGCTCAGGCAATTCTTAATCTTATTGATAGGATTGATGAATCATTTGTTCAGGCAATTGAGGTTTTGTATAATTGTAAGGGAAGGATTGTGGTTACTGGTATGGGCAAATCCGGGATAATTGGCAAAAAAATTGCATCTACCCTTGCTAGCACCGGCAGTCCGGCACTTTTCCTTCATTCTGCTGAGGCAGCCCATGGGGATCTGGGTATGATCACAAGAGATGATGTTGTTATTGCCTTGTCTAATAGTGGGGAAACCAAAGAGGTAACAGAGCTTATAGCCCCAATAAAAAGAAGGGGTGCCACAATTATCAGCCTCACTGGCAACCCATCCTCAACCCTGGCAAAACATAGCGATATTGCTATTAATGTCTTTGTTGAAAAAGAAGCCTGTCCCCTTGGTCTTGCACCAACAGCCTCAACCACAGCTACATTAGCCATGGGTGATGCCTTGGCTGTATCCCTCTTGGAAAAGCGAGGGTTTAAGGAACAAGACTTTGCCTCACTCCATCCTGGTGGAAACCTTGGAAAAAGACTCCTCCTGACAGTAAAAGATGTCATGCACACAGGTGATCAGATTCCCATGGTTAATCTAGAAACACCCATGAAATACGCACTCTTTGAGATAACATCTAAAAAACTCGGTATTACCCTTGTGGTCAATGATACACAACAACTCTTGGGTATTATTACTGATGGGGATTTACGGAGATTAATGGAAAGACAACAAAATATATGGGACATTATCGCAATGGATGCAATGAGCAAAAATCCAAAAACCATTAAAGACTCTGATCTGGCTGTCACCGCAGTTGCCATAATGCAGCAATGCTCCATTACGGCATTAGCTATTACTGATGAGCAAAATATTGTTCAGGGTATTATTCATCTTCATGATTTGTTGAAGGCTGGGATAGTGTAAATTATGTCGTGTCAAGTCTTACGCACCTGCTTTTTTTACATTTGCCAGAGGATAACTGCAAGGGTTGCCCCTACACGAACCCCTCTATCAGGACATCCTCCCCTACCCTTTTCACACAAATATCCTTAAGCCTTATTGGTGTATCCAATCCTTCCACTACAGACAAATAATCCCTTTTTCCAAATATTTGGGATGAAATAAATAAAGCCATCTTATCCACTACACCAGATGAAAGGGCTGAGGCATTTATATGTGCTCCACCCTCGATAAGGACACTGGTTATCTCCAATTTGCCAAGCTGTTTCATTAATTCTGGAATATCCACCCTTCCATCCTTGTCAGGTTGGGTAATGATTACCCTTACCCCCAGCTTTTTGAAGGCATCTATCCTTTCCTGTGATGCATTGATAGTAGTGGCAATAATAGCCATTTGTGGCGAGGCAAAAACATTCGACTCCATGGGAATTTCCATGGTGCTATCCACAATAACCCGATACGGATCCCTGCCCCCTTTCAGACGACAGGTAAGATACGGATTATCATCCAAAACCGTCTGTTTCCCTACCATGATAGCATCATACATTCCTCTCATCTTATGCACCAAATATCTACTCTTCTCACCCGTAATCCATTTATCCTGAATCTTCCCATCTATATTCTGTATCTTCCCATCCATGCTCATCCCAGCCTTAATCAAAACAAATGGCATTTGTGTAGTAATATATTTAATGTAAACCTCATTGAGTTTGCTTGCCCTATCCTGCAATAACCCTGACTCAACAATTATTCCAGCCTCTTGTAATTTTTTTAGCCCTTTTCCTGAAACAACTGGATTTGGGTCTTGGATGCTAATAATTACCTTTTTTATTTTTGCCTTAATTATTTCATCTACGCAAGGTGGGGTTTTTCCATAATGGCAGCATGGTTCAAGGGTAACAAACATTGTTGCGTCATGGGCATCATCTCCTGCCTCATTTAAGGCATTTATTTCTGCGTGTGGGAGACCAGCAGCACAATGAAAACCCTGACCAACTATTTGATTATGCTTAACTATAACACAGCCAACCATTGGGTTAGGGCTGGTTTTCCCTCTGGCACGACTTGCCAAGGACAATGCCTTAGCCATATATTTCTTATCTTGGGATGAAAACATACTGACTTACTCCCGGACAATACTAACTATTTCATACCTTATTATTCCAATCGGCACCTGAATCTCCGCAATATCCCCAACCTTTTTTCCCATTAACCCCTGAGCAATGGGTGTTGTAGTAGCTATTTTCTTTTCAGCAAAATTAGCCTCAACCGTGTCAACCAGGGTATATGCTATCTCTGTTCCTTTATCTACATCCCTTAAGGCTACCTTGACCCCAATACAAACCGTATCATCAGGCAATGTTTCCTTATCTAACACTGTAGCCCGACTCAATTTATCCTCAAGAAATTTAATCCTTGCCTCAACAAAACCTTGTTCTTCTCTTGCAGCGTGATACTCTGCATTCTCTTTCAAATCACCCTGTTCTCTGGCAGTACCAATAGCCTTAGAGATTTCCCGTCTTTTCTTAGTTCTCAGATATTCTAATTCATCCTTTAATTTGTCAATAGTTTCCCTGGTCATATATATCTCACTCATAAAAATACCTCCTGCTTGATTTCTAATGTGGTAATGCCCCCTACCACTGGATACAGCAACATAGATACCTTTTCCACAGCCTCTGCCAGGGCAAGTGGAGTAGAAGCATTCATCAAATTTGGGTCAATTGAATATATCCTGTTGTTTTGAGATGCAGTAATGGATTCAATCTGTTTCCACCGCAGCTTTTCTTCATCAGGCACATTGCTTAAGATAATAACATCAGGGTTATTTTTTATTACTGCAGGTACAGAATAAAAGGGAAATTTTGTTTTCCCACGAACAATATTTTCTCCACCGCTAAGCCTGATAATGGTACCAGCAAATGAACCTGCTCCAACTGTCGTTAAAGGCTTAGCAGATACCTCCCAAAAAACCTTGGGTCTGGGGTTACCCTTTATCCTCTCTGCCACACCCTCTATTTTTTTATCAGCATCAGCAATATTCATTTCTGCTACATTCTGTTTTCCTGTTATCGTACCAAGAACCCTAAAATTTTCAGCAACATCCTGTGGCGAAATACATTTTTTTAAGACAAATACAGTTATGCCCATATCCCGCAGATTGGTTATGGTTTCATCAGTCATGTCTCCATCATTGGATAAAACCAACTCTGGGGAGAGTTGAATTATCTTTTTTAACAGGATATTTTCCTTGCTCCCTATCCTTTCCTTTCCTTTTGACTGTGGCAAATGGCTACAATCATCGGTTACAGCTATAATATATTCCCCTACCCCCAGAGCATATAAGCTTTCTGTAATCCCGGAAGAGGAGGAAATAATTTTCTTTGATGGTATACCTATTTGAACACTCAGTCCTGTAGCGTCTATCTTTTCCTGTATTACATTCATTGATTTTTGCGGAGCAAACATATCACAGCCAGATAATAAGCAAATAAATACTATAAGTTTCAATAATTGCATAATCTTTTCCTTTTTGTACAAATAATCATTCAACCTCATCAATTATCAGCATTATTCCAGCAAAAAAGGATTACCTTGCGATAGGGGTAGGAGGTTATTGTATTGGAGCGGGGAACGGGGCTCGAACCCGCAACATTCAGCTTGGAAGGCTGACACTCTACCAATTGAGCTACCCCCGCATTAAGTCGTCAAGAAAAAGAATGGGAAATCATGGAAGAATACTCTTCTTAGTAAATATACCATACAATTCCTGAAATGTCAACAAAAAAATAACCTTTATGTCCTGCAACATAAAGGTTATTTTTTTTATTGGATATCAGGTTTTAAAACTCGAAGATATCTACCTGTCCATCCGCACAGAAAAGACTTACTTTGTAATATAGCAAGAATAATGCCAGATTTATTAATATGCCCTGTAAAATCTGTAAGTGCCGTTATACCAAGATATTAATTCATTGTATGCCTTTTGTATGGTTATGCTTTTGTGTACTTATGGGTACACTAAGGACAATTCTCAGGTACATGATAACTCGGTAGGACAGGCAGGAATGCCTATCCTACCGACAATTCTGTTGATAATCGACACCATCTTCTCTATTCCCTTATTCCCCTTTGAACATAAGTTTTGCCATAATGAGAATTGCTGGCAGAATAACAAAAAATGTTGACAAAGTGAAATATTTCTGATAAGATTAGATGGTGGTAACTACTCACCACAAAGGCACGAAAACACAAAAAGTTGATAAGTTGAATAGTTGATGGGTTGATAAGTGGATGAATTGATAGGAAATGTTTATGAATTATGAATCTGTGTTCCTTTAACCTATAAACTCATCAACCTATCAACTTATGTGTTCTCCGTGGTGAATTACTTTACCTGAGTAGTTACCTATAAAGAAAGATTGCGGGAATGAATTACCTAACTATGGAATAAACATTTTAGCCTAACAACGCTGAATCTGACTCGCTACGCTTGCAGATTAGCTTGCCATTAGAGAGCATAAAAAGAGAGGTAACTTAGAGATGCTAAAAAAAGAAAAAGATCTGGTACAACTAAGAAATCCAAAATCGGATCGCTATGTAAAAATTGATAAATCTATAGGAAAAATCATTTCGTATAAGAAAAGTGAAGGACCTTATAAGAACATTCCTATAGTTATGGATCGTACAAAATGATTTTATATAAACCAACTGATGGTGATGTCCAAACAACAAGGATTGAATACCGTCCAAAAACTTGTTTTGTGATGACTAAGATAGGAACACCAATTCCAAGAGAAGTTAAAAAGATAAGGGAAAAACTTACAGAAGTCCTTTCTAAATATGAAATGAAAGAAATTGATGCTGGTAGTGAGATAACAGGAAGGGATTTTTTATTAAAAATCTGGCAAATGATAGTTGCGGTACCATTGGGAATTGCAATTATTGATGATAGTATGTCATCAAATACTTTGTGTAATGTATTTTATGAAGTAGGTCTCACGCATGCTTTAGGAAAAGAAACAATTGTAATAAAGGCAGAAAATACAAAGGTTCCATCAGATTTCGTTAGAACTGAATACATTAACTTTGATAATAAGTTTGAGGAAAATCTAAAGAAATATTTTAGGACTTATTTTGAGTTAGCAAATCACTATGAAACAGTTGCATATCAACTTGAAAGAAACCCATTGCTCGCAATTGATTATTTACGCCGTGCATACCTCATTTCAGGGAACAAAGAATTGCAAGTTAAAGCCAAAAAATTACATAGAGAGGCTACTTTGGAAGACCGAGCAAAAAATAGCGTAGAGCAGTTATTGGTCGATTTTTAGGAGTAGGGAGGGGAAATGTTCAAAAAGATTCTTATAGCTAACAGGGGAGAGATAGCCCTCCGAATCATCAGGGCAGCAAAGGATTTAGAGATAAAAACAGTTGCAGTATATTCTAAGGCAGATACGGATTCCTTGCATACTCAACTTGCAGATGAGAGGGTGTGTATTGGTCCTGCCCCTGCATCAGAGAGTTATCTTAATATACCACAAGTAATTAGTGCTGCCATCATTACTGAATGCGATGCCATTCATCCTGGATATGGGTTTTTAGCTGAAAATGCTACCTTTGCAGAGATCTGTATAGAGCATAACATTGCCTTTATTGGTCCATCACCAGATGTGATTGCCAGTATGGGGGACAAAATAAAAGCCAAGGTTTTAATGAAAAAAGCTGATGTGCCTATTGTACATGGTTCATTGGAGGCTGTAAGTAATCTGGATGAAATAAAGAAAATAATCCAAAAAATTGGCTATCCTGTGATTATTAAGGCAGCAGCCGGTGGTGGCGGAAAGGGGATAAGGATTATTGAAGACTCTTCCCAGCTTGAGCCAATGATCAATGCAGCCAGATTAGAGGCTGAAAAGGCGTTTAAGGATTCCTCGCTTTATATAGAAAAGTATATTCAGAAACCAAGGCATATTGAGGTTCAGATATTAGGTGATAATTATGGCAATATTATTCATCTCGGCGAAAGGGAATGTTCTATTCAATCAAGGCATCAAAAACTGATTGAGGAAACACCTCCGGTAAATATCAGTCAAAAAATAAAACAAAAAATGTGTGAAATCGCTGTAAGGGCAGCCAGATCTGTAAAATATAAGAGTGCTGGAACCATAGAGTTTTTGTTTGATTCAAGAGAAAAGAAGTTTTATTTTATTGAGATGAATACCCGTATTCAGGTGGAACACCCTGTAACTGAATTGGCTACTGGAATAGATCTGGTAAAACTGCAAATCCAACTGGCTGCAGGAGAAAAGCTTAAACTTACTCAAAAAGACATTGTTCCCTCTGGACATGCCATTGAGTGTCGGATAAACGCTGTTGACCCTGACAATAACTTTGCCCCTTCCCCGGGTAAGATAGAAAGCCTTCATCTGCCTGGTGGTCCTGGTGTCCGGTTAGACACACACATCTATGCTGGTTACACCATCCCACCAAACTATGATTCAATGATAGCCAAACTCATTACTTATGGTGAGGATAGAAAAGAGGCTCTGTCCAGAATGCGGAGAGCCCTTTCTGAATTTATTGTCAATGGGATAAAAACAACGATTCCATTCCATCTAAGGATATTAAATGATAGTTCATTTATCAAGGGTGATATTCATACTCATTTTTTGAGTTGTATGGATAAAAAGAACAACAGTTCACCACAGATACCAACGGAATAGTACGGAGGAGTAGGCACAAAGGCACAAAGTTTAAGAAAGGAAAGGATAAGAGAAAGAACAGCAGACAATGGTCTGTACCTCTGTGCCTTTGTGCCTTTATGCCTTTATGATAAACGCTTAACGAAAAAAAGGAGGTATGGTTAATATGGCGGAAAGTAATATTGGAAGCGTAAAGGTAAGCGATGAGGTTATTGCTACTGTAGCCAGTGTTGCTGCCACTCAGGTTGAGGGTGTGGCTGGAATGAGTGAAGGGATTGTTGATGGATTGGCTAAACTCATTACCGGTGGACAAGCAACAAAAGGGATAAAGGTCTCGGTTGGGAATGAAGAGGCTGCCATAGATATTTCTATTATTGTTGAATATGGACACCCAATTGCAGAAATAGGAAGAAAGGTTCAAGAGAATGTGAAAAATGCTGTGGAATCTATGACCGGTTTAAGGGTCGTAGAAATAAATGTGTATATCCAGGGTGTGCATTTGTTAGAAGAGAAAAGTGATGAAAGACACGAAAGAGGGAGAAAACTTAAGTGATGTGGAGTGCGGCAGCTTTCAAGTTGATGGGTTGATAGGTTGATGGGTTGATGGGTTTATGTTCCTTCAACTCATCAACTATTCAACTCATCAACCTATCAACTAAATTAAAAAAAGGGGGTATGATTATGGCTTTTATTAACAGATTTGGGCTGGTGTTGGGTGTTTTGTTGTTATTTACGATGGGAAGCATAGGCATTGGTATTGGATTTGGTCTGATTGATACAAATCTTGTCTTAACCTACATTAATGATCCTCATCATAAAATGGTTATCTCGCAGATTGGGATTTTGCTGTGGATAATTGGGTTACTGATTGTTTATACTACTTGTGTGCTTGGTCAGGAGGAAAAAGGAGTTGCCTTTCAAAATGCCAATGGGGAGGTAAAGGTTACTCGAAAGGCTGTTGAAGATTTTATTGTCAGGGTTTGCTCTCAGGAAACAAATATCCGAAGGACAAAGCCAAAGGTAATAATAAAGAAAAAGTATATTCAAGCAAACCTTGTTGTTGCTATAACCTCAGATATTCCAGTTGCTCAAGCCATCTCTAATTTGCAGATTAAGGTAAAGGAATCTTTAGAGGCAGGTATTGGTATGGTAAGTGTAAAATCTGTTAGAATCATGGTGGAAGAGATCTTTTATACCGGTGGCAGGTTGCGAGGGGCGGAATATACGAGTTAAAAAAAATTACCACAAAGACACAGAGACACAAAGAGGAAAAATCTTAGTGTCTTTGGGTGAAAAAGGAGGAAATACAGCTTATGAATGACTTAAAAAAAATATTATTAACTTTTATGACTGAAAACCCAGGTACTGTAATAGGTACCTTGCTTGGATTGGCGGTTGGATTAATGGTTATCTCCTTTGGGTTGACAAAGGTTGTTATCCTGCTGATAATTGTCCTGATCTTTTTCCTTTTGGGCAGGATGCGGGATATGAAAGGGTAACAAGATGGATACAGGAATACTCAGGATTATTGATGCCAATTTCAATCGAGTCAGGGAAGGGTTGCGGGTAGTTGAGGAATTGGTCAGGTTTGAAATGAATTCAAAGGAATTGAGCGAAAGGTTGAAAGGGATACGGCATTCCATTGCTGGGTTGATAAATGAATCATTTGGTTCATCCTTGCTTATCTCTGCCCGAGATAGTCAGAATGATGTTGGATTGGCTATCCATATAGATACTGAGGATTACAGAACAGGAAAGGCAGGGATAATAAAGGCAAATATAAAACGAGCCCAAGAGGCTATTCGGGTATTGGAAGAGTTTGTCAAGCTATATTCAATAGAGACAAGTCGGAAATTAAAGGCATTGAGGTATCAGGCATATTCGCTGGAACAAGAAGTGCTGCAAATTGTTGGGGAGAAAAAAAGAATTCATGGGTTGTACCTTATCCTTGATTATGGGCTTTTTGGTGAAAGAATCTGGGATAGGGATTGCGTGAAGGAAATAATTACCGCAGGTGTTGATGTTGTTCAGTTGCGGGTTAAGGGAGAGGCACAAAGGGACGGAGAAGAAGAGAAAGATATTGTCTGGCAACAGGTTGAAAATATACCTGATGGCAAATTAATCATGCTGGGTAATATGTTACGGGAGATAACAGAAGAGGCAGCCGTTTTATTTATTATAAACGATCGGTTAGATATTGCTTTAGCTGTTAGAGCAGATGGTGTGCATCTTGGACAGGATGATATGCCTGTAGATGTTGCACGGAAATTAATGGGTGATAAAATAATTGGAATATCCACTCATAGCCTTATTCAGGCACAACAAGCAGAGAAAAGTGGTGCAGATTATATAGGGATTGGACCGGTGTATAGCACAACAACCAAACGAGATGTGGGTAAACCTATCGGCTGTGAAATAGTCCATGAAATTTGCAAGACGGTTAGCCTGCCTGTAGTAGCTATTGGTGGGATAAATCAGGATAATCTTACCGAGGCAATAAAAACAGGGGCAGGGGGAATAGCTGTAGCTAACGCTATCTTAAAAACAGATGACCCTGCGGCAGTAACAAAAAAGATAGCAGGGGCGTTGCATAATATGCCATCCATATGTTAGCAAAGGGGTTACAGCCAGTAATACTGGCAGGGGTAGGATGTTGCCGGCTTTTCAAATATCTTGCATTCTTTGCATTTTCTGCTACTCTTTCAAGCTATGAATTGCTGTATAAAATTATAGGAGTTGATAAAAATGTGTAGAATATTATGAAGCAAGATTGAAATGGCTGAGAGATGAAGAAATGGCGATTAAAACAGCAGAAAGAAGAGGTGAAAGAAGAGGTGAGAAAAGAGGTGAGAAAAGAAGTGAGAAAAGAGGAAGAGAAAAAGGCATAAAAGAAGGCATAAAAGAAGGTGAAAAACAAAAGGCAATAGCAATTGCCAAAAACTTATTAGATATTTTAGATAATCAGACCATATCGAAAAAGACCGGTTTAACGATGGAAGAAGTAGAGGAGTTAAGAGGATTATGATTTTGCATGAGAGTGATACATATACTCAAGTGGGGCATAAATTGCGTTTTTCGCTGGTCTTAATCAACGATAGCTGTGTTGTTCAGGTGAGCAATAGTACACTATTGCTCACCTTGCGCGCCAT
>Ga0210021_1002786_pt1 | contig 14722 bp, 12 predicted proteins | sample CryGeymeta201517_FD_183981 | JGI IMG/M metagenome (GOLD analysis project Ga0210021, IMG submission 183981) | Groundwater microbial communities from Crystal Geyser aquifers in Utah, USA - Crystal Geyser metaG 2015-17 (SPAdes) (version 2) | ecosystem: Environmental > Aquatic > Deep subsurface >... | reverse complement strand
AAACCAACGCCACCACCACGGGCCAGTGCCACAAATACAGCGAATAAGACCGGTCACCCAGCCACTGCGCCAAGCGGCACCCTGTCCAAACTGATTCATGTTGTGCCGCCAGGACCAGCATGGCTGCCAGCACGGGCAGCGTGGCACGCCAGCCTGGCCACGCTGTTTCTTTATCAAACACACCAATGGCCAGCACAATCATCAGCAAGCCCGCAGCCTCAAGCCAGCGCCTGTTTTGTGGGTGCCGGGCCAGGACCCGTGCGATGCCTGATGCAGAGCCCGCCTGCAAAAACACCAACCCGCCCGCCAGCATCTCCCAAGCGCGGGTGTGCAGCAGGTAAAACGCGGCACTGGGCTCGCTGCTGGTAACCCACATCGACGCCGCGAGCGATGCCACCAGCCCAATGCCTACCGCCCAAGTTTGTGCAGCGCGCCCTGGTTTCACGCGCCACACCGCCCAGAGCAGTAATGGCAAGATCAGGTAAAACTGCCATTCGACAGACAGTGACCAGGTGTGTAACAGCCACTTTTCATGTGACGCCACATCAAAGTAGCCGGCCTCCAGCCAAAACTCGATATTGGAGATGAATGACAGGGCATAGACAGAGTGGGAGCTGAGCATTTTGTAGTCTGGCGGCATCAGCACCCACCAGCCCAAGGCAACCAAAACGGCGCACAACACCAGCAGCGCTGGCACGATGCGCCTGGCACGCGCCATGTAAAACCCCAGCACTGAGAGTGATCCGCGCTCCAGCCCCTTGACCACCAGCCCTGTCATCAAAAAGCCAGAGATCACAAAAAAAACATCCACACCCACAAAGCCGCCAGAAAAGCCCGGCACGCCAAAGTGGTACAACACCACCGCCGCAACAGCCCAAGCGCGCAAGCCATTGATGTCAGGTCTGAAACTTGGGTTGCTCGCGATGAGGTTGGTCATAGAGGTACAGGCAAAAAAAGTTCGGCAGGTTACGGAATCATTTTCCTCAATAATAGAGGCATCGGTTGAAAAGCCGTCTGCGGACAGCTGAGCTGTGACAGCATCTTGGTGTGATTTTGACTTATTGGGTTTGATTGGAGATATCTAATGAATGAGGGGGCACTTCTTCTTCTTGAGCTTGCGCTGATGTTCCTCTTGCTATGGGCTGCGTGGCGGCATTCTGGCGATAAACACAAGCAAAATTTAGGTTTTTTCGCCTTCCATGAGTCGCTTGCCCCTGAACAACCAAACAAGCAAGATAGTCAAAAAATGGTAAGGGTTTGAATGCGTGATCTTGTCATGCTTGGGTTTGTGCTGGCAGTGCTGCCGTTTGCCGCACGTAGTGCCTACATCTCATATCTACTTTGGGGATGGTCTGGTCTAATAGGAATCGTTAGTTATTTATACGGATTTATGGGCGGTATTGCTTACGCACAATGGTTTGCTATTATTACCCTAGTCAACTTACTTATTAACCGCGATAATGAACACGAGCCATTTAAGAACAATGCTACTACTGCACTGATGCTAATTTTTGCCTTGCAGGCCATCAGTACAATGACATTTGCCTATGAGGGTCTTTACAGAAATACCGAAGTTGGGGTTGATCTACTAAAAACAATATTGTTTTGCATTCTAATGCCCATGCTGGTTACAAGTAGATTCAGGCTGCATGCATTCATCCTTATGATGGCACTTGGTCTTGGTTTTCATGGCATGCTGGATGGTCTAAAGTTTCTATCTTCGGGCGGTGCCCATATCTCACGCGGGATCGCAAAATTTGGTGATAACAACCATACGGCAGTAGCCCTGGCGACTGTAATACCGATATTGTTGTATGCAGCACGATATTCTGTAAATAAGTGGGTAAAGCTTGGTTTTACTGGTGTGATGCTTCTGACAGTTCTGGCAGTCATTGCTTCGCGATCTAGGGGGGGCTTTGCAACTTTGCTCGTCATTGCAGTCTGGATGATGTGGCACACCAAACGCAAGGTTGCCGGTCTGGCGCTGCTTAGCGTGTGCGTAACTGTGGCGCTTTATTTTGCACCGGCGGATTGGACAGCACGGATGGATACCATTCAAACTGCGGAGCAGGACAGTTCATTCATGACCCGGGTTGCAGCATGGAAGAAAAGCACTGCAATCGCCTTGGCGCACCCATTTGTTGGTGGTGGTTTTTATGCTGTGCAAGCACCCGTATTACAGAACAAGTACAAAGATGCACAAGGCCTCTTAGGATTCATTGATACACCTAATCCCTATAACTATGCAGCCCATAGCATTTACTTTCAAGTAATGAGTGATACTGGATTTATTGGCTTTTTTATTTATATTATTTTATTTATAAATGCATTCACATTGCGCAGAAGAATACATAAATTAGCCAAACAAAACGTCAATAATGCACAATGGGCTGTAGATTTATCAAATACAATTAGTTACAGTCTGATAGCTTTTTTGGTAGGCGGCAGCTTGGTTAGCGTTGCTTATTTTGATATACCGTTTATTTTAATTGCAATTATGCAAGTAATTTGGCTTATCTTGGCGAAAAAGCCAAATATTAATTGTAAAACTTAAAGTTAATAGTGTCCGAAAACGTTTGCAAACTAAGTAGGTTTAAGTTAAATATGGAAAACGGCATTAAGATATATGTGGCTGGGCACCGTGGAATGGTGGGTACTGCCATCGTGCGTCAGTTGTTGGCTGCCAACCATTCGCCTCAAGAAATATGTACCCGCACCCATGCTGAGCTAGACCTCACCAACCAGTCCGCAGTTCAAGCCTTTTTTGCTGCTGAGAAACCCACCCAGGTTTACCTGGCCGCTGCCAAAGTGGGCGGCATCCATGCCAACAACACCTACCCGGCAGACTTCATCTATCAAAACTTGATGGTGCAGGCCAATGTGATTGAGTCGGCTTTTCAAAATGGCGTGCAAAAGCTACTGTTTTTGGGCTCCAGCTGTATCTACCCCAAGCTGGCCCCCCAGCCCATGACCGAGTCCGCCTTGCTGACTGGCCCGTTAGAGCCCACCAATGAACCCTATGCCATTGCCAAAATTGCCGGCATCAAATTGTGTGAGTCCTACAACCGCCAATATGGTGCCAGCCATGGCGTGGACTACCGCAGCGTCATGCCCACCAACCTGTATGGCCCCGGTGACAACTACCACCCGCAAAACAGCCACGTCATTCCGGCACTGATCCGCCGGTTTCATGAAGCCAAGGCGAGCAACGCACCCACCGTCACCATCTGGGGTAGCGGCGCACCCAAGCGTGAGTTTTTGTATGTGGACGACATGGCCGCGGCCAGCGTGTTTGTCATGAACCTGCCCAAAGCCGCGTATGACCAGCACACCGCGCCGATGCTCAGCCACATCAACGTCGGCTACGGCTCAGACATCACCATCGCAGAGCTAGCCCAAGCCGTTAGCCAGGCGGTAGGTTTTCAGGGCAATATTGACTTTGACCCCGCCCAGCCCGACGGTTCCCCGCGCAAGCTGATGGACAGCACCCGCCTGAATGCATTGGGCTGGCAAGCCAAAATCGACTTGGAACAAGGTTTGGCATTGGCCTACCAAGATTTTCTGAAACTTAACGCGAATTAACCGTCATTGCGAGCGAAGCGCGGCAATCCGTGAATTTATCACCCATGACCACAACACCTAAAACCGCCCTCATCACTGGCATCACGGGTCAAGACGGCTCTTACCTAGCTGAATTTCTGCTGGAAAAAGGCTACATCGTGCATGGCATCAAGCGCCGGGCCAGCTCGTTTAACACCCAGCGGGTAGACCACATCTACCAGGACCCGCACATTGACAATGCCAACTTCAAACTGCACTACGGCGACCTGACTGACACCAGCAACCTGGTGCGCATCGTGCAAGAAACCCAGCCCGATGAGATTTACAACCTGGGCGCACAAAGCCACGTGGCGGTGAGTTTTGAGAGCCCCGAATACACCGCAGACGTAGACGGCATGGGCACCCTGCGTATCTTGGAAGCCATTCGCATCCTGGGCCTGGAAAAGAAAACCCGCTTTTACCAAGCCAGCACCAGCGAACTCTATGGCCTGGTGCAGGAAACCCCACAAAAGGAAACTACCCCGTTTTACCCACGCAGCCCCTACGCCGTGGCCAAGATGTATGCGTATTGGATTACTGTCAACTACCGCGAAGCCTATGGCATTTATGCCTGCAACGGCATCCTGTTCAACCACGAGAGCCCACGCCGAGGCGAAACCTTTGTCACCCGAAAAATCACCCGAGGCCTGGCCAACATCAGCCAGGGCCTGGAAAGCTGCCTGTACATGGGCAACATCGACGCCTTGCGCGACTGGGGCCACGCCAAAGACTATGTGCGCATGCAATGGCTGATGCTGCAACAAGATCACCCCGAAGACTTCGTCATTGCTACCGGTGTGCAGTTCACCGTGCGTCAATTCATAGAGAAAACCGCCGCAGCCCTGGGCATGAAAATGCGTTGGGAAGACACAGGCGTCAACGAAGTGGGCTACTGGCTAAACTCACCGGTTGTCATTGCGGGCTCCGACCCGCAATCCATGCCTTCGGAAGTCCCCATTGTCCGCATTGACCCCCGCTACTTCCGCCCCACTGAGGTCGAGACGCTGCTGGGTGACCCCAGCAAAGCCAAACAAAAAATGGGCTGGGTGCCAGAGATCACGCTGGATCAGATGATTACAGAGATGGCGGCTACTGATTTGGCTGAAGCCAAAAAGCATGCCTTGCTCAAAAAGCATGGGTATGACGTGAATGTGAGTGTTGAATGAATCTTATTTTCTAGGTAAGTTATTTTATATTACTGTATTGTTTTGGCCGAAATTACTATTCCGTCATGAATCAGTTTATTTAGTAGAATGTATGTTAAATAAATTATATCAGGCAAATTACTTGTCCAATTCCATTGCAAACATGAATGAAAATTTATGTATAGCTGTGGTCATCCCAAGCTACAAGGTTAGCGCTCATATTCTTGATGTCATCGGCGGCATTGGATCACAGGTGACACATATCTATGTCGTGGATGACTGTTGTCCAGAGCAGTCTGGTAATTTTGTTGAAGAAAATTGTCTCGATGAAAGAGTTAAGGTAATTCGAAACGATAAAAATATGGGGGTAGGTGGTGCAGTTATGACTGGGTACAGAGCTGCGATTGATGATGGTGCTGAAGTTATTGTTAAGGTAGATGGTGACGGTCAGATGGATCCGATATTAATTCCACGTTTTATTGCACCTATATTGGCTGGTGAAGCTGATTATACAAAAGGCAACCGCTTTTTTGACTTAGAAGAAATACGTGCGATGCCAACTATGCGAATTTTTGGAAATGCGGTACTCTCGCTAATGGCAAAACTTTCAACCGGCTATTGGGATTTATTTGATCCAACAAACGGATATACTGCAATTCATGTTGAGGTCGCTCGAAAGTTACCATTTTCAAAAATAAGTAATCGTTATTTTTTTGAGTCTGATATTCTTTTTCGTCTTAATACGTTGAGAGCAGTCGTTGTCGATGTCCCGATGCACGCTAAATATGCTAATGAAAAAAGTAATCTTAAAATATCTAAAATTATTGGTGAATTTTTATTTAAGCATGTACGCAATTTTATAAAAAGAATCTTTTATAACTACTACTTACGTGATCTCTCGTTAGCCTCAATCGAACTGCCGCTTGGCATATTTTTGTTGATTTTTGGTTTAATTTTTGGTGGCTACAGTTGGGTGCAGTCAGCTCAGACAGGCATAGTCACCTCCGCAGGAACTGTTATGCTTTCTGCTATGCCTATACTAATGGGCTTACAGTTTATTTTGGCTTTTTTGGGGTTTGATATTTCAAATATACCTCGGCGACCACGCCATTCCGTTAAAGGGTCACTTTGGATCGAAATAAATAATAATTTATAGTGTTAAAAGTAAATGGAGTTATCGTGCATCGGCCACTTATTTCAATCATCACACCATCATTTAATCACGCACAGTTCATTGAAAGAACTATTCAAAGCATATTAACGCAGCATGGTAATTTTGATTTGGAATATCTTGTTTTGGATGGTGGCAGTACCGATGGTACTGTCGATATTCTTCGGCGGTTTGACGGCCAGCTCATTTGGTCGAGCACACCGGATAAGGGGCAGGTGGACGCTATAAACAAGGGCTTACGCGCCGCAACCGGTGACATCGTTGGTTGGGTCAATAGTGACGATATTCTGATGCCAGGCGCTCTTGCCAAGGTCGCTGCCGCATTCATGACGCAGCCACAAGTTGAGTGGGTACATGGGCGGTGTGAGGTCATTGATTTGCATGATCAACCTATTCGTCGTTGGATAAGCGCCTATAAACACTTCCGCGCACAACGACACAGTTTCAGAAACTTGCTAACTGAAAACTATGTAAGTCAAATGACCACTTTTTGGCGACGACGTGTCCATGTTGAGATTGGTTACCTAGACGAGTCACTGAAGTTAGCGTTCGACTACGAATTCTGGTTACGACTTGCTAAGCGTGGTGATCCAATCTATCTGGAAGACCGCATAGCTTGTTTTCGTTGGTATGAAACCAGTAAAAGTGGTGCAAATTACAAGCGCCAATTTGAAGAGGATGCCGAAATTGCCGCGCAATATGTTCCTAGTGATGATTGGTTACTAGGTGCACGCAAACGTTTAAAAAATATTGCTATATATAATATATATCAAATCATGCAAAAATTTCGAAAAATTCGCACTAAAGAATTCGCTAACTAATGATCAATATTGGCATATCAAAGGCAAAAAATAATTTTGCTTACGACACAATTATCTATACAATTGCATTTGGTATTGCCAATGTTATTTCATTTATTTATATTATTATCGTAGGACGATCTCTTTCAGCTTCGCACTTTGGTGTTTTTAATACACTTCTTGGGTTCATCTCAATAGCTGGATACCTTGGGACATCTATTCAGTTGTCTGTGATTCAGACTGTTACGGCTAGTCCACATGCATCGACATTTTCAAGACTTTTGCAGCAAGTAGTCAAAATCATTATCCCAGGCCTGGTCCTAACATTAATTGTTACTTTGCCGTTTGTAGATCATGTCGGTGCAACATCCATACAGGTTGCTATCGGTGGGCTTACCATTGCCATCATGTTTTTAGCAACAACTGTATCTGGTTTTTTAATTGGCCTTGGAAAAATTAGATTGCAAGTGATGTTGCACACATTCACCACAATCCTGCAACTCACTATAGGCTATTTTTTTATATTATTTGGTTTAGGTGTAATTGGCGCATTGTTTGGTTATTTTTTTAATTATTTAGCAGTTTTTGTAATATCATATTTTATTAGTCTTAGGTTTGTAGTAGCAACACCAGCAGCGCCTGAAAAAGAAATCAGAACAACAACGTTCACATTTTATTCAACTGCTATATCAGTACTAACATTTGTGCCGTTCTGTATTGATCAGTTATTGGTTCAGTATTATTTACCAAATTTTGGTGGTCATTATGCGGCGATAGCAACAGCAGTTAAACCTGTTTTTTTCGCCATTTATCCAATTATTGCTGTGACATATCCAGTATTGTTACGTCAAGTGTTATACCAGGCAAAGTTCAAGTTAATCATTGTTGCTCTTGTCGCTACTCTATGTATTGCACTTGGTATTGCTGCTGTTATTAACGTTTTTCCTGACCTATTGATCAATACACTTTTCTCCACCAGGTTTTCAGAGGTGACGCCTGAAGTCGGACGGTTGGCTTTTGGCATTGCTTTTTTCGCTGGGTCTGTTTTGGCGGCCCAGGCGCTGATTGCGTGGCGCAATCCTTGGGGCCTAGTCGCACCCATAATTGCCATACTGATACAGTTGGTGCTGTATGCCCATCGGCACGGGTCACTGGCAGACGTTGTTGCCAATCAGTATTGGACTTATGTCGTGCAGGCTGTTGTCACCATCAGCATCCTGTTGCTAACAGTCCGCCATGCCCAGCACCGCAAAAGTCTGTACATTTGACCTTCAAAAATTTGTAGCGCATCTCTCAACTTAGGTCCAATTCAAAAGTGATAGAAGCTTTCTTATTGACAATCTTTGTCTTCGCCATGGTCTTGCTGATGCGTAATGTCAGTCGTGCCAAACCACCAGACCAGCAAACCGGTTTGGGTCTGTTCGCATACGAAGATGACTCAGTGCCGAACAAGTCCACCAAGCCGCCAGAGCGCAAGACCCATGCGTGATCTGATGTTTGCGGTGCTTCTAATGCCACTCCTGTTCATGAGTGTGCGAAACGGTTTTGTTGCCTACCTGCTGTGGGCTTGGGCAGGGCTGATTGCCATTGAGACCTATCTTTACGGGTTCATGATTGGATTTTCGTACGTGCAGTTGTTTGCAGTCATAGCACTCGCTCATTTTTTTCTTAAAAAAGATATAGAAAACCGGCCCTTTGCGCTAGACGTCACCAGCATACTGTTGATTGTCTTTGCTACACACATCAGCCTGAGCGCCTTGTTTGCGTTTGACGGGCACCCCCGCACTTGGGAAATGGCTGGCAACATGTTCAAAACGGTTTTGTTTTGTGCTTTGATGCCAATGATAGTGACCACGCGTCTGCGCATTCATGCATTGCTGGTAGTGATTACGCTTGGCACGGCTTTTCACGGCATCATGGATGGACTGAAATTTATCGCAAGCGCTGGGCACCACGTGGCACGTGGCATAGCAAAATTTGGTGACAACAATTACTACGCTATGGTACTGGTCATGGTGATCCCATTGCTAGTTTATCTGTACCGGTTTTCAGCGAATAAAAAAATCAAGCTTGGTTTTATGGGGATGATTCCAGTGACAATTTTTGGGGTGATTGCAACGCAGTCGCGTGGCGGCTTTATTGCCCTTGCTGTTGTGGGCTTGTGGTTTATTTTTACCAGCAAGCGCAAGCATCTTGGGATTATTACTGTTTTGGTCTGTGTCGGGCTGGTGATGAATTTCGCATCAGATGTCTGGATTGCACGCATGCAAACCATCAACTCTGCCAATGAAGACAGTTCATTGCAGCAACGTTTTGGTGCATGGCAAATCAGCTCCGCAATAGCCTTGCAAAACCCAATTTTTGGTGGTGGACCATTGGTTTCAGAGATTGGTCAGGTATGGAACACATACCGCAGTGAACAAGGTATGCTAGATTTTTTGCCTATGGATTTGAATGGTATACCTGGGCGAGGCCGGGCTGTGCACAGTATTTTCTTTCAAGCCATGGGTGACCTCGGATTGGTTGGTTTTATGATGTTTCTGGCAATCCTGGCAAATGCCTACATAACTGCCCGAACCATTATTAAGCAGTGCAAATCAGTTGGACCGGAGTTAGATTGGGTGTTGTCTTTGGCGCAAATGCTTAAACTATCATTATTAGCGTATTTGGTGGCAGGTGCACTATTAAGTGCATTATATTTTGAACTACCATATATGTTGATGATGCTTTTGCAAATTTTACAAAATCATATCAATGTGATAACAAAGAAAAATTATTCACCAGAACAGGTTGTTTCACCGTCGATCCACGCTCACGGTCGTAAAACATGATTTTACTTGACCAATTAGTTAAGTTTTTGGGGCGAAATACTGCCAGTGTACTGTTGTTTCACAAGGTGCCTAGTCTGCCTGATTCAATGGTGCCAACTGAGCCAGATATAAAACAGTTTGAGAGTGTGCTTGATGTGGTTATGGAGCGTTTCAGAATTGTACCCCTAAGCCACATTGCAGATGGATTACGAATAAATAAACTGCCACCAAATTCGGCCTGCATTACCTTTGATGACGGTTATTCTGATTGGTTAAATGGAGTTATTCCAGTCTTGATACGGCGGAATATTCATGCAACTTTTTTCCTGACAACAAGCCAGTTTGATGGTGTACCAATGTGGCATGAGCGGGTAAATCATGCAATAAGATATATCAATAATGTTGTCTTAAACATACCTGACTATGGGATTTCATTGCCTACGCGGTCAGATGCTGAAAAGCACGGTACCATTCTTGCGCTACATAAAGAATTGAAGCACCAATCGCTTAATGACCGTAACGCAGTGCTTAAGTTGATCGAAAAAACGTGCGAGGTGGAATTCGAAGGCCTACCACGAATGACAGATGTTGATCTAAGGGCTATTAATAGTAAAGGCTTCAGCATAGGTGCGCATACAGTTAATCACCCTATCTTGACGCACGCTACTGACGTAGAAGCGATGACAGAAATTGGTAAATGCCGGGAGATACTTGAGGGATTGATCGGTGCACCAGTTGAATCATTCGCCTACCCTAATGGACGTCCTGGTACAGACTTTTTGGCAAAACATATCAAAATGGTTCGACAGGCTGGATATCGTTATGCTGTAACTACACAACAAGACGTCGTACATGCAGATTGCTCATTATTTCAGATCCCACGTTTTACGCCATGGGGGCCAGATAAATTCCGAATGCTAACCCAAATATTAAGAAACCAGATAAGTCCAAAACTGAATTTGGATGAACTATGAATGATTCTGATGGTGAAAGTATTCTGCGGAATAAAGTAATTACTGGTATCAAATGGGCAACCATGGTTCGAGTCGCAAGTCAGGCCTTCAGCTGGGTTGTTACGTTGGCCATGGTTCGCCTCTTGACACCACATGACTATGGTCTGAATTCCATGATCGAGGTACCAATTGAGGTGCTAGTGCTGTTTAGCACACTTGGTATTGATGCGGCAATCATCCGCATCGGAAAGCACAGTCCAGAGCAACTTGCATCTGCTTTTGGATATTTGCTGGCACTAAACTTTTTGTTTTTTTTGATATTATTCCTATTTTCTAATTTAATTGCTGAATATTTTAAAGAACCAGGTTTGACAACGCTTATTCAGGTAACAGCAGTTATTTTCTTGCTGGCACCGTTTCGTATCATACCTAACGCCTTACTAGATATTGACTTAGATTTTAAATTAAAGGCGCAGGTTGAGCTTGCAGCTGCAATCATCTCATCAACAATTGCACTTTGTCTTGCTGTAATTGGTGCAGGTGTCTGGGCTTTAGTGTCTGCGATAGTATTAGGATCGGTAATACGAGCAGGGTTGCTCGCCTATAAACGGCCATGGATTATTAAACCGAGTTTAAAAATGAAACCTATATTGCCACTTGTTCGATTTGGTATCGTCATTGTGGCTCAGGGCACTGTTGGCGTATTATCTGGCAAGATATTAACCTTGCTTGCTGGTCCTAAGGTCGGTGTTGAAACCTTGGGTTTTTTTGCAGTTGCTTCAGTTTTTGCAATGTTACCGATGAATAAATTGATGCCGATTGTTCAACAGACAATGTATCCAGTTATTTCAAGGTTACATGATCAGCCTGCGCTCTCCAAGAAATATCTTTTAAAATCTCTCGAATACACATCTTTAGTTATTTTTCCAATGGCTATAGGAACGGCATGTCTATCAGAACATATTATTTCAGTAATTTTTGGACAAAAATGGTTACCTATGGCCGTACCGCTAACTCTATTAGCGTCAGTAACACCAGCACGCTTGTTGAATCAAATTTTTGCAGCACCGCTAAATGCAGTTGGTCGTGCTAAAACTGTAACTGCAGTGCATATTTTAAATTTAACAATGCTTGCAACTGGGTCGCTATTCGCTGCAAACTATGGTTTGATTGGCTTGGTCTATTTGACGATTTTCTCTTCATTGGTAGCCACCGTAGTATCAATCATTATTGGTTGCCGAATTTTTGAACTAGATATTAAAAAACTAATTTTGGCAGTTAAACCAGCGCTGGTTTCATCGTTACTAATGGCATTTGCTTTATGGTTGGCTGCTTATGAATTTAATGTTTTTTCAAATATAGTAGGTTTAATTTTTGAGGTATCGATTGGTGTATTTGTCTATCTTTTTTCATTGTTGCTTTTATTCAGGAAAACTGCAATGAATGTTTTAAATACATTAAAGCAAAGTGATTAGTAAATAAATATGACAAAACCACTGATTAGTGTCATTACGGCCGTTTATAATGGATCAGCATTTGTTGATGAAACTATACGTAGTATTCTTAGTCAGACAATTGATAACTTTGAATATATTATTATTGATGATGCATCAACTGATGATAGCGCAGATCATATTAGAAAATTCACCGATCCCAGAATTAGATTTATACAAAATTCAACGAATCTAAGGTTAGTAAAAACGCGAAATTTAGGTTTAGCTGCAGCAGTAGGTAAATATATCGCGTTGATCGATCATGATGATGTAGCACTACCTAATAGATTTGAAGAACAACTTCAGGCTATTATTGACGATCCAGAATTGGTGATGGTTGCAAGTTATGCTGTAAATATTGATGAATCAGGCAATCTGGGGAATATCCGGGGCAATATAAATGACTCTGATGATGAGTTAAAAGTTCGCTTATTGTTTAGGAATCCCTTTATCAACTCAACATTGTTTTTTAAAAATTATCATGAGACAGGGTTAAGATATCATTACAAATTTCCGCTATCTGAGGATTATGACTTTATTGTTAGGTTATCAGAAAAAGGCAAATTGCACTTGATAAAAAAAGTTTTACTTGAATATAGAGTTCATACAAGTAACTACAGTCAGACAATGAATCATTCGATGATCGAGCTTGGTTCTGAGGTTAAACGTAGACTCTTACGCGGGTTAAATATTGAAGTGAATGAAACTGATTTATTGATACATTCTAATTTTGAACATCAACTTATGCCTTACGATCAAAAGGTTCTAGATTTGATGGGCGACTGGGCCAAAAAATTATTGAAATCAAGTGATGGGTCAGCCGTTTATGAGAAAAATATTTTTTGTAATGTTCTGTACGATGAGTTATCAATTGTCGCAGAAAAGTCAGTTGAGTTAATGCGCAATAATTTTTTATATTATCTTAAGCAACCATATTTCTCAGCATTGCGAAATAATCCATCTGCTGCAATTCGGTTGATTTTAAAACTTTTAATTCGAAGGAGTATTCGGAATAAGTTTTATTTATAACAAAATTATTATTTTATTTCTTATAATATCAATTTAAATGAAAAAAGTTTTATTAGTTGGTCCATTTGATAGATTTAACTATGGAGATTTACTATTTCCAATCATTTCTTCCAATAAGATCCTTCAAGATTATGATGTTAAATCTGAAATTTTTGCACTTATTCGCAGCGATTTATCTGAGTATGGTGCGTTAGGTACAAAGCCCATGCGAGACCTAAAAAGAAATGGTGAAATTAGTAAAGATGATATTGTAATTTTTGCCGGTGGCGGTATTATCAGTGCTAGTTGGATATATATGCATTCTAATTTTTTAAGTAGAACTTCTAATAATTTATTATACTACTTGAAGAAACTTATTGATGAAAATACCCTGAATCAGTTTAGTCGTATGTATTATGGGGGTTCCTCACCTTTTCCATTCGTGGCATCTCCTAGTGACTTTAAGGTTCCGGTAAAAATTGCTTATAATGCTGTTGGCGGCTCGGAATTGAAAAACTCAACGTCGCAGTTAAGGGTGAAAATATTGAATCGTTTGAGTAAGGCGTCTTATTTATCTGTACGTGATCAGAAGACTAAGGATCTTTTGCAGCCGATTGAATCAAATATTGAGATTAAATTATCACCTGACTCTGCGATAATTATGTCGGAACAATTTAATCTGGCATACCTTCAAAAATTTTCAAGTGTACAACATTTAGATCTGTTAAATGGTAGTAAATACGTTTGTTTTCAAGCAAATTTAAAGTATACAAATAAATATTTGTCACAAATTGTTGAAGTATTAGAATTTATTAATAATAAGTATAATTTTGAAATTGTTTTGTTGCCTATTGGTAGGTATGTCGGATTGGATGATCAACATGCATTGCGTATAATTAAATCTAAACTTTCAATTCCCGCCAAACTTGTTAGTGACAAAGCAAATATTTTTGAGATTATGAGCACTATCGCCAGTGCGTCTCTCTTTATTGGCACTAGCCTACATGGCAATGTAACATCGCAGTCATATGGAATTCCACATTTAGGCTTAAGTGACACAGAGTGCAAATTGGACTATTATTTAAAAACCTGGGATATTTATCCACAATCTATTTGTCTACGCTTGAATAATATGACTAATGTCACCAATATGATAGATAATGTACTTAAACTTGATCGTTCTGAGCTATTAAAGGTTAGAGCCGATCTGATATCCAAATGTCATGCAAACTTCAGTGAAATGGTAAAAGCCTGTGGCTTGGAATTAAAATAGCTTAGACTTAATACTTGATTACGTTTTAATTTAATCTTTGGCACCTATTGCCTTGGATTTACGTGTAATGGTTTGTTGTTGATGTTGATATTGTTGGCTACCTAATATGTTACTTTCAGTGTTCATGACGGGTTTTCTTGGTCGGAAGTTTTGATCAATTTCGTTGAAATTCAGCATTAAATAATTCTCACCCATATAGCTTATTTCGTCAATGTTTTTGGATGCTGTCTGGCAGTATCCTACAAATACGTTATTTTTTATTTTTAGATTTGACGCATCGATCGGTGAATTTTTGTTGAGAAACATTGGATAGATTTCATGCTTTAAATTATCATAATAGCGTGAAAAGGTAATGAATGTGTTGTGTTCTATGTTTAGTTTCCAGGGCCTATTCAAGTCAAATTGATTAATTTTCTTTTCTACGCCGAAAGTTATAGATGCACCATTGGTGTTATCACCCGAAAAGTTT
>Ga0210021_1002774_pt1 | contig 14762 bp, 10 predicted proteins | sample CryGeymeta201517_FD_183981 | JGI IMG/M metagenome (GOLD analysis project Ga0210021, IMG submission 183981) | Groundwater microbial communities from Crystal Geyser aquifers in Utah, USA - Crystal Geyser metaG 2015-17 (SPAdes) (version 2) | ecosystem: Environmental > Aquatic > Deep subsurface >... | reverse complement strand
AATATTTTGTGTGTTAAATAATTCTAAGAATTGCAGTCTTGAGAGTTTGGATATCAGTTATTGCAGTTGTCCACACAATTTCAAGGTCGACATCATCATATCCATGTATCAATTTATTTCGCATTGAAACGGCTTCGGCAATTGGAAAATCTTTATTGTCTGATAGGAACTTTTTATTCAATCTATTGGCCGCTTCACCTATTATTTCAACATTTCTAATAATGGCATCTTGTGATTTGTAGTCTTTCGAAAACTCATCAAAACTCATCCCAGAAACATACTGCTCAATTCTTTCAATAAACTGCAGCATTTGTTGTAAAATTAGTTTATCGTCTTTCATAAATAGTCAATAAATCTTCCTCAATAAAAGGCATAATAAGTTTATTCGGCTTAGTCACAAGATCAACCTTTTTACCCAGAAGCTGCTCTAGTTGTTTTTGAATTCGATATAGTTCAAACAGTCCGACACTCTTTTTTGAAAAATCAAATTTTACAAACAAATCAATGTCACTATCGTCAGTTTCTTCTCCTCTCGCATAAGAACCAAACAGTCCAACAAAATCAATATAATTTGCTTTTGCGATCTCTTCTATACCGAACTTACTCTTCTCAAAGAGGAACGTATTATTTTTTCTCATACTATAGATTGTATCATTTATCTAAGACTAATCACGCTTCCTTAAGTAGCAGGGTCACACATCCCTACTCACCACAAACCCCTGCAGTCACCGTAACCAGACCTTCTCGTACCGTAACACAGGTTGGGTTACCCGTAGCCTCATCGTAGACAGTAATCCCGTTATGTACGGTTACAGTGTTTGCTTCAATCTGCTGGGCTGTTACTTTTCCTGTAACCTCAATTGATCCATCAGTTTTCATAACAATCTTTCCATTAAACACATCAACGTTACCTGACCGATATCCATTTTGTAATTTAAGTACTCCACCTGGTACATTGAGTGAAGAATTCTCGAGTGATAATGCCCCCACGTTTAATCGTCCCGTGACGGTTGCATTGGTAAATGTGGATGCTCCCAATACTGACAATGTTTGTAACCGTAAATCATTCAGTGAACTTGTATCAACTGGTGTGTTCGAAAGCGCAAGCGTGCTATGGTTCGGATCGTACCAAGAAAGATTCGTAAACACGCTCACGGTACATGCGGTCGTTTCACTTCCTTTAATTTCTAAATTCGAATCTCCCGCCTCTCCGGCGGACGGGCTAAATTCTAAATTACTAGTTACTAATTCCTGATTACTAGTTACACACTCTGCATTTGAGAGTGCCCTCCCCACAACCATACCCGCAACTGTCGCCTTCATTCCTTCACCTGAAATGGAACTGGATGTTATATAGTCACCTTTTTTAATCTCACCATTTTGATCGTTAACGATCACAGGTACGCGACCAACGAGGGCAACAGCAACACCGTTTTCAACATTACTACCGAGCAATAATGCCGGTTTGGTGGTAACGACGCCAAGTAGATCTGGATCGTATACAATCTCTGATTTTCCTACTTTAGAATTTAATGATTCGGATTTAGTGCTTAAACTAACGACCGTCCCCGGTACAATTCCTGTTTCATCCGTCGGATAAACCTCAGCTACGTCAGCCGATGGTGATGATCCTGTCCCATCGTAAAAATAATCACCCTCTGCATCTACACTAAATACGTTTGAACCAGTATTTTGAACATTAAACAAAAGAGCGTTTGCAGACGGCGAAGCCGCATTTACCGTAAGTTTTGAAGTTGGATTTGTGGTGCCAATTCCAAGATTTCCTGACACATACCCATTCCCCGCAGAGTTTAGGCTAAAAAGCAACGTTGAACCACCGTTATACACCTTGAGTCCACCAGTTCCAGCTAACGAGTTGGTTGCATCGTAATTCAATCGAATTGCTCCATCTCCCTGTGCATTAATATCAAGATTAGCTGTTGAAAGGGAGGCGGTCCCTCCAAAGCTGGTGTTCGAAATTGTTGCTGCGTTAATCATTCCATTAATGTCATCAATGTACGCCGTCCACTCAGTTGTGGAGGAAGATGTTACACGATACCGAATTTGAGTAATTGATGAGCGTGGAGAAACCGCACTAATGTCGCACGTTTTTCTTTCCCAAACATTTGCAGAACTTACCGAAAACACACCTGATGAAAAGTCAGAATTGTCTCCACAACTTTGCCAACCGGATCCGTTGTAAAATTCATATGCCATATATGATCCTGTTCGGGATGAATATATCTCAAAAGTAATGCTGTTTTTGTTCGTGAGATCTACACTCGAAATTGTTTTACTAAGCGCATACGTCGTTTGATCAATTGGTGAATACAGCGTTTTTAGCACTCCGTTTTGAACCGTTCCTGTATTTCCACCAATGGTGTAGGTATATCTATTTGATGAGGTATCGGTAAACCTAAAGGTCTGGTGATTGGAGATTGGGGTTGTTAACTGGGTTTGTCCAACGGTTGAAAATGCTCCTACGTTTCCTGATGCATCAACAACTGCACGATATACGGTTGATTGTTTTGTTCCACCTGTTGTGGTGCCGCCAGTAACGTAGAGGTAATTCACGAAACCTACCGTATCAAAATAGGTAGTATGTCCATACAGTCCTTGTGGCAGAGAACTTTGTCCGCTTGTTGTAAGCGAAACAATATTTCCACTACTATTAATCGTTCCTTTATACACCGTCGTTTGTGCAGTCGATCCATTGAGTCCCCCGATTACCCATATGTAGTTTGTAGAAGAAATTGTTCCCATCGTTGCAGTATGGTATGAAATACCAAGTGGTAGTTGCACCTGACTGGTGGTTGTAAATGCCGCAATATTACTACCACTGAAAGTTCCCTTATACACCGTAGTTGCATCAGCACTCCCCGTATTGCCTCCTAGAACGTACAGATAATTCGAGGTTCCAATCGTTAGAGCATTTGTTGTATGAGCAAAAAGACTCGAAACAAGTGGTACAGCTGATGTAGAAAACGCAGATAGTGTCCCGTCGGTTGGATCGATCACACTTTGATAAATCTGATTGACTGCACTGCCAGATGTATTCTTTCCTCCAAGTACATAGAGTACCGACGATAGAGCTGAGTTGGAGTAGACACCTAGGGAACCATCCTGAGCCACCACCCCGCCACTTCCTTTAACTCCACCCGCAACCGTAATCGTTGAACCGGAAGTATTAAGCAACCCCATGTGTTCCAAAGTTACACGTCCGCCGCCACCACCACCGCCGCCATAGGTACCATTACCACCACCGCCACCATTTACCGAAAGGATACCACTAACCGTAATATCCGTTGACTGGATGTGGATTCCACCACCACTCCCTCCTCCACTGGCTGTAGTGCCCGCATAACCAACCGCTCCATTTGCACTAATGCTTCCCGTTATCAAAACATCCCCACCAGAATTTATCCTCAGGCCTCCACCACCCGCAGAATATGAGGAAGATGCTCCCGATCCACTCCCACCACTGCTCCCCGAATCATCACCTGTGTATACACCACCACCCAAACCATTCCCCCCCGTTCCACCAGCTCCTCCATAGCTACCACCACCACCACCATACGTACTCGCTACACCTAGTGAGCCGTATCCATCACCACTGCCATTTGTGTATGTAGTAGTAGGTCCAGCGTAACCAGCCCCATCCAAAAGAATGGTACCTGCTATTGTCACATTCCCTGTAGCTTTCATTGTCATAAAGTTTGAAGTTGAAGCAATTGCTGTTGTTGCATCGAGTGTCTTTCCACTTGGGATATTCATTGTTGTGAAATTATAACTATTCTTTCCTGGATCATATAAAACAGTAGTCTGGCTTTGTCCCCCGAGCAAAACTAAAAACTTTCCTTTCTGCAAACCTGATGTAATCGCAATCGTGTGTCCTCCCTGACCAACAGGAGAAGCCGCAGTTGAACCAGTACTAAACGTATTTGTTGAAGGATTGTACTTCTTAGTTACATTTGAATTAGCAGTAATTGTCAGAACAAATCCAGCATATGGGCCGGTTTCAACTAAAAAAGAGTGTGCAGAAGCTCGTGGTGTAGTTCCAAGATCAGGACCTGCACCGTACGTATTCGTTGCCGGATCATATATCTTTGTTACTGATGTACTGCCCGTTACTGTCAGTATCTTCCCTGCCTCTGAACCAGACGGAATCACAAACGAATGCGAACCCGAGTCAGCATTTGCCCCAAGACTGGGCCCCGCGCCGTAGGTATTTGTTGCCGGATTGTATAGTCGAACCGATGTCGTTCCAAATACAGCTATGGTCATTATTTTCCCTGCCTCTGAACCAGATGGAATCACAAACGAATGCGAATATTCCGCAACAGTCGCCCCTATTGATGGTCCTGCGCTGAATGTATTCGTTGCCGGATCATATATATTTGATACTGATGAGTTGTTTCCCAAAAGAGTTAGAATCTTTCCTGCGCTGGGTCCTGTTGAAATAGCAACTGAATGCGCGCCGTATCTCACATTTGCCCCGACAGAAGGCCCTGCGCTATATGTATTTGTTGCTGGGTCATATAGTTTTGTTACTGATGTACCTTCACCAATAAAGGTCAGTATCTTACCTGACTCTGAACCAGATGGAATCACAAACGAATGCGAACCCGACCCAGCACTTGCCCCCAGGCTAGGTCCTTCGCTAAACGAGTCTGTCATCGTATCGTAAATTTTTGTGCTGGATGCCACTCCACCTAGAATTACTAAATAATTTCCCATTTGTGGACCGGATGGTATTAAAACACTATGTGCAGCGGTATACACTATTGGCAGCGAACTAATTGATGGGCCCGCACCATAGGTATTAGTAGCTGGGTCATACACTTTGATAGCTGTATTATTTCCAGCTCCTGGTACCGTTATTATTTTTCCGGCAATTGGACCCGATGACACCAAGAATGAATGCGAACCCATCCACGCACTAATACCTACATTAGGTCCTGCCCCATATGTATTGGTTGCCGGATTATAGATAACGGTAGTCTGATTAAGATTTGCCGATACTGTCAAAATCTTCCCTGCTTCTGAACCAGATGGGATGACAAATGAATGCGATCCTAGGCCGGGAGTCGTGCCTAAATCAGGACCTGCACCGTACGTATTCGTTGCCGGATCATATATCTTTGTTACTGATGTACTTCCCGTTACTGTCAGTATCTTACCTGACTCTGAACCAGATGGAATCACAAACGAATGCGAACCCGATCCAGTATTTACCCCAAGGCTTGGACCGGCACTATAGGTATTTGTCGCTGGGTCATACAGTTTTGTTACCGATGAACCATTTCCCGTAATGGTTAGAATTTTTCCTGCCTGCGGTCCTGTAGTAATTGCCATTGAGTGAGCCCCATCTCCAGTATTTACCCCAAGGCTTGGACCGGCACTATAGGCATTTGTTGCTGGATCATATAGTTTTGTTATAGATGAAGCATTCGCGGTAATGGTTAGAACTTTTCCTGCCTGTGGTCCTGTAGTTATTGCAAACGAGTGAGATCCAGTACTCGCTTTAGTTTCCAAATCAGGACCTGCTGAAAAAGTATGCGTTGCCGGATTATAGATTCTAGTCAAAGCCGATTCTCCCACAACAACCAAAATTTTACCTGTGTTGGGACCAGAGGTAATCGCAAACGAATGAGAGCCAGTATATGCATTTGCTCCAAGACTTGGGCCTGCAGTATAGGTATTTGTTGCTGGGTCATAGATTTGTGTACTTGAAGAAGAATTCGCAACGATCATCAGAGTCTTACCGGCTTGTGGACCGGATGGTATAATGAAAGAATGTGCTGCATATCCGGGCAACTTGTCTATAGCCGCCCCATATATAAAGGAGTCTGTATTTGAAGACCCGACCTTATTTATCGTACATTTTGATACAAAATCCCATGTCAATCCTGCTCCTGTACATCCTCCAACCCTGTTGGTTAAGGATAAGTCAAGCGATCCATCAGCTCCCGTTCCGGAATCAACAGGTGGTGTTGCAGATACTACAGAAGTGTCCATGAGAGAACTAGGGAGAGAATTCGCGCTTGTTGAAAAACTCCCTACATTTCCCGTTGTTGCATTTACCGCTGCAAATTCAATACTACTTAAACTATTTGCGGCTGTCCCATCTGATGAACCACCTACTGCATAGGCGTATGTGTTTCCAGCAAAACTGGCGGTCGTAAACCCAAAATTAGTTCGTGCTGTAGCAAGCTGTCCTTGTGAAGTCGTTGAAAATACTCCAATGTTGTCGGCTGTTGCGAGCGCTTTGATTGACCCTGTACCTTCTTGTTTAATCGTTCCTTCCAGTGATAGTGGATATTGGGTGGTGTCTGATGAAGTCCATACTCCGAGACTATCCATACTATCTATCTGGATATCACCAACATATGATGCATACTGAGCACCAATCGAATTGAGGGCTGAATTCGAATAATACAGATAGTACGTGTCACTTGCGGCCGGTGCAATCGATGAAGATAATTGAAACGTAAACGTAACGTTTGACGATGTGTGAGAATACATGTTTCGTGCAATCTCTACCGGTGATCCTCCGTTGTCCCACGATGTGCGTAAATCATAATACGGTGATCCTGCTTGAGTATTTGCAAAAACTTGCGCCGCATCAGTTGAACTTAACGTAATCGAAATCTGATAATTAGAGGGGATGGTTGACCCTGAATTATTGGTAACCGTAATGGGTCTTCTGTAATTAAAATCGTTACCGGTCAAACTCCACCCTGCGAGTACTGATGTACCAACAAGCGTACTGCTTGCATTCGTAAGCTTGATCGCAGTTCCCGCCGAGACATCTGTAGAGTTTACCGTAAGATATGCTTCTGTTCCGGTGGTATTGGTTACATTAAAAATATCTCCGGTTGATGAGATTGCTGCACGTAAGGTAAGCGCTACTTCATCACTTTGAAGCGGACTAATAATTGTTGCACCGGATATTCGAGCGGTTCCATTTACATCAAGTTTGTAGGTAGATGCCGTAGTTCCAATTCCAATATTCCCAATTCCATAACTTAAATCAGTTCCCGTTTGCGTCCAATAACCGGTACCAAGTGCGGTAAGATCATCCCAGCTTGTGCCATTGTAAAAGTAGATATTTCCGTCGGCATTAGTGTACATATCACCAAGCACAGCACTAACAGGAGTTGAAGAAGCGTCAAGACGCATTGCTCCCGCAACTTCAAGAGGTCTCTCGGGGGTGGTTGTTCCCACACCAACACCTGTTGAGGTTACATACAAAAATGGATCAACTCCAGCAGTTGCTCCTCCTAAACCAACATTTCCAGAGGAATCGATGTTAATTGATGTTCCTGAACCTGCGTCAACAATGCTTCCATTCTCAATACCAGTCCCAGCAGCATTAAATCGAGAAATGTAATTGTCGGTTCCTGATCCCGTTACAATTCCAGCACTTGCGGTGCTACTCCATGCCGTTGAACTACCGGTTGAAGTTAATATGTACCCAGAAGATCCTGCAGATGACAAGCCATCAACAAGTGATCCTGAAAGTAAAAGATCTCCCGTGAATTTACCTGTTCCTGAAACGTCAAGTTCATATTCAGGTGTGGTTGTGCCGATTCCAATATTGCGTCCACTTTCATAGATACTTGATTTGACGAGCGGGCCGGTACCGTTTCCTTTGTATACATAGTTTGAGTCAAAACCTTCAAGTCCGGTTCCTCCTTTGGAAACTGGCAAAACTCCACTTACCTCTTCAGAAAGTGAGACAGTATTCCCCCCACTTAATACACCGTTTACACTTTTGACCAACCCATCAGCCACCGAACTTAGAGTAATACCGGCAAACGTAGGGCTTGATGTAACACCAATGTTTTGTGGAAGACTTAAGGTAACATTTCCGGTTGTTGCCGAAATCGTGACCTGATCAGTCGTACCGACGAGTGCTGATACCCCACCGCTATATGAAATGGTTAGGTCACTATCTCCCGTAACCTGAATACCGCCCAAACCTTTGATGCTGTTTATGTTGTTAGCTGCCGGTGTCCCCGTATTAGCTAGACCTCCGTTATATGAAATGGTTAGATCATTCTCACCGGTAACCTGAATACCTCCAACTCCTTTTATGCTGTTAATAATGTTTGATGCGGTGATTTTTCCAGCTCCCAGTTTAATATCTTGTCCATCCATATCAAAACCACCTTTAAATGTTGCAACTCCATCTACATAAAGATCCGATATTCTTACCGGAATATGAAAAACAAAAATCCGCTCACTATCTTTCGTATTATCTTCCAGCACTGATGAAGTATTTGGTAAACCTAACGCAACATCTCGTTCAGATACTCCACCTGGCGTTGAAAAAAGCTCTCTCGATGAAAATGCGAACTGATAAAAACCAACCAGAAGTAAAAGTCCCGTAACAATTACAACAGAACTTTTTACTCCATGACTACCAGGAATGTTCTGATACATTCGCACCACTCTCCCCCACACATTATCAATTATTTTTAAATACACTGATTTTTAGTTTATGCTCCCAGCGAGAAGGAGTCAATGAAAACAGGCCAAATTGCACATTCACGCGAGCCTACTTTAGACATTGTTATTCTTTAGCTTTTGTATCATACTTATTTTCATGAGTACGCAAAAAATAACTGAAGAGTCAAATCAAAAAATACATATTTACGTAGGCAGTCCTGAGAAAATCCTTTTTGAAGGAGAGGCAATAGGCTTAACCACTTTTAACAGTAAGGGGGAGTTTAGCATTATTCCACAACATATAAATTTTAGAACATTAATTCAAGATAAAATAGCTGTACATGTATCAAACGATGATATAAAAGAATTCACAATCTCCAAAGGAGTATTATCTTTTTCAAATAATAAGCTTGAGGCTTATATTATTTAGTAATTTTCCCGATATATAAAAAGTTCTCAGGTATCTCAGTGTCATACCTACCCTCAACAATACCCATTACATCTTTAATGGTGTCCTGCATCTTTACGTAATCCCTCTCCCTCCCAGTCTGTTTTGCAGTTGCAAGAAAATTCTGAGTCATATAATTTCTTAGTAACTGAGAGCGCTTATAAACAACCTGATCTTCAAGAGATAATTCTGAGTAACCAATTAGCGAAACAATACGATCCAGGTTTTTTGCTTTTTGTAAAATATTCCGAGCCATTTCATATGCCCCATAATGTACATCTCCAACAATAGAGCGTGTTAGAGCTGTTGAAGATGATTCCAACAAATCAACTGCAGGTAACACACCTTCTTGGTAAATCGCCCGGGACAAAACAACAAAACTTGTAAGATGAGGTTGGATTGCCCGAACACCAAAATCAGTAAAATCATCTGACGGCACAAACACTGTCTCTATAGAAGTTATATACCCATCGGACGTTGACATAAGATTGCTGTGCAATTGTCCCAATTCTGACACAAGGGTAGGTTGATATCCGTCTTCTGAAGGAAGCATATTCATGAGCGTTGAGAGCTCACTTCCAGCTTGAGTAAATCTATAAATATTATCAATAAAAAATAGTACGTCTGTCTTTAGCGAATCTCTAAAATGGTTCGCCAACACAGCACCGGCAGACGCTGTGTTGTGACGAATTGCTGGATTTTCGCCCATTTGGCCTACAATTAGTGCAACAGAATCATGAGCAGCATTTTCTTTTAATCGTTCATGTAACTCTTTTGCCTCCCGGGACCGTTCACCAACCGCGCTAAATACGGAAACTATTTTCTTATTTGTTTTTGAATCAATTATTAAATTGTTGATCAACTCGTTAATTAATACCGTCTTTCCAACACCAGCCCCACCAAAAAGTCCCAGTTTCCCTCCTGTAATTAGTGGTGCAAAAAAGTCAATCGCTTTTATACCTGTCTCTAATATTTCTGTTGATAAAACGGCCTTATCTAAATCAACACCTTTAGTTTTGGCTAATGTTACATACGAATCGGACTCTATTTGTCCTAACCCATCAAACGAATTTCCAAAAATATCAAATGCCCGCCCTAAAACTGCTCGCCCTGCTGGGATCCGCAACTTTTTTTCACTATTTATCACAACCATGCCCCTACCAAGTTTGTGCAAATTATTGAGAGCCAAACAATAATACGTATTTTTGCTTACTGAACTAAAAACCTCTAACAACGTAGTAACATCCTCTTCTAAGGTTAAAATATCATGTATCTCTGGAGCGTAATGAGATGAAAATTCAACCTCAATCACTTGTCCGTTAACCCCAACAATTACTGCGTTTTTACTTTGTTTCATGTTTAATGTGACCAATAATGAACCCCTACCAATAAATCTTGTTGTTTTTTATTCCTCAATCGCTTGCTATTACGTAAAGCCATATATTTGAGCAACCGCAACCTCTTGTCAATAGCATACGTTGATTCTTCAAGTGAGGCGACCCGAGATCCTATCTGAGCTAACACTGATTCTTCTATCCCTCTGTTAAAAAGTGATGCAAATATTTGGGTTTCAAAAAAGGTTAATAACTCAACTGGACTTGGTTCAACTAAATAATACTCTCCTCCTTCTGCTATATTTACCGTCTCGTTCTTATTACGCAATACATCCATCTCACCAGTAATAGAAACACTCATCGCTTCTTGCTGAAGAATATTCTCAAACTCACCATAAAATACTCGTACATCTTGATACTCCATCAGGTGTTTCATGACCGGCTCTAGTTGTTTTGAGTTACTCATACCAAAACGTTCTTCAACATCAAAGTACGTATATTTAACTGTTCCAGCCAATTGAACCATAAGGCTTTTACCTATTTTCCCAATAACAACCAAATCCGGGTGTTGTGATTCATTGTTTTCCATAAATTTAGTAAATACTTTTTTATTAATGCCCCCTGCAAACTTATCATTCCCCGTAATAAGCACTGACACGTGTTTCTTGGTTTTATCTGAAATTAATCCCACTTGTTTCTTCGTATCTTTTTGAGTTGCCCACAACCTCTCATTCTTATATGCCTGTTTCATGCTTTCATACAGGGAAAGTAACCGCTTATAATATTCTCTCGCTTTAATAATAGATTTTCTAGTTTTGTACATCTTAAGCATATACACTTCTTCATATGTTTTTACTAATCCACCAAGGACCGTAACGTTTTCAATTTCGTCTTTTATTGTATTTTTGTTTTGCATAATTCTTGTAGGCGAGTTGCGTGCTCAGTAACCTTTCCAATCAACCCATCAAACGTATCGGCTTTAACAAGTTCATCAATTTCGGTCTTAACCTTTTGGTCATGTTCATAAATATCAACGAAATTATTTCTGTACCAAATAATCTTTTCGAGGGAATCCTTTTTAAAAATTTCAGCCCAAACCATTGCTAAAAATGCAACCATCGGCTCCAGTGAATACACAATACCGGTATCTTGATTAAAAATTTCATACATCGTGTTTCCTAACTCAAGGTCTTTTTTAAGAATATCTGAAACCTCGCTACCAAAATGAGATAACTGTAAACTTTTTTCATATTTTGTTGTCAAAAAGGATGAAATAGTACGATTAATGTCTTGCAATAAAACTGACTGTGTCTGCCTTCCTAATCTAGTCACTGAAAGTGCAATATTAATAGCAGGACGCCTTCCCTTAACAAACTCAGCCTGATCAAAATACAGATGCCCGTCAGTAATACTAATCAAATTCGAAACAATATAGTCGGTTAAATCTCCTTGAACAGTTTGGGCAACAGGAAAACAGGTTACTGAACCTTTTTCGGTAGGATCGGTGCCAATAATTCCAGCCCGTTCTAATAACCTTGCATGTAAATAAAAGATATCTCCTGGATAAGAGTCTCTACCAGGAAATTTATTCGACAAGATTGATACTTCTCGGTAATACATAGCATGCGTCGATAAATTATCAAGAATCAGCATTACATCGAATCCTTGTTTTTTAAAGTATTCTGCGAATGCCATACCTGTATATGGAGAAATAAGGATATGACCATGTGGTGAATTAGTTGAAGAAAAAACTAAAACAGCTCTTTCTGACAGAGCATTTTTCTGAAGAAAGTCTTGGATAATTTTAATCTCAGAAATATTTGCGCCAACCAATACATATACGACGATACCTCCACGATTAACATGTTGTTTTAATACTGATAATAGAAATGAGGTTTTCCCAGTCTTTTTATCACCCACAACCAACTCAGTTTGACCACTCCCAATTGGAATCAAAACATCTGCCAAACTAACTCCCGTTACAAACTGATTACGAACTGTAAGTCTACGATCCATAGATGGAGGCTGTGTGTCCACAACCAACTCATCTACATATTCACCCTTGGAGGCATTCGTGTTAGTACTATCAATGACCCCAATCACAGTTCCCATTGCATCCACAACATTACCAAGTAAATTTTGACGTACTTTAACCTGTAATACCTCGTCTAGCCGCGTAACCTTTTGTCCTACTTTAGCAGGATCTATTGAGAAAAGAAGTATGGTTGTAACATCTTCACGTATTGACTGAACTTGACCTAATTCATTATTATCAAAAACAACCATCTCATCCGCCTTAACGTGAGGCAACCCAACAACGGTAACAATAGGGTGAGAAATCCCAATAACCTCCCCATACTCATTAGTTTTGGTATATGTTTTATCGAATAAATCCATGTGCTATATTTCTAACCTACTTTCAACTTCTTGACGTATTGAATAATCATAAACATGACCATCTTTTAAAATGACAACCCCACCGTAAATGTCTGGATTCACTGAATAATCAACCAAAGTCTTCTGAGGTCCTTCAATCTGATTGACCACTTGATTAATCGTATCTAGGGTTGGGATGGTAGCAAATACAAATGACAACGTGGGCAAATCTTCAATTGTTTTAATAATCTGTGTAATAAAATCTACGAATGACGCCTTATCATCAGTCTCAATATTATTCGTTTTCAAATCGGACAACACACACATTACGGCATCTTCATCTAAAAACTGACCCAAAACTTCTACATAATTTTCTGATGTCTCATATACACCACGGATTAATGCATGAAGTTCTTTGCGTAACCGATCTGCTTCCGAAGTGGTTTGTATGACATTCAAGATTTGTAGGGTTCCCATTTTTAGTTAAAAACATTGTCTTTCTTTGCCTTTTGAATATTATTACGTATGAGGGTTTCTCTCTCTGTCTCAGACAATGAAGGGGTAACAATCTTTTTTACTAATAGTTGAACTTTTTCAACGACCTTGGCCTCAACATGGTCATCTACCTTTTTCAACTGATCCAAACGATACTCTTCGACTTGTTTTTCAACCCCAACCATACTTTCTTCAAATTTTTCATGTATCTTTGCATACACCTCCTGAATTTCAGAACTAAATAGTTTATTAAATTCTCCTAATGAACCCTTAGCCTCTTCCTTCATAACACTGGTAGCCTCATGCATCTTTTCTCTAAATTCAAGCGATACTGCTTTTAAGGATTCCATATTTTGAGAATGCATCTTTACCATAAAATCCTCAAATGCAGCTTCTTGGTCTATTCCTATTTGTTCAATGTGTCTGTTAAACGTTGAGTCTATTTTTTGGGCAGACTCTTTTGATTCCACTAACATCTGTGTCGATTGCTCAACTGCATGTTGAATAATCTTGGTAGCTTCATTTTGTGCATCTTCCAAAACTGTCTGTGCATTATTTTCCAACGAATCGTTATATTTTTTCTGTTCAAAACTATGATTGAGATAGCGCAAGACATAGATTAAACCAACTATAAAAATAATGACATTAAAAATAACTATTTCTAATAGAATTCCAGAAAACATCGTTGATAGAGTAAACATACTTTATATCGTTATAATTCCGTACGCCAATAACACTCCCCCCAAAACAACAACTATTGTTAAACTCAAATTAACCAATAAACCTGAAAGAATTGATTTTTTTGCTAAAGGATTTCTTCCTAACGCCTCTATTCCTCGCAATGAAATCCTGCCTAAAACAAAAAATCCAAATCCAAGAGATAGTACTGCCACCAAAATAGCTAACAGATACCTTATTGCAAGTGACGGTTCTGCTGAAACACTCTGATTCCCACTGTTGAGAAACCCAAGAAGAGAAGCTTGTAATCCTCCTAAAAATCCATTGGCGTTTCCGCCCTCATTTCCTAAATCACTAAGCAATACTGTAACATTAATTAATGTAGGAGCATTCTCATCTTGACTTAAAGACTCCTGTGCAACACCAAGTGTTTGGGCTCTCCTTCCATCCCACTTAACTCCAACTCCAGGAATCGATGAACTCATAATATAATCTCCCTCTTCAATACTCCCCCCAGAAGAACTAACAAGCACTTGCACTTTTCCACCCCTTACTAATGGATACAAGGTACCATCTTGCTCATTCAAGAATTGCAATTCAACATCAGAATTCAAACTAATTACCCCAGCAATTTCTTCTGCTAAAGAGTTTTCCGCTAATCGATATGTCCCATCTACAAAAGAAATAATACTTCCCTCTACCACCTCTTGACCTTGTTCAACGGTAACAGGAATACTGTCGGAATATTGGATAGATTGAGCTGAAACCTTGTCATCAAATGCCACAAACATTAACAGAAAAATTATAAAAAGATATTCCTTTTTCAACATACCTTTTTATAGTACACCTCAAAACTAAAATATCCTACTATCAAAAAATATTTGTAGCGACGAAGTGATAATGTCCTGTTTGGGCGAAGTAGAAATGTCCTCAATTAGAATAAGGTAGTACACGAAAAGAAAGGAGGTGACTACCGA
>Ga0210021_1002770_pt1 | contig 14770 bp, 9 predicted proteins | sample CryGeymeta201517_FD_183981 | JGI IMG/M metagenome (GOLD analysis project Ga0210021, IMG submission 183981) | Groundwater microbial communities from Crystal Geyser aquifers in Utah, USA - Crystal Geyser metaG 2015-17 (SPAdes) (version 2) | ecosystem: Environmental > Aquatic > Deep subsurface >... | reverse complement strand
GATTTTTTAACACCATCGCTTCAAGACCGGGTTCATATATTGGTATAATGCCTTGGTTAAGCCTGTCTATTTTGTGTTCGTCAATATCTACACAAGTTACCTTATTTCCCATTTCAGAAAAACATGTTCCCGAAACGAGTCCGACATAACCTGTGCCTACAATTACAATATTCATTTTTTTGAATGCCTATCAGCTAAAGCATAAGGGCTTTTTATGGATTAAATTATTTGTAATTAATTAGTCTGTGAATTAATTATTAATGATTTGGTTAGGAGCGTTTTACCAAAAAGGTCACAAAACCACAGAATGCTATTTTTCAATACTTTGTGCGCTTTGTGCGTTTTTATTTGTGAATTTTGTGGTTAATTTATTCATAGCCAATTAATTATTTATACACACTGATTCGTTTCAATTATTTGATTGCTATCTTAAATTCGCATTATTTATTTTGCCCCTTTTTTATAACTATTCATCTGTTTTAATAATTGCATTTAAGATGCTAAGTATCTATAAAACAGGCAATAAATTTAATTTTTTATTAAAATAAAATTACCAATTAAACTCATTTTTTACATGGCTTCGCCGTTCTCAGTCCCACCTTTAATGGTGTTAGGAGCAGACTTATTATATTTTTATCAATTTTGCTTTAGCATCGGATTTATAAGTCCGCATTATCTTGGCAAAATTTTTTAAACCCTTTTAATTCCCGTTTTATGGGTTAAGGGGTTCGTTATTTTTTATGACCTCAATATAACTCAAAGGTACGTTTAAAACAAATTCTAATCCCAAATTTTTTACACAAACTAAGAGGCGTTGTTTGCCCTTAACCTCAACACATTCGCCATAAAGTCCTGTTAAAGGTCCGTGGGTGATTTGAATAGGCGTACCCGGTTTATAATCGGCAAGCTTTTTACTTTCAATCACATCGGGATGTTGGCAAATTATTTTTAAATTCTCAATTTCATAATCTTTTACTACGGCTGGCTTTTTTAAATACTTTAAGATGCCAACTACTCCATTAAACTGAAATAAATCAAATAAGTATTTTTCATCTATTCTCACAAAAACATAAGAAGGGATGATGGGTACTTTTACTTTTTTCTTCCGATCACTCCATTGCTTTATGGTGCTTATTAGGGGTAAAAAAACCTCATAACCCGCTTGTGTCAACACCAATTCAACCTTTTTTTCAAAACGCGGTTTGGTATAAATAGCATACCAAATCAAGTTTGATGGTTGGCATTTAGCGTTTGACGGTTCTACATTTTGGACTTGGTTATTCAATTGTTTCTTATTTTATTAGATTGATCCTCCATAATCCAATACCCTCCTTTTGCAGAGCCTATTCGTTTTAAAACACCTGTCACTTTTAATTTTGCTATATTTTCTTTAATCTTTCTTTGTGATATTCCAATGATTTCTGTTAATTTAGATGTTGTAAAATCTTTATTGTCATTAATTATATTTGATATTTGCCTTTGATTTGCTGATAATTTATCAGTATTAAATTTTATGTTACTTTCGGTGACCTTATCGGAAACCTGTTTATATAAAGTAACTCTAAACCCCTCAAATACTTCCTCAAATTTAGGCAACCCAATTCCGTGATTTTTATAATAAATGATAATTCTTTTAATTCCAGAACCATATTGTTCAATAAGCCCAACTTCTTTAAAAGCTCTTGCTATAAGCTTATTTCTAGCCCTTGATGTCTCATTATTAGAAGTTAAATCCTTGAGGGTTAAACCTCCAAATAACTTTCCTGGGTTAAAAAATTCTATACGGTCATCAAATATTTTAATAATGCTGGCGCTTGAATCTCTGTAATCACGATGAACAACCCTATTAATTACTATCTCACGAATCGCGTTAAGTGGGTAATCAAATCGCTCTTGGTGTTGAGACTCTCCAGTAATTACATATTCAACCATTAGATGCTTTTTAATAAAAGCCATAACTTCGTCTATTTCGGTAAATAAATCGGTTTGAAGTGACCAACTATCAATAATAGTAATGTCACTTTTGAATCTACCTAACTGTATATCACTAATAGCACAGTCATTTTTTGAGAATAATAAATAGGATCCAAAAGTAATTTGGTTGTTTTTTAAGATTTCAAGTTTTGAAAGTAAATCAGTTGTAGATCCATTTATTTTATCACCTGTATTCATTTCAATTTTTGACAAAAACCCATCCATTTTATCAGATGATAAATCAAGCATGTCATGATTGGGGTCTAAATAAAAATCCCAACTACTATTTATAGTTCTTAAATATTTATTCGCAATATCAATAACCCCCAATAAATGGTTCGAATTCGCTAGCCTTTTAAAATATTTATTTCTAAAAGCTATTGGTTTAACTGGGTATTCAATGACTTTTAAACTATCGACGTGCTTGTTTTTAAATTTAATAAATTCAACATCCGGTATTATTTGGGGTATTGTGTTTTGTTTAATTTCATTCACCCAATGTTGGATTGATTCTTTGATTGCCGAAACCCCAACGTTTTCTTTATGGTCATTACATCCTATAATGACGCTTCCCCCACTTGTATTTGAAAAAGCAACTAATGATTCTATAACAGACCTACTAAAGTTTGTTTTAAATTCAAGGACTTCACTTTCACCTTGGTTAATAATATTAAATAGTTTGCTCTGAATCAATTATAATCTACTTAATTCTATAAATAACTGGTTACAAAAATTTAGCTTACAAGCAATCATAGTGCCATTACTTGTTTTTAAATGGGTGGTTAGCTTGTTTGCTTTTTGCCAAAGGGTGGTAATCTCCTGTTAAAGAAGTTAATTCAGCGTTTCTAATATCATGAACGAGTTGAACCGAAGCTTTTGCATCGGCTAGACCAAAACCATTGCCGGCAATAATATTTTGATAACTTTTAGTATGCAAGTCAAAAAAGCCGTCGCTAAATTCAATTTCTTTGCCATCTACGGTTATTGAACGATAGGTGCGCTGACCTTTTTCTTGGGCTTCTTGTGGCAGCAAATCTTCATTTATCGATAAAAACCAACGCACGCGGGCTTGCTTAAATTCCAAAAAACCGGCGGCGCGATCGTGGGTGTGGATGTGTACCTTGTTATTTTTTAAATCACCAAAAATCCAAGCTAACATATCAAAAAAGTGAACCCCAATATTGGTAGCGATGCCACCCGATTTGCTTAATTCCCCTTTCCAAGACGTGTAATACCAATGGCCACGAGAGGTTAAATAAGTTAAATCAACCTCATAAATTTTATCTTTTGGTCCATTTGCAATTTGTTGCTTTAAAGCAATGATGCTTTGGTGTAGGCGCAACTGCAAAATGGTGTTGACCTTTTTATCGGTTTCACGCTCTATCACCTCAAGTGCGTCAATATTCCACGGGTTGAGCACCAATGGTTTTTCGCAAATGGCATGAGCACCACTGCGCAAAGCAAAGCGGATATGTGCATCGTGCAGGTAATTAGGTGTGCAAATGCTAACGTAATCTAATTTTAAGCCTTTGTCGCGTTTAAGCTTTTCAATGTGGCGGTCAAAACGCTCAAACTCCACAAAAAAATCGGCATTCGGAAAAAAACTATCCATAATGCCTACCGAATCAAATTTATCGAGAGCGGCAACTAAGTTATTGCCGGTATCTTTAATGGCTCTTAAATGGCGGGGAGCGATATAACCGGCAGCTCCTATTAATGCAAATTGTTTCATTTTTAATTTACTTTTTTAGCCATGAGAAATTTTTGGTCAATTCCTTACCTAAGTGAGCAAAAATAATCATTTTAATAGGATCGTAAAGCTTTTTTTAACCTTGTTTTAAAAGATTATATCCCAAATTTTTAGGGGAATTTTCCCTTTTTTGACAACTGTTCGCAAAAAGAAGCCCCCTCTAATTTTTATTGTAATTTATTTAAGGTTTGCAACTTAGTTATAAGCAAGCATTGTTTATGGTTTTTATTATTAAAAAGTAGCCTAAAAACACCGTTCACATACAAAAAGACGTCATTCACACCAAATATTTTTATTTTAAAACAGAATCGCTTAGGTTTGAATCAAAATCAATAATAATACGCTTTTTTACTACTAACTAAAAAAGGGTTGCTTCAGGTCTTTCTGAATCAACCTTTTTTTTGTTTTTCACCTTTACCTTAGTAAGTTTCATTTTGAAATCTATTTTTGCTACATTTGATTAAGAAAACTATTATGCGCTGGACTTTTAAACCGCTTCCTAACCAAACACAAGTTATTGATTTAGCCAAAAGCTTATCGGTTTCTAAAACCATTGCAAGCTTATTGGTGCAACGCGGTATTTTTGATTATAGCCAAGCAAAACAATTTTTTAGACCGCAACTTTCACATTTACACAATCCTTTTTTGATGAAAGATATGGAACTGGCGGTAAACCGGATTGAATTAGCAATGGCGCAACAGGAGCTTATTTTAATTTATGGGGATTATGATGTTGATGGCACTACGGCGGTGAGTTTGGTTTCGAGCTACTTAAAAGGTATTTACAACAAGGTTGCTACTTACATTCCTGACCGCTATGACGAGGGTTATGGCATCTCTTTTAAAGGTATCGATTTTGCCAATGATAACGGGATAAGCCTAATAATTGCCCTCGATTGTGGCATAAAAGCGCTTGAAAAAGTGGCTTATGCCAATCAAAAAAATATTGATTTTATTATTTGCGATCACCACAGGCCGGGCGACAAATTGCCAAATGCCATTGCCGTATTAGATCCTAAAAGGGCGGATTGTACCTATCCTTATGATGAGCTTTGCGGATGTGGCATCGGTTTTAAACTCATTCAGGCTTTATCCGAAAAAAGGCAACAAAATCCGAATGAATTAATTCCCTATTTAGACTTGGTAGCCACGGCAATTGCCGCAGATATCGTACCCATTACGGGCGAAAATCGCATTTTGTCCTATTTTGGTTTATCGGTTATTAACAGCAATCCGCGCCCCGGCATTAAGGCACTCATCGGGCAAACCAATAAAAAAGATTTAAATATTACCGACGTGGTTTTTACCATCGCTCCGCGCATAAATGCCGCAGGACGCATGAAACACGGTCGCTATGCCGTTGAATTGCTCACCGAAATGAATTTTGAACAAGCCGAACAATTTGCTAAAGAAATTGATGTGTTCAATTCAAATCGACGAACTGCAGATAAAACAATTACGCAACAAGCTTTAAAACAGATTATTGAAAATAAGGAACAAACCAATTCAACCACCGTTGTTTATAAAGAAAATTGGCATAAAGGGGTCATTGGTATTGTGGCATCACGCTTGATAGAAACCTATTACCGCCCCACTTTGGTCTTTACAAAAAGTGGTGAAAAACTGGCAGCGTCGGCCAGGTCGGTTCACGGATTTGATTTGTATAACGCCCTAGAACTTTGCGCTGAACATTTGGAACAGTTTGGAGGACATAAATATGCTGCCGGTTTGACTTTGCTCGAAGAAAATTATCAAAATTTTAAAGACCAATTTGAATCCATCGTAAAAAGTAGCATTCCAGAATCTTGCTTAATTCCTGAAATTTTAATCGATGCGCCTTTAGATTTGTGTGAAATCACTCCAAAATTTTATCGCATCCTTAAACAAATGGGGCCTTTTGGACCCGAAAATATGAATCCTATTTTTGTGGCTACCGGCTTGCGCGATAACGGCTATGGCAAAAAAATTGGTCAAGATGATTTGCATTTAAGACTCAATATTATCGCTGGAGCCGATTTTAAAACTTACCAAGCTGTGGGCTTTAATTTGGGGTCTAAATACAATTTGGTCTCGAACGGCAAGGCCTTTAAGGCGGCTTTTACCATTGAAGAAAATTATTGGAATGGCAACACCACCCTTCAATTAAACATCAAAGATTTGGAGGCAGATGACTAAAATTTAATTAATTTTATAAGCAAAAAATGTTTCAATTCACTATAAGCATCCTTAAATAGCCATTCTATGGAACCATTAAACCTCACTTTTTTACAATCGCATTTGGTTTGGGAAGACGTTTCTGCTAATCTCAAAGTTTTTTCTGCAAAATTAAACCAGCTAAAAAACCCAACCGATGTGGTGGTGTTGCCCGAAATGTTTACCACCGGATTTAGCATGAATTCAAAATTTTTGGCCGAAAAAATGGATGGCAAAAGTGTAACTTGGATGCAAATGCAGTCTAAAAAACTCCAAACCGTTGTTTTGGGAAGCCTTATTATTGAAGAAAATGGCCACTTTTTTAACCGCCTTGTGGTTGCCTTTCCTAACGGCGATTTAAAACAGTATAACAAACACCATTTGTTTACCCTATCGGGTGAAGATAAGGCCTATACCTCGGGGCAAGAGCGGTTACAATTCAATTATAAGGGTTGGAAAATTTGTCCGCTCATTTGTTATGATTTGCGTTTTCCAGTTTGGGCGCGAAACACTGCCAGTTATGACCTGCTTATTTATATTGCCAGTTGGCCTAAAACCAGAATAGATGCTTGGGATACGCTTTTAAAAGCTCGCGCCATTGAAAATATGAGCTATGTGCTTGGCGTTAATCGCGTTGGTGCTGATGGTAATCAGTTAGAATATCCAGGCCACTCGGCTGTTTATAATTGCTTGGGAGCTAAATTAGCTTCAACAAGCGAAAATCAAGAAGCCGTGTGCAGCATTTCACTTGATAAAAACCAACTTGTAACGACGCGAAATCAATTGAATTTTTTAAACGACCACGACCGGTTCAAAATTGTTTAATAGTTTTGAAAACCTTCAAAATTCTTGTCTTAAAAAGCGCTACTAATGCCAATAAACAGTCTAAAATTTTTCAAAATTTTAGATTATTCAACTAAATATCATTCGTTTAGTTGGGTAAACAGCGCAATAATTAAATTTTGACAAACCCATTCTAATTCAATCTTCATTATCAATAACGATTAAAAGCCACAGGGCTATTTAGCAATCATCCATTTGAATTGGTAAGTGGTATTTGGCACAACCATTCGCTCGGTAATGCGAAGCATGCGTTCGGGCAATTTCAATAAAAAATCACGGGCTTTTTCGGCTTCGGCAGTCAAACCATTTATTTTTTCGAGTTCCCAAGTGGTATTTAATTTTTTGATAATTTCGCAATAATCAAATCCGGTATAAACGCCGGCGCGTTGTGCTACCACCGAAAACTGGTCGAATAAACTAGCTTTTTGACCAAATGATTGTCTCAAATTCATCGCTGGCATCACAATTTTGTGTTTCATCATATACTGAAAAGCCAACATCATTTCGCTCGCATCACAATTGAAGATTTGCTTTACAAATTCGGAATAAGCAATGTGGTGGCGCATTTCATCACCCGCAATAATTTTAGACATTTTTGACAAGATTTTGTGTCCATTTTGCTTGGCAATTTTTGCCACATTATGATGTGAAATATAAGTTGCCAATTCTTGAAAACTGGTATAAACAAAGTTTTTATAAGGATCGCGACCTGTGCCTATTGACATGCCATCGGCAATTAAATGTTGGGTAGATATTTCGACTTCGCGCATATTAATCCTCCCCGATAAATAGAGGTATTTGTTTAATAAATCGCCATGGCGATTTTCTTCGGCTGTCCAAGCGCGCACCCACTTTGCCCAGCCATTATCTGCACCATTGTTATGTTGCGAAATGCCTTCAACCGATAATAACCAAGATTCATAAGTTGGCAAAGCTTCTTCGGTGATGGTGTCACCCACCATAACCGTCCAAAAATCATCGTCTAATTCTTTAGACAAGGCTCTAATTTCTTTGACTTCTTCAATGAAATTTTGACTTTGCGAATTGGGTAAAAAATCGGTTGGTTGCCAAATTTTATCGGGTGCAATTAAGAACTTTTCTACAAACAAATCAATGCTTTTTTCAAGGGTTTGCATCACTTCTAATCGGCTATTTTGTAAAGACATGATTGATGGTTTTTTATAAAGTGTAAAGCTATTGCTTTTGTTGGTTCTACTATTAACATTTTGATAGGTTTTTTCTATTCAAAAAAAAATCCTGAGCAAAAGCTTAGGATTTTTTAAGTCATTTTACTTTGTAAACCACTGATGCCAAGGGATTTTAGACAAAACAAATAAGAGTGCTAAGCCATAAAATAGCGCGATGGTTTTAAATTTTTCCTTGTCGGAGGCTTTCTTTTTGTGTTTAGAAAATCCAACTGTAATAAGGATGATTGCTAAAATCATCATTAAAGGATGTTCTACCACTATTAACCGCACGGCGGCTTCTTTCATTGATGCGCCCATGCCAATTTCACGTAAAGTGGCATAAAAAGGCGAAACATAATAGGCCATAAACCCAAGAAGTAACTGAATGTGAGCAAAGATGAGCGCAAAAAGCGCCAATCTCAAATCTTTTGTTTTAAATTCTTTATTGGCTATTAAGCCTAATAGTGCGTTGGTAAAGGCGATAATTATTGCCAAAAGTACCAAGTAAGCCCAAACGGAGTGCAAGTGTTTAATCATAATATTGTTTTTGATTTTGGTGATAAAAGTAAGTAAAATTTCAACACTATAAAAAAGTGCTTGTTGAATTGCAAAATGGTAAAAATTGAACATAAAAAAACCTCCTGTCAAAAAAGACAGGAGGTTTAAAAAAATTAAAATTTAGTGTTAGTTACCAAACGTATATCTCAAAGTAAATTGTGCTTGCCAAACATCAAAAACTGATGCATTTTTAGCAAAAGTTTTGTCTGCAAGAACGCGAACACCCGCTTCGTTTACATAGGTATTCATTTGGAATTGAGGAATGTTATCAACACCTGTTGTTCTATAATTTAAGATTACAGGAGCCACTGCTCTTTTTGAAATACCCCAATTTTTATTTATCATATTGGTGAAATTCAAGATGTCGGCTCTAAATTGGAATTTATTTGATTTACCCCAAAGGTTTACCGCAAAATCTTGAGTAACTGATAAATCTACGCGGTGCAACATTGGCAATACACCGCCATTTCTTTCGGCATATTGACCTCTTCTAGTTGATAAATACGGATCTTGATCAATAAAAGCATCGTAAGCAGCTTGTTGTTGTGCAGCGGTATAAACTGTTGGCACACCACTATTTGTAACGGTTAACGTTTGGAAAGTGATTTCAGATGCCGCATTTGGCACATAAACCAAATCATTGTTGCTAATTCTGTCACCGTTCATATCGCCACCATAAGTGTAAGAGTAAGCTCCTGATTTTTGTCCGATATAACCAAGGTTTACTGAAGTAGCTGATTTTACTTTACCCTTTCCGTATTCTATTTTATAACCAAAAATACCAACAATTCTATCTGGAATGTTATTGTTAGAATTTGCTAGCGGTAAATCGTTGTTGCCATTTACCGAACGTGCGCCTCTCCATGAGCCGGAAGCAATTGAGCCGGCAGACATTAAATCGCGCGCTTCAGAAAAAGTGTAGGCCAAAGATCCCCAAATACCATTTTTATAAGGGTATTCTAATTTAAACGTAGCCGAGCTGTAAAAGCCTTTATCGGTGTTTTCTAACACAATGGCATTCGACACATTGTCGTTAATTCTAACGCCATTGTCATTACGGGCATATCTTGGTCTGGTATCAGTGCCTACAAATGTTCCAACAGGTGCTTCTAAGTTAGCGTTAAAATAATTGATGGCATTGGTGTTTGAGGAATAAATAAATTCGGCTGTTCCTATAAAACCATAAGGCAATTTTTGATCAACCGCGATATTGGTTTTCCAAACTTGTGGAAATTTAAAATTCTTGTCAACCAAAGCCAAATCGAAAGAAGAAGGAAGGGTTGGAACGGCAGGAATAAAATAATCATTAGGGTTTGGCGTAAATCCAAAGCCACCTGCTGATATAGCACCCCCACTAACATCAATAAAACCTGTTAGCACCCCATTGTTACCAACGGCATTAGAGATGAATACATAAGGCGGACGACCGGTAAAGATACCACTACCACCACGCACTTGTGTTTTGCCATTTCCATTTACATCCCAGTTAAAACCAAATCTTGGTTCCCAAAGGGTTTGGGTTTTAGGACGGTCTTTTGTATTGTATTTTTTACCATCTAAAAAGGTTAAACTGTTAATAGCAGGATTTTCTAAAGACGTGTCTGAAAAAGAAACCGAAGATGCTCTAAAACCATAAGTAACTTTAAAATTATCATTAACCTTATATTCATCTTGAGCATAAATATCAAATTTAGTCGATTTAGTAATTTGCAAAGGTTCTGCAGCGCCTGGCAAAGCAGAATATCTAAATTGGAAACGAGCAGGGAATTTAGTGGTTGATGGGGCAAAGCCATTAGCAGCCGATTCGTTGGCGGCAGCATAAAAATCATCTAATGAATTAAAGATGTAAACACCGTTTGAAGCGGGGAAAAACAAGTTATTCGATTTGAATTTTTCAAAATTTAAACCAAATACAAGGGTGTGCTTGTCAAGGTATTTGGTCAAGTTATCGGTAAAATGCAAGGTGTTATAATCTAATTGATTTCCTGGTGTAAAAGGGTCTAAACCAACTGAAATAAGGGTTGGCCTATTAGAAGCACCATCGCGAATATCAATAAGCGGAAAAGTTGCGCCTTGTTGACCACGGTCTTCAATTTGTTTATCGTAGCCAAAAATAAAGTTGTTGTGTAAGGTTTCAGAAAACTTGGTGTTCAACTCTAACACAATAGAGCGGGTGTTATCTTGAATGGTATAACCACCATTTTTAAAAGCCATTGCATTTGAATTTGTTCTACGGTTACCTGCACCTGCTGAAAAAGAGTTTGAAACCATTTGGTCGGCTTCTGAATCGTGGTGAACGTAACGAACACTCATTTTATTATTATCGTTGATGTTCCAGTCCAATTTCATCAAGAATTTTTTTGATGTAGAGCCAGAGCTAAAGTTTTCCCAAGGACCGGTGGTATAGTTAAATTTATCTTGCATAAAATTAGATAAATCGAGCATTTGCTGATAGGTTGGTTTAGAAACCTGTGAACCACCATTAGGAGAATCGGTAGATGTCCAAGTGGTTGCCGGACTGGTATTATCAACTTTTTCAAAGTTGCCAAAAAAGAATAATTTATCTTTAATAATAGGCGCACCCACTCTAATGCCATAAATTTTTTCATCAAAAGTTGAAGGTGTAATTTTAACGTCACCGGCATTTCTACCAACAAAAGCGCGTTTGTTGTTTCTAAAAGAGTGATAGCCTGAGGCTTCAACTTCATTTGTACCACTTCTAGTTACGGCATTGATACCCGAACCAACAAAGCCTGATTGGCGTACGTCAAATGGGGCGATATTTACCTGAAGTTCTTCAATGGCATCTAACGAAATTGCGGTAGAACCCGTTCTACCACCAGCTTGTGTATCAGACCCTAATCCAAAACCATTGTTAAAAACAGAACCATCAATGGTAAAGTTATTTAAACGAGAGTCTTGACCTCCAAAACTACTGCCGTTTCCATTAGGACTGTATTTAGTAATTGAATTTATAGAACGCGAACCGGTAATTGGCACCGTATTGATTTCTCTATTTGAGAATTGTTGTGCTGCACCCGTGCGTTGTTTAGAAAAAATTGGGTTTTTGGTAGCCGTAACCACCACTTCATCAAGGGCAGAAGCTTCTTCAACCAATACCACATTTAGGGTAATGCCTGCACCTAATGAAGCTCTTAAATCATTTGTTACAAATGTTTTAAAACCGACATAACTTACACGAACCGTGTAAGGGCCGCCAGGACGAATGGCTGGAATTCCAAATCCACCTACTTCGTTGGTCATAGCAAAATACTTTGAGCCAGAAGGGGTGTGAATAACCTCTACGGTTGCACCCGCTAATTCTTCACCTTTTTCGGTTTTAACTGAACCGTTTATAGATGAAGACGTTACTTGACCCATAGAATACAGGCTAAGTAATAACATCACTAAAAAAGTAATTTTTTTCATTTTGTTCATTTTTAAGATTTAGTTTAAATTAAGTTGCAAAATTGACACAAAAAAACCCAACCAACTTTAGGGAATCGTTAAGGAATTTTGGTTAATTTGTGCGCTAAAGTACAAAATATTTAACATAGCCTTAACAAATGTTCAAAAATTTGAACCGTTTGTTAATTACTCTTGATTTATTTTGATTTGGTTATTTTTTTAAATAGTTTTTAGCCAATTCCTTACCCAATTCTACACCAAATTGGTCGAAGCTAAAAATATTCCAAACAATGCCTTGAACAAAGGTTTTATGTTCGTAAAGCGCAATAAGTTTTCCGAGCGACTTAGGGGTTAATTTTTCTATTAAAAGGGTGTTTGAAGGTTTGTTTCCTTCAAAAGTTTTGAAAGTTAATAAACGCTCGATGCTAGCTTGCTGATTGGCCAATTTTAATTCCCGATTCACTTCGGCGGCGGTTTTACCGCGATATAAGGCTTCGGTTTGACCGTAGAAATTAGCCATCAATTTGCGGTGGTGGTCGTCATCGCCATGCAGCGATTTTGAAAATCCAATAAAATCGGCAGGAATTAATTTTGTGCCTTGATGCACCAATTGCATAAAAGCATGTTGGGCATTTGTGCCGGTGCTACCCCACACAATTGTTCCTGTTTGGTAGCTCACTCGCGCGCCATTTCGGTCAACCGATTTGCCATTGCTTTCCATCACGGTTTGCTGCAAATACATCGGCAATAAATCGAGGTATTGGGTGTAGGGTAAAATGACCTCGGTTTCGGCATTAAAAAAGTTGTTATACCAAATGCTCGTCATTGCTAAAACCACGGGCATATTTTTGTTAAAAGGTGTGTTTTTAAAGTGTAAATCCATTTGATGAGCGCCTTCTAAAAACTCATTAAACTGTTTAAAACCAACCGAAAGCGAAATTGTTAATCCAACAGCACTCCACAACGAATAACGACCGCCTACCCAATCCCACATTGGGAAAATATTTTTTGATGCTATTCCGAATGCTTTTACGGCTTCTAAATTGGTAGAAACTGCCACAAAATTATGAGCAATGTCGGCAACTTGCGCTTGTTTTAAAAACCATTTTTGTGCGGTTAAAGCATTGGTTAGGGTTTCTTGTGTGGTAAAGGTTTTTGAAACGATAACAAATAGGGTGGTTTCAGGGTTTAGATTCTTTAGGGTTTCATAAACATGGTCGCCATCAACATTTGAAATAAAGTGGCATTTTAAATGATTTTGATAAAATTTCAGGGCTTCAACCGCCATTTTGGGTCCTAAATCTGACCCGCCAATGCCAATATTTACCACATCGGTAAAGGCTTTATTGGTATAGCCTTTTAATTTACCGGCAATGACTTCATCAGAAAAGGTTTTAATTTTTTTTAAGGTTTTGCTAATTACTGTTTTGATGTTTTTGCCATCTACTAAAATGGGTTCTTTGCTTATATCGCGTAAAGCGGTGTGCAACACGGCTCTATTTTCGGTTTCGTTTATTTTTGCGCCCGCAAATTGCGCTTCAATCGCTTGCTGTAATCCGGTTTCGGTAGCTAAGTCAATCAGCGCTTTAAAGGTTTCATCATCAAATCTATTTTTAGAAAAGTCTAAGGTAAAATCGTCAACTTTTAAAGAATAATCGGCTTTGCGGTTAGGGTTTTGCTTAAACAAATCACACATATTGACTTGTTTGGTTTGGTTGAATTTTTTTTGCAACAAGCTCCAAGCATTGGTGCTCGTTGGGTTTATTTTTTTAAGTGTCATGGTTTTATTTTGTATATTTAATCGCGTCTAATTGTATTTTAAGCGGTTCAATTTGTTCTAAAAATCGTGGTTTTTCCGATTTTTTTATGGGTTCAGAGCTGGGCATTTTTTCCCTTAACGGATCTACTTGCCGTCCGTTTTTCCAAAAACGATAGCAAACATGAGGTCCAGAGGCATGACCGGTACTGCCCACATAGCCAATCACATCACCTTGCTTTACAAAAGTGCCTATGCCAACTCCTGATTTAAATTTATTCATGTGTAAATATTGTGTTTCATAAGTTGAATTATGCCTTATTTTAATGTAGTTGCCATTGCCACTGGTAAAACCTTTTTGCGATACTTTTCCATTTGCCGTAGCCATAATGGGCGTATTGGTGGGAGCGGCAAAATCGGTTCCTAAATGTGGTTGGATTCTACCATAATAGCTGATAAAGCGACGCATATTGTATTTTGAAGAAATCCTACTGAATTTTAAAGGCGCTTTTAAAAAGGCGCGTTTTAAATTTTTTGTATTCTCATCAAAATAGTCAACCCTTCCTTTTATGGTATCTTCAACAAAAGAAAAGGCATAAAAAGGTTCGTTATTATGTTCAAACACGGCCGCTTTTATAGCGCCTATGCCGGCAAAAACGGTATCGTTTACAAACTTTTCTTCAAAAATAATTTTGAACTTGTCATTTTTTTGAAGCCTAAAAAAGTCAATTGTCCACGCGTAAATTTCGGATAAATCATTTACAATAATATAGTTTAAACCTAGATCGTCAATGGCTTCAGATAATGATGACCTGATAACGCCCGAAGCCGTTTTGACAACGGTTTTTATTTCTTTTTGAGCGTGATAAGCTTTTATTGAATCCCTAAATTTAAATACAACATAGTTTATTTGGTCTTGCTGGTAAATAAACGCCACACCGGTATCAAGGGAATCTTTGGTCTTTAAAATCACATACGGATTGCCTACACGCAGACTACGGATATTAAATATTTTTTTGGTTTTATTTACAATTTCATAAATTCTAGCCGATGAAACGTGCGCCCTGTTTAAAATGCTTCCAAAATTTTCGCCTTTGCGGA
>Ga0210021_1002758_pt1 | contig 14834 bp, 9 predicted proteins | sample CryGeymeta201517_FD_183981 | JGI IMG/M metagenome (GOLD analysis project Ga0210021, IMG submission 183981) | Groundwater microbial communities from Crystal Geyser aquifers in Utah, USA - Crystal Geyser metaG 2015-17 (SPAdes) (version 2) | ecosystem: Environmental > Aquatic > Deep subsurface >... | reverse complement strand
GCGTGGGCGGTTTAGATGCGCTCAAACACAATGTCCCAGACGCCGTGGCCGAGTTTGAGGCCGCGGTTTTCAAACTTGGTGAGCGGGCGGTAATGCGGCTTGGGCGCATAGCCGCGCAGCTCGGGGTACGCGGGCAGAGCGGTGTTTTTCAGCAGCGGCTCGGCGCTCAGCACCTGCAGAATCTGCTCGGCGTATTCCTGCCAGTCGGTGGCACAGTGGATGTACGCCCCCAACTTCAGGCGCGCGGCCAACTTGGCCACTAGCGGCGCCTGGATCAGGCGGCGCTTGTTGTGGCGCGCCTTGTGCCACGGGTCGGGGAAAAAGATGTGCACGCCGTCCAGGCTTTGCTCAGGCAGCATGTGGTTAATGACTTCGACCGCGTCATGCGCGCAGATGCGGATGTTGGTCAGGTTCTGCTCACCAATGCGCTTGAGCAGCGCCCCCACGCCAGGGTTGTGCACCTCACAGCACAAAAAATGGGTGTCTGGCAGCAGCGAAGCAATGCACGCGGTGGCCTCGCCCATACCAAATCCGATTTCCAGCACCACCGGATGTTGTGCATCATTTTGGCCTCTAGTGCAGGTTATGTCTGTGAAAGCAGCTACTAAATCAAGAGTAACTTCCTGGTACGGCAGAAGAAAATGGGGTCCGAGCTCTTCCAGCGCTTTGGTCTGGCCGCTGGTGGTGCGGCCGGTGCGTTTGACAAAGCTCTTGATCGGGCGGCGCACTGGCGTGGTGGCCTCGGTTGGGGCGGAGTTTGGTTCGTTCATGCGGTGGCAGGGAAGAAGAGCGCGGATTGTAGGTTTGACGCTTCTGGCCAGATTTGGCGTTGGGCCAAGCCCTGCATAGAATGAGCGCCATGCAGGTTCTTCGCCTCCCCCGCTCCAAGGTGCACATCGGCGCACCACTGCCGTGGAGTGTGCGCGACGAACAGGGTAAGTTGTTACTGGCCAAGGGCTACGTCCTTGGCGATGAGCGCCAGCTTGACGAACTGCTTGAGCGCGGCGCCTTCGTCGATATCGAAGAAGTGCGCGCTGCCGCCGAGGCGGACGCGCCGCCACGAGCACCCAAGGTGGTTGCCCCGCCGAACCTGTTTGGCCTGTGGGAAAAAGAAGCCGAGGCGCTGCGTACCCTGTGCCAGCACCCGCAAGCCAACCCGGATTTCATGCCTAAATTTGACGCTTATGCCAGTCATCTGCTGACGCTGCTTGACTGCAATGTGGACGTGGGCATCTACCGCGCTGTCCGTCAGGAAACGCAGCCGCTTTTTTATTATGGCTACAACCATGCTATCCATGCCGCGGTGCTCTGTGTCTTGTTGGCGCGTCATTTACGTTGGCCGCAACCGCGCCTGATGAGTTTGCTCAAGGCTGCCTTAACCATGAATCTGACGATCATGGAGCTGCAGGGGCAAATGGCCGCGCAAGATGTGCCGGTGAAAGATGCTCAGAAGAAGGAAATTCTGGCGCATCCAGAACAAACCGTGGCGCTGCTGACAGCACTGGGCGTGAGCGATTCGGATTGGTTGACCGCCATCGCCCAGCATCACGAACATGTCGACGGCAGCGGCTACCCCGCTGGCTGCACCAACCCTAGCGAGCTGGCTCTTGCCTTGTGCGTATGCGATGTCTTCACGGCCAAGATCAGCCCGCGCGCGCTTCGCGACGCGTTGACGCCACAGGAGGCCATCCGGCAGTTGTATCGCGAGGACCAGGGTGGGCCCATGTCGACTGCCGTCATCAAGCAGTTTGGCATCTATCCCCCGGGAGACTTTGTGAAGCTTGCCAGCGGCGAGTTGGGCATCGTCGTGCAACGCACCAGCAATGCCAAAGCGCCGATCGTCGCGGTGATCACCGACACGACGGGTCGCCCGGTGACCAAGACCTTGCGTCGTGACAGCGGGGAGGCGGGTTTTGCAATTGTGGGCAATGCGGTCGATAAAGTCCTGCTCAAGCGGCTGCCGCCCGAGCGCTTGTACGGGTTTTCTGCGGTGCCGACGTGACGGGTTGCGCTGCAGGCGACTGCGCGTGACCGTATTTGTTTTTTGCGGCAAATTTCAACATGCATGTTGGCCTGACTTGCGCCAGCGCAATACATGGATGTCTTGAAGTTCTCACACTGGCCGCATCATGAAATACAAAGACTACTACGCTATCTTGGGTGTACCCCGCAGCGCCGACCTGGACGAGATCAAGAAGGCCTACCGCAAACTGGCGCGCACTTACCACCCGGATGTGTCCAAATCGCCCGATGCCGAGGCTCGCTTCAAAGAAGCGGCCGAGGCTTACGCTACCCTCAAAGACACGACCAAACGCGCGGCTTATGACGAGCTGGGCCACCCGCCCACAGGGGCTGAATTCAAACCGCCGCCGCAATGGCAGCAAGACTTTGCCCCGGGCGGGGCATCGTTTGAAGACATTGACCTGGCAGATCTGCTGGCCGCCATGGGGCGTGGGCAAACCGGTGGGGCAGGCAGTGGACGCAGGCATGCCATGCCGATCAAGGGCCGCGACTTTGAAACCAGCGTCAGCCTCACGCTGGAAGACGCGCGCCGGGGCAGCAGCATGAATTTGACGCTGGCCGACGCGCAGGGCGAGCGCACGCTGCAAGTGACGATTCCACCCGGGGCGTGCCAAGATCAGAAGCTGCGTCTGCGCGGCAAAGGGGGCAAGGGCATGCAGGGCGGGCTCGATGGTGACATCTACCTGCATATCAACCTGGCCCCACATGCGGTGTTTCGCCCTGACCACCACGACCTGTACTTTGACCTGCTGCTGGCTCCCTGGGAAGCGGCTTTGGGAGCCGAGGTGCAAGTGCCGACGTTGGACGGCGCGGTGCTGCTGAGCGTGCCCGCAGGCACGCGCGCCGGGCGCAAGTTGCGCCTGCGCGGGCGCGGGCTGGCAGCAGACAAGAGCGACTTGTATGCGATTGTTCATATTGACGTGCCAGCGACGCTGACCGAGCGTGAACGCGAGCTGTACCAGGAACTGGCCAAAGTTTCAGCATTCAATCCACGGGCGAATGCGTTCAAGGAGAAGGCGCATGTTTGACGAACAAACCGAATGGCTCAACCTGGATGTCCGAGCCAGCATCAGCCTGACCGAGCTGGCCGAGTGCTGCGGCCTGACGGCGACAGAGTTGGATGAACTGGTGGACTACAAGGCCCTGACGCCGCTGGACGGCGTTGCGTCAGAGCGGGTGTTCAGCGCCCACTGGGTGATGCCCCTGCGCACAGTGGCCAAGATGCGCCTGGACTTTGACCTGGACTTGTTCACCGTGGCCATGATGCTGGGCCAGCTGGACCGCATCGCCCAGTTGGAGCAGCAGGTGCAGTCCCTGCAGGCACTGCTGCCTCAACGCCAACGTGCGCCGCACTGAAGTGTATTTTTGCCCTATCAAGCATGCGCGCAAGATGCTGGGGCGCATTCGCGCTACGCCCGCTTTCTGGGCTAGGGCGAGGGGCAAGACGACGCCGCCAAACTGGAACAACTTCGCGTGCGCTTGGGTGACAAGGCGCCTGACGATGCAGCTTGACACCGTGCGGAGCAGGGTCGGGCCGTTTTCTGACCTTTGGCCGGGTCAGCCACGGGTAAAATCGGACTCCATTGCACCGGCCCAGTCAGCGCTGGTGCCGTCAACCGCTTTCCACTCCTCAGTTCTCACCATCAGGCCCCAACGTGACCTTGCATCTCACCCCATTCGAGGGCGGCAGTGCCCTCAGCGTCTTCCGTGTCCAACAACTGCTGCCCGCGCTGCAAGCGGTGCATGACAGGGTCAGCGGCATTGCCGCGCGCTATGTGCATCTGGCGGCCACCGACCAGGCCATGACAGCGGCGCTGCAAGACCAGCTGACTGCGCTGCTGACCTATGGCGACCCCTACACCGGCCCCACGGATGGCGCACTGATTGTGGTCGCGCCGCGGCTGGGTACTGTGTCACCGTGGGCCTCCAAAGCCACCGATATTGCACACAACTGCGGTCTGGCCATTCACCGTGTCGAGCGTGTGGTGGAGTACCACATCACCCTGAAAAGCGGCTTGTTGTCCAAGCCCACGCTCAGCGCCGACCAACTGGCGCAAATGGCCGCGTTGCTGCACGACCGCATGACCGAGAGCGTGATGTTTGAGCGCGCCCAGGCCGCCAAGCTTTTTGAAGAACTGCCCGCCACACCGATGGCGCATGTGGACGTGCTGGGTGGCGGCAAAGCCGCGCTGCTGGCGGCTAACACCGAGTTCGGCCTGGCGCTGGCCGCAGATGAAATTGACTACCTGGTCAACGCCTTCACCCAACTCAAGCGCAACCCCACCGACGTGGAACTGATGATGTTTGCCCAGGCCAACAGCGAACATTGCCGTCACAAAATCTTCAACGCCGAGTTCACCATCGACGGCGCAGCGCAGCCGCACAGCCTGTTTGGCATGATTCGCCACACGCACCAGACCCACCCCCAGCACATGCTGGTAGCGTACTCGGACAACGCCTCGGTGATGGTCGGTAGCCAGGTCGAGCGGTTTAGTGCAAAATCGGCTTCTAGACCTTATGGAATAAGCGCAAGCAGCTATCAAAAAGAAAGTGCTCTGCAACACATTCTGATGAAGGTGGAAACCCATAACCACCCCACCGCGATCTCGCCTTTCCCTGGCGCAGCCACCGGTGCAGGCGGCGAAATCCGCGACGAAGGCGCCACCGGCCGCGGCTCCAAACCCAAGGCCGGCCTGACGGGCTTCAGCGTCTCGCAAATTAATTGGGGTCAGATTCCAATTAATCCGCAAAATCAAGATTCTGAAAATAATTGGAATCTGACCCCAATTTATGGGAAGCCAGGGCACATTGCCAGTCCGCTGCAGATCATGATCGAAGGGCCGCTGGGTGGGGCGGCGTTCAACAACGAGTTTGGCCGACCCAATTTGCTGGGGTACTTTCGGGAATACGAACAAAGCCTGAGTTACCAGATCACCGATGCCAGTGGCACTGCGGTCGAGCAGACCGAGCAGCGCGGCTACCACAAGCCCATCATGCTGGCCGGCGGCCTGGGCGTGATTGACGACAGCCAGACGCACAAAATCCAGTTTCCGGCGGGCACCTTGTTGATCCAGTTGGGTGGCCCGGGCATGCGCATTGGCATGGGCGGCGGCGCGGCCAGTTCCATGACCACGGGGGCCAATGCGGCGCACCTGGACTTTGACTCGGTGCAGCGCGGCAACCCCGAGATTGAGCGCCGGGCGCAAGAGGTCATCAACCAATGCTGGTTGCAAGGCAAAGCTGGCGGCCCCTGCGGTAGCGGAAACCCTATTCTGGCGATTCACGACGTGGGCGCGGGCGGCCTGTCCAACGCCTTCCCCGAGCTGACCAACGATGCCGGGCGTGGCGCGCTGTTTGATCTGCGCAGCGTGCCGCTGGAAGAATCCGGCCTGGCCCCCAAAGAAATCTGGTCTAACGAAAGCCAGGAGCGTTACGTGCTGGCGATTGCACCCGAGTCTTTGGCGCAGTTCAAGGCCTTGTGCGAACGCGAACGCTGCCCGTTTGCGGTGGTCGGTGTCGCAACCGTTGAACGTCAGCTGGTGGTGGGTGAGGTCGACCTGGACAGCGCAGTACACGCAATGACAAGCGTGGGGGTGGCGGTAGACATGCCGATGAACGTGCTGCTGGGCAAACCGCCCAAAATGCACCGCGATGTGAAGTCTCTCAAGCGCGAATTTGCCCCGCTCAACCTGACCGGTGTCGACTTGCAGCAAGCCGCCATCAACGTGCTGGCCCACCCCACGGTGGCCTCCAAGCGCTTCCTTGTCACCATCGGCGACCGCACCGTCGGTGGCCTCACGCACCGCGACCAGATGGTGGGGCCCTGGCAAGTGCCGGTGGCTGACTGCGCCGTGACACTGGCCGACTTCAAAGGCTTTGCCGGCGAAGCCATGGCGATTGGCGAACGCACGCCGCTGGCCACCGTGAACGCCGCTGCAAGTGGCCGCATGGCGGTGGCCGAGGCCATCACCAACCTGCTGGCTGCACCCATCGAGCTGGACCGCGTCAAGCTCAGCGCCAACTGGATGGCCGCTTGCGGCGATCCGGGCGAAGACGCCGCACTGTATGAGACCGTGAAAGCCGTCGGGCTGGAACTGTGCCCGGCCTTGGGCATTTCGATTCCGGTCGGCAAAGATTCGCTGTCGATGCGCACGCAGTGGAAAGACGAGGCGGGCGTTGATAAAAAGGTCACCTCGCCGGTGTCGCTGATCGTGACCGCCTTTGCCACGTTGGCGGATGTGCGCGGCACGCTGACCCCGCAATTGAATGCAGCCGAAGAAACCGCGCTGATCCTGATCGACCTGGGGCACGGCCAACACCGCATGGGTGGAAGCATTCTGGCGCAAACGCTGGGGCAGATGGGCGACACCGTGCCGGATTTGGATAGCCCGCAAGACCTGTTCAAGCTGGTCAAAGCGGTGAATGCTTTGCGTGCCAGCGGCCATCTGTTGGCCTACCACGACCGCAGTGACGGTGGCTTGTTTGCGGCGGCCTGTGAAATGGCCTTTGCCGGGCATGTTGGTGTGGCGCTGAATGTGGACATGCTGGTCAGTGAGGGCGACGGCATCAGTGACAGCCGCATGGACTGGGGTGATGCCAAAAACTGGGCCAGCCAGGTCAGCGGTCGGCGCGATGAGCAAACGCTCAAAGCCCTGTTTACCGAAGAACTCGGTGCGCTGCTGCAGGTGCGCAAAGCCGACCGCGACGCGGTGATGCAGGTCTTGCGCGCCCATGGTTTGAGCGCCTTCAGCCATGTGGTCGGTCAGACGCGCCCGGCCACCTCGCAGATTCAGGCGGGCGTGGGGGAGGTGCAAATCTGGCGCGATGCCAAGTCGATCTTCAGCGCCAAGCTGGCTGACTTGCACCAGGTGTGGGATGCCACCAGCTGGAAGATTTGCCAGCAACGCGACAACCCGGCCTGTGCCGATGCCGAGCACGCGGCAGCGGGTTTGGCGGCTGATCCGGGTCTGCATATTTATATGCCTAATCAGGCTCTAGCCCTTATAGAACAAGCGCAAGCAGCTATTCAATCCGTATCATCGCCAGCCATCGTGTTGTCCCGCCCCAAGGTGGCGGTGCTGCGTGAGCAAGGTGTCAACTCGCACGTGGAAATGGCCTACGCCTTCACCGAAGCCGGTTTTGAAGCCTTTGACGTGCACATGACGGATTTGCAAACGGGTCGAGCCAAGCTGGCCGACTTCAAAGGCTTGGTGGCTTGCGGCGGCTTCTCGTATGGCGATACCCTGGGCGCGGGCATTGGCTGGGCGCGTTCCATCACCTTCAACCCCGTACTGGCTGACCAATTCAAAGCCTTCTTTGGCCGCACGGACACCTTTGGTCTGGGCGTGTGCAACGGCTGCCAGATGTTTGCCGAGCTGGCCGACATCATTCCCGGCGCACAAGACTGGCCACGCTTCACCACCAACCAGAGCGAGCGTTTTGAGGCGCGCCTGAGTATGGTGGAAGTGCTGGAATCGCCGTCGCTGTTCTTCCAGGGTTTGGCTGGCAGCCGCTTGCCAATTGCCGTGGCGCACGGCGAAGGTTTTGCCAACTTCAACTACCGAGGCAACGCCGACAAGGCCATTGCCGCGATGCGCTTTGTTGACAACACCGGCGCAGCCACCGAGGTCTACCCGTTCAACCCCAACGGCAGCCCGGGCGGCCTGACCGCAGTCACCACCTTGGATGGCCGCTTCACCGCCATGATGCCGCACCCCGAGCGCGTGTTCCGCAACGTGCAGATGAGCTGGACTGATCAGGATGTGTCAGCCTTTAGCCCGTGGCTGCAGTTGTGGAGCAATGCGCGTAAGTGGGTGGGGTAGAAACGGGCTCAAGTCGATTAAGCCGGGCGCGATTCAACTGATGTGTCGGCGCGAAAAGCCAGAGCGTCAGGTCAAACTACTGTCGGCGCACGCCTCACACGCAGTAGCCCGGTCGCATAACCCGATCACTGCGCCTGCCTTTCAGCCGTTACCCAACGCGCTGGCGATCCCGACAAAGAAGAAGCGCCACCGGTGCGCTTGAGCGGTGAGCGCCTGAAGGCCACTTTCCGTCGTGGTGGCGAGGTCATGTCACCGCGGCAGTTGCGCAGCACGCTGGACCAGTTGCGCTCCATCATCGACGCCCAGGTCAGCGAGGTCGAAGGCGGTCGTCGCGCCAGTGAATTCGCCCGCTGGTACGCCCAAGCCAAACCTGAGGAACGGCGTGACTGCTGGTGGTTGATGAGCGAGCAGTTTGCGCCAGATGCGCAGTTGGTCTCGGTGGCGCGCCAGCAGTACGAGGCTGCGCTGGGCAGCGTCGACGAAGGCCGCGCCGAGATGGCCTTGCGCCTGGCCCTGGTGTCGCCCCGCGCTCGGCTGTTGCAACGTTTTGCGGCGTTTGAAAACGGCGTGCGTTTTTTGGTTGAGCTGCGCGCCCAGCTGTTGCCGCACGTCAAGAACGATCCGCGGCTGCTGGCGCTTGACGGTGAATTGCAGGGACTTTTTTCGACCTGGTTTGACGTGGCTTTTCTGGAGCTGCGCTCCATCAGCTGGGATTCACCCGCTTCGATGCTCGAAAAGCTGATTCAGTACGAGGCCGTGCACGACATCCGTGGCTGGGGTGATCTGAAAAACCGGCTCGATTCAGACCGGCGCTGTTACGGTTGCGGCAAACATCAGCAAGGCCTCGCACGCGATTTTCTAGTCCATCAGCAACACCCAGCGCGGTCTGCACGGGGTGAGCTTTGGCGACTCGTTGATCAAGCAGGTGGTGGAAACGCTCAAGCAGGAATTTGCCCAGCTCAAGGTCTTTGCCACGCTGTCGCCCCTTCCCGGTTTTCGCGCCTGGTTGACGCGCCACGGCGACGAGATGCTGGCCCGGCTGGACGACAAGGCGCGCGCGTCGAGCAAATCAACTGGTGCGCAGACTTGTCAGCCAAAGGTCTCAAGCAGTCGTTTGGCATGATGGTCAACTACCAATATGACCTGAAACGTCTGGACACCTACCGCGCCCAATTTGCCAGCGGTAAGATGGCGGTGTCGAGCCGGGTACGCGCCCTCAAGCTGTAAGCGGCGCTGCCCCAGAAGCCGGTTCTGTTGGGTTGTTGGCACAAGACGGTCTGGTCGGGCTGACCGACCGACCGAGAAAGATGAAAAATAATGAAGATTTTGTTGGTTGACGATGCCCGTTCGGTGGTGATGGTGATGACTTCCCGGCTGGCCAGTTATGGCCATGACGTGGTTCACGCAGGCAATGGCCAAGAGGCGGTGGCCACTTTTGCCAGCACCGCGCCCGACCTTGTGCTGATGGACATTGAAATGCCGGTGATGAACGGCTTTGAGGCCACCAACCGCATCCGCGCCCTGGAGGCGACCAAGCAATGGGCCTGGACGCCGGTCATTTTCCTCACATCGTCAGATACGGTGGAAAACCTGGTCACGGCCATCGAAGCCGGGGGCGACGACTTCATGAGCAAATTTGTCCCTGAGCCCGTGCTGCAAGCCAAGATGAAAGCCATGAGCCGCATTGCCAGCCTGAGAAAAAGTCTTTCGCAGGCCAATCAGAAACTGCAGGATTTGGCCAGCCAGGACGGTTTGACGGGGTTGTGCAACCGCCGCAGCATGGATCTGCGCACCGATCAACTTTGGCTGGAGGCGCAGACGCACGAGCGATCTTTTGGCCTGTTGATGATTGACATTGACAACTTCAAGAAATACAACGACCACTATGGCCACCAGGGCGGTGACGATTGCCTGCGTCAGGTGGCGCACGCCATTGACGCTACCACCCGCCATGGCAACGAGCTGGGCTTGACGCACGGCGCATTTGCCGCACGTTACGGGGGAGAAGAATTCACCGTCGTCGTGCCACAGGCCACCGTCGCCACCCTGCACAAGGCGGCTGACAGTATCGTCAAGGCGGTGTTCGCGCTGGGCATCGCCCATACGCTCAATGAGGCTTGGGGCGTGGTCAGCATCTCGGTCGGTGGGGCCCTGAAAAATCCCGCCCAGGGCGAACTGGTTGCGGTGTTCCGTGAAGCCGATGCCCGGCTGTACCAGGCCAAGAGTCAGGGCCGCAACCGCGCCGTGGTTCCTGATGCCAGCAGTTCAGTGGCCGAAACCGGTGAGGCTGGCGGGACGGGTCTTGTAGAAAGTCATTGAGACGCCTTGCGCCAGCGCGGCGCATGCGTCGGCCAGTTCGCTGCGCGACTGTTTGGCCACCGCCGGTTTCATTTTGCCCACCACGTGCATCTCGCACGGCTTGCAGTCAAAGCGCAGCGTCAGCTTTTCTTTGCCGTTGATCAGTTGCAGCGGCTCGGCTTTGACGAACCCTTGCACGCCGGTCACGCCCTTGGCTTGCTTGGGGCACAGGCTCAAGGAAAAGCGCACGCAGTGCTTGGTGATCATCAGGCTGACCTCGCCGGGCTCTTCGATCGACTCGTACGCCGGGGCGATCACCTTGACGCCGTGCCTGGCGTAAAAGCGGTGTGCCGCAGTGTTGAACACGTTGGCCAGGTAGCTTAAGCTGTCTTCAGGGTAGGGCGCCGGCGGCTCGACTGCTGGCGCGCGCGTCCAGCGTGGCAGGGCGGTAGCGCGCTCTGCTTCCAGCGCGGCAACGGCTTGTCGACGCAGATTGTTGAGCAATGAGGCGGGCAAAAATAAATGGTGAAAATCGGCTTTAGCGCTTGATCCGTCTGCGCTAGCAGCTATAAAAATCGTATTGCCCAGGCGGTTAAGCTGGGCTCGGATGTGGTTCAGAGCCTCTGTCTCGTTGTTGGCTTTTTGGCGCTCTGTGGCGGGCCAGGGCTGTTGCGTGGTGGCGCTGTGGCCGTCTTCGTCAGTGAGTGTCAACTGCACGCTCTCGGTCAAGACCTGCAGGTGCGCCCAGATGCCAATGCGCCGGTCGCTGCTCTTTTTGTCGAGCACGTGCAGCCAGTCCACATCGCGGTTGCGGTTGACCTCCACCCCTTTGCGCAGGTCTTTCAGTGTCGCCAGCGCGTCTTTGGGGAACACGCGCCACATCCCTTTTTTAACGCTGATGGCTTCGGCCCGGTTGATGGCCAGGCCGACCAGCTCTTTTTGCAGGTCGTAGTAGCACAGCCCGTCGCCGTTGTGCAGCACCGTGCCGTGGTCGCTCAAGTCCAGATCGACCCAGTTGGAGCCGACCTGCAGCACAAAACCGATCGGCAGGCCCGGGTTCTTGGGCGTATCGAACGCGCCGATGCTGTCCTGGCGGCCATTGACAAAATAGTCGGTGAATTCGCGGTTGAAGTTCTGGTTGGGGTCGGGTGTGAAGGTGAACGTCGTCTGGCCGCTGCTGGCGCGCGCCAAGGGGTTGGCACTGTGCGCACGCTCGTCGATCAGCGTGTCAAGCAGGGTGCGGTAATGCGCGGTGATGTTTTTCACATACGCCATGTCTTTGTAGCGGCCTTCGATCTTGAAGCTGCGCACACCGGCATCGACCAGCGCGGCGATATTGGCGCTCTGGTTGTTGTCTTTCATGCTCAGCACATGTTTGTCATGCGCGACAAAGCGACCTGCTGAATCGACCACTTGGTAGGGCAGGCGGCAAGCCTGGCTGCATTCGCCCCGGTTGGCGCTGCGCCCGGTGTGCGCGGCGCTGATGTAGCACTGGCCGCTGTAGGCCACGCACAGCGCACCGTGGACAAAAAATTCGAGTGTTGATTTTGCGGGGTCGGTGGCGGCGCGGATGGCGGCAATTTGCGCCAGCGTGAGCTCGCGCGCCAGCACCAGCTGGTTCAAGCCCACGTCCTGCAAAAAACGCGCTTTCTCGGGCGTGCGGATGTCGCACTGGGTGCTGGCGTGCAGCTGGATCGGTGGCAGGTCAAGCTCCAGCAAGCCCATGTCCTGGATGATGAGTGCGTCCACGCCTGCGTCGACCAACTGCCAGGCGAGCTTGCGCGCAGGCTCCAGTTCGTCGTCACGCAGGATGGTGTTGAGGGTGACAAAGATGCGACTGCCAAAGCGATGTGCATGGCTCACCAGCCGGGCGATGTCTGCTACCGAATTGTCAGCACTTGAGCGTGCGCCAAAGCCCGGCCCGCCGATGTAGACGGCATCGGCGCCGTGGTTGACGGCTTCGATGCCGATGTCAGCGCTGCGCGCCGGCGCGAGCAGTTCGAGTTGGTGGGGTAGCAAAGACATGGGCGCGATTATCGGCGGCTGGGCTAATATCCGCGCAAACCGAAGAAGGAGACAAACCATGTCGTGCTGCCACAACTACTACCTGGCCACCGAGGGTCATGAGAGCGTTTTTTCGGTGGACATCGCCGCCATCAGCTTCGGCCACGGCGTGCTCGAGGAAGCGGGTGCGCAGGCCAAGGCGCTGGGCATGACGCGGGTGGCGCTGTTTACCGACAAGACGCTCGCCAGCCTGCCCTACGTCAGTCAGGTTCGTGATGCGATTCGCGCCGCTGGGCTGGACGTGGTGGTGTTTGACGAGGTCAAGGTTGAGCCGACCGACCAGTCGTTTCTGGCGGCAGCACGCTTTGCCGTTGAGGGACGCTTTGACGGCTACGTCTCGGTGGGCGGCGGTTCGGTCATTGATACCTGCAAGGCGGCCAACCTGTATGCCACCTGGCCGACGGGCGATTTTCTGGACTACGTCAACGCGCCTATCGGTGCGGGCAAAGCGGTACCAGGGCCGCTCAAGCCCCATATTGCCTGCCCCACCACCTGCGGCACCGGCTCGGAGTGCACCGGCATCACGATTTTTGACCTGCTCTCGCACCGTGTCAAAACCGGTATTGCCTCCAAGCGCTTGCGGCCGTCGCTGGCGCTGATCGACCCGGCTGCCACTTACACGCTGCCCAAGAATGTGGTGGCCTCCAGCGGCTTCGACGTGTTGTCGCACGCGTTGGAGTCGTACACCGCGCGGCCCTACACCCAGCGCGTGGCACCGGGCACCGTGTCACTGCGGCCGATGAGCCAGGGTGCCAACCCGTGGAGCGACATCGGCTGCGAAGCCGCGCTCAAACTGCTAGGCCAATACCTGGTGCGCGCGGTCGTTGATGCCAGCGACCATGAGGCGCGTGACCAGATGATGTACGCCGCCACGCTCGCCGGCATTGCGTTTGGCAATTCGGGCGTGCACGTACCGCACGGCATGGCGTATTCGGTGGCCGGGCTGGTGCGCGACTTTCAGCCTGAGGGTTACCCCAAGCACGAGCCGATGGTGCCGCACGGCATGAGCGTGATCGTCAACGCGCCGTCGGTGTTTCGGTTTACCGCGTGCGCTTGCCCTGAGCGCCACCTGCACGGCGCCGCTTGCCTGGGCGCCGAGACGCGTGACGCGCGCGCGGACGACGCCGGTGAGATCGTCGCCGGCCAGCTGATCAAGCTGATGCAGGCCACCGGTATCCCCAACGGCGTGGGCGGCGTTGGTTATGGCGAGGCCGATGTGCCTGAGCTCACCACCGGCGCCTGGGCGCAACAGCGCCTGTTGACCAACGCGCCGCGGGCGGTCAGCCAAGCCGACCTGAGCCAGCTGTACCGCGACGCGATGCGGTATTGGTAGGGCGCAGTCGGTTAAGAACTTTTCGTTGTTAGGTACTTACCAATCAATCGTTGGGAAGCAGGCGAATGCTTGGTAGAGTGCGGCCCTTGCTTCATCAACCTTTGGGAACACCTTATGTCGACATCCTGGAAATTTGAAACCAAATCTGTTCACTCGGGTTACAGCCCCGACCCGACCACCAAGTCGGTGGCGGTGCCGATCTACCAGACGGTCGCCTACGCCTTTGACAGCGCGCAGCACGGTGCTGACCTGTTTGACCTGAAGGTGGCTGGCAACATTTACACCCGGATCATGAACCCGACCAACGACGTGCTTGAGCAGCGCATCGCCGCGCTTGAAGGCGGTATTGCCGCGCTGGCGCTGGCGTCGGGCTCGGCGGCGGTGACGTATGCGATCCAGACCATTGCCGAAGTAGGTGACAACATTGTGGCCAGCAGCGCGCTCTACGGCGGCACCTACAACCTGTTTGCGCATACGTTTCCGCTCTCGGGCATCACCGTGCGCTTTGTCGACCCGAGTGACCTGGCGGCGCTGGAAGCCCAGATCGACGACAAGACCAAGGCGGTTTACATCGAATCGATCAGTAACCCGCAGGGGCGCGTGACCGACATTGCTGCGATCACCGACGTAGCCCACCGCCACGGCGTGCCGCTGATTGTGGACAACACGGTAGCCACCCCGTACCTGCTGCGCCCGATCGAGCATGGTGCCGACATCGTTGTGCAGTCGTTGACCAAATACCTCGGTGGCCACGGCAACAGCATTGGCGGGGCCATCATTGACTCCGGCAAGTTCCCCTGGGCCAACTACAAAACCAAATTCAAACGCCTGAACGAACCCGACGCGAGCTACCACGGCGTGGTCTATACCGAAGCGCTGGGCCCGGCTGCCTACATTGGCCGTGCCCGCGTGGTGCCGCTGCGCAATACCGGCGCGGCGCTGTCGCCTTTCAACGCCTTTTTGATTTTGCAGGGCATTGAAACGCTGGCGCTGCGCATGGACCGCATCAATGACAACACGCTCAAGGTGGCGCAGTACCTGCAGTCGCACCCGAAAGTGGCGTGGGTCAGCTACGCGTCGCTGCCGGGTCACCCCGACTACGCGCTGGCGCAGAAGTACCTCGGCGGCAAGGCGTCGGGCCTGTTCACCTTTGGCGTCAAGGCAGCGCCGGGCGAAGGGCGCAAGGCGGGCGCGGCGTTTCTCGATGCGCTCAAATTGTTCACGCGGCTGGTCAACATTGGCGATGCCAAGTCACTGGCCACGCACCCGGCGTCGACCACGCACCGCCAGTTGTC